>Ga0172367_10008173_pt1 | contig 11753 bp, 18 predicted proteins | sample Lak10m_FD_114542 | JGI IMG/M metagenome (GOLD analysis project Ga0172367, IMG submission 114542) | Freshwater microbial communities from Kabuno Bay, South-Kivu, Congo - kab_022012_10m | ecosystem: Environmental > Aquatic > Freshwater > Lake | place: Democratic Republic of the Congo: South-Kivu...
GAGTTTCACGGCGGGGCCAAGGCGCGCTACGACGGCACTTATTTCAACCTGATTTCGGAGGTGTGGATTGAGGGGGCGACGAAGCTGCGCAACCGGGAAGTCATCGTCGAGCGCGACGCGGAGCTTCAGGCGCAGCTCACCACGCGCAAATGGCATCGGAGCAGCGAGCTGCTGAAGCGCATCGAGAGCAAGGACGACCTGCTCAAGCGCGGCCTGCCCAGCCCCGACCGCGCGGACGCGCTGCTGGGCTGCCTCATGCCGGGCCGGCTCACGCGGTCGCTGAACTTTGCGGAGCAGACGGAGCGGATTCCCGGCACCAAGCTCATGCTCGAACCGGAACACCGCGCCAGCGGCGTGCAGGTGGACGAATCCATTTTGGCAAGCATGGGGATGGGGGGTGGCGTGTGAGCGAGAACCTGCACCAGACCATCCTCGAAGCGCTGGCGACACGGGCCGACTGGGAGGACAAGCAGCGGCTTTTCTACGCGATGCGGCACGAGGGGCTGCGGCGGGGCAACCGCGCGGCGTGGCAGGCGGACATGCACTATCCGCTGGTGGACGGGGCGATTGAATCATTCAAGCCGTTCTACGTGAACCAGCTGACGGCCGACCAGTATGTCGCGGAGTTCACGGCGCTGCGGAAAGAGCTGGCGGCGTTCCGGGATTCGGCGCGGGCGGCCTTTGACTGGCTGGTGAAGCACCGCACCGACTTCTTCGCGAAGTGCCTGAGCGCGGTGGACACGATGCTCATGCGGCAGCGGGGAATCCTCAAGTTCTACTGGGATGCCGACGAGAAGAAGGTCGTCGTCGAGGTGGTTGACCCGCTTTATTTCATCGTGCCGACGAAGGCCGTGGGGCCGGATGAGGACGACTGGTTTGTTCACGTTAAGCAGTTGAGCATCGGCCAGTATCGGCGGAGCAAGGTCTATCGGCAGGCCGACGAGTTGATTGCGAAGATTCGCGGCGGCGCGCGGGACGAAGAAGCGGGCAACGCCAACGAGGAGGAGAAGCTGTCGCGCGAGGGCCTGACCGACACCAAGGACAAGGACACCATCATCATCTGGGAACGGTGGGAACGGACGGCGGCCGGGTGGCTCATCCGCGAGTATTCGCCCTACGAGCCGGCGGTTGACCTGCGCCCGCCCCGGCAGTGCGGCGAGAAGTGGCGCGGCAAGCCGTGGCAGCCCTTCGTGGGCCTGGTGTGCGAGATCAAGGACGAGGGCTGGTATGCGCCCCGCGGACTGGCGGAGCGGCTGGGGCCGTTCGAGGTGGCGCTGTGCAAACAGTGGAACATGAAGCTCGACGCGCTGGCCTTCGTGGGCAAGCCGACGTTCAGCCGGGAGGACGAGCTGCCGGGCAACACGTTGAACGTGAGCTTCCAGCCGGGCGAGGTGCTGCCCAAGGGCGTGAAGCCCAACCCGATGCCGGAACTGCCCAAGAACTTCGACCAGGACATGAGCCTGACGCGCGCGGTGGCGCAGGACTACATCAAGCTGCCCGACGCGGGCGTGAACGCGGATCCGACGCAGAAGAGCGGCGGCGAAAAGCCGACGGCGCGGCAGGTGAGCTATCAGGCGAGCCTGACCAGCAGCGAGCTGAACATGCGGGGGTTTGTCTTCCGGCTTGGGCTGAAGGACTGCCTCTGGCGCATGTGGGCCTTGTTCGTGAAGCATCAGGCCGAGGCGATCACCTACTACGTGGGGCAGGACATCAACGTGCTGCCGCAGGAGGCGTTGAGCGACCAGTTCGAGATCGAGCCGGCGGGCGCGGTGGACGCGTGGAACCGCAGCCAGCGCAAGCAGGACGCTGGGCAGCGGTTTAACGCCTTCAACGGAGACCCCATGATCGACCAGGAGGAACTGCGGCGCGACGTTTTGAATGCCGAGGACGCGAGGTTGACCGCGCGGCTGCTCGTGCCGCAGGGGCGGAAAGACATGCAGGAGGCTGAGGACGAGGCCGTGGAAATCCTGCTGCTCATGGAAGGCTGGCCGGCGCTGGCGCTGCCCACCGAGAACCACGAGCTGCGCCTGCGCATCCTCTACGGGAAGCTGCAACAGATGGACGCGCAGGGACGGCTCGTGGACGCGCTGGTGCTGCAACGCTTTCAGGAGCACATCCAGCAGCATGAGGAACTGCTGGCCCAGCAGAACCCGACGTTGGCGAGGCAGTTTGCGCAGGCGCGCATGGCGCTGGCGGAACCGGACAACGTGGTGGGGATGGGAGCGGGACCGCAGACCGCAGACCTCGGACCACAGACGCAGCCGGCGCTGGCGGGAGGTGCGATGTGATCCGCCAGCTCAAATCCATCCTGCACCGCTGGCGGCTGTTCCTCGACTGCTGCCCGGCCACGGAAGACCTGTCGCCGGATGAGTGGTCGCCGGGTGATGCCGAGCACTTGCAGGCGTTTCTCAAGACGGGCACGGGCCAGCGGTGGCTGGCGTGCCTGCGCATCTCGCTGCGCCAGCGCGAGGCGGAAGCGTGCAACAAACCGGTGTGCGCCGACTTTGAGCGCGGTCGGGCGAGCGGCTGGCGCTCGGCGATGGCCTTCACGCAGTCACTTTCGGAGCCACCCCCGGCTCCGCAATCCACGGGGGAATCCGAGTTTGTGCTGCCGGGCGCGCAGCACCGATTCGCTGACCGCATGACGCCCTAGCCGTTGACGCTATGCCCGCAACACTCGAACCGGAACCGACATTGAGCACCGACGGGGTAAGCCCCGCCGAGCTGGCTGCGATGGAATCGCAGTTGCAAGCCCTGGCGGAGGAAGACCCCGACTTGGTGCAGGCTGAAGCAGAAGCGGAATTCCAGCCCACCGCGCTGTCGGACGAGCCACCGGAAGAAAACCCGGCCCCAGAACCCGCCCCCGGCGACCAGACCGGCACAGGCGATGACACCAAGCAGCAAGCAGCAGCCGACCCGCTGAACCCCAAGCCGAAGCCGGCCGAGGAAGCGCCGAAGGCCGAGGACGTGGACGCGACGGGCAAGCCCCTGAGCAAGTTCGCGAAGAACCAAGCGCGCCTGGAGCGCACTTGGAAAAGCGTGAACGAGCGCAAGGCGGAGCTGGACAAGCAGGACGCCGAACTCAAGCAGCGCGCGGAGCAGTTTGCCCGCGAGCGGCAGGAGTGGGAGTCGAAGCTGGCCCAGCAGCAAACCCCGACCCACACGCCCGAGGAATACGAGCGAGCGGCGGCCTACTACGAGCAGACCGGCAAGCTGGAGGCGGCGGAGGACTGCCGCGCCGAGGCCAAACGGCTGCGCGAGAACCCGCCCAAGCCCGTGACGCCCACCGCGCAGCGGCAGGCGTTGGAAGCCGACCAGCGCAAGAGCTGGGAAGCGACCCGCAGGGAAATCCCGGAGATGTTCGACGCCACCCACCCGCTCAACGCCACGATGAAACAGTGGCTGGAGCAGCACGGCGCGACGCATCCGGTGATGACCCTGCCGGACGGGCCGAGGATGATCGCCAACGTGCTCAAGCTGAAAGCGGAACGGGACGGGCTGCAAAAGGTGTCCTCGCGTGTGCCGGAACTGGAGCAGGAACTGGCGGGATTGAAGGCCAGAAATCAGGAGTTGGAACGGCTGGTGAGCGTGAGCGGCGGCGGACTGCCGCCCGGCCCCACGAAGCCCAAACGCTTCGAGGAGATGAGCGAGCAGGAACAGGAAGACGTGATCCGCTCGGCAGCGCGCACCCTTGGCTGAACTGACCCGGAAAGCAGCAAATGGCAACGACCACGACAACGAACCCGGCCTCGATGCCGGACATGTTTCAGACGCTCTTCTCGAAGAAGCTGCTGAAGCACCGCGAGCACAACCTCAAGCTCGCCGGCCTGGCCGGCGTGCGGCATGAGGCGGACATCGCGATGAACCACGGCAACTACACGATCCGCTGCTTCAAGAAGCGCATCGCGGACAGCGCGCAGGTGCAGTCCCTCACGGAAGGCACGGCCATCAACACGTTCACCGAGGTCGCCACGGGCTACGTGGACGCGACGCTCGCGCAGATCGGCGAGGCCGCGAAGGTGAGCGACATCGTGAAATGGACGGCCATCGTGGACTGGGTTTCCCAGTTCATCGAGACGCTGGGCGAGGACGCGGCGCTGAAGCTGGACGACACGATCCGCAACGCCATCATCTCCGGCATGGAGGACATCAACAGCAAGTTCGAGCAGTTCGCGAACACGCCTTACACGGGCGACTCGGACGACGACTTCGCCACCCTCAAGGCGGCGTCGGCGGCGGACGTGAAGATGACCGCCTACGAGCTTTTGAAGGCCATCACGACCATCAAGGCGAACCTGGTGCCGCTCATCGGCGGCGGGTGCGTGGCCGTGGTAGCGCCGCAGGTGATGATGGACCTCCGGCAGGACAAGGACTGGCTCGAAGCCGCCACGCGCGTCAACACCGGCAAGCTCTACAACATGGGCGAGGAATACCTCATGCACGGCTGCCGCGTCGTCGAGGGCACCAACCCGTTCCGCGAGAACGTGTATGGCACCAACGCGGCGTCGGGCGAGGTGTATTCCAACTTCGTGTTCGGCCGGGCGGCCTTCGGGGTGCCCAAGCTGACCGGGGCGGGGAATCCCACCAAGCCGAGCATCATCGTGAACAACAAGCCGGACAAGTCCGATCCGCTCAATCAGTTCTGCGTCCTCGGCTGGAAGTCGTTCTACACCGCGAAGCTGATGAAGACCAACCTCAGCGGGGACGTGCCCAACGTGGTGAACATCCGGTGCAAGTCCACCTACGACCTGTGAACCCTGACCAGAGACATCAGACATCAGACCACAGACCAAAATGAAAACCATCCTGAACCTCCTCGCGGCGCTGGCGCTTCTCGTCATCGCCTTCAACTCGGGTGCGGCGGAGCCGCGCTATGTCTTTGCCGGCACCGGCACGGCCATCAGCACGACCAATGCGCACTACATCGTGCCCATCGGCATCGGCGATCCCATCGTGCAATACCTGGACGCCACGGGCGACACCAGCCCGAGCGTCCTGACCTTTCGCACGGCCAGTTCGCCCACGGTCCTGAGCGCCGCCACGGCGGCGAGTCCGGGCACCAACCTGACCTGCGTGGGGTCGGCCTACTCGGCGGGCAACGTCATCGTGCTGCAACACGTCGCCGCCGACACCTACGAGCGGCTGGTGGTGAGCACGGCCAGCGCGACGAACATCACCACGACCGCCGCCATTGGCACGGCAGCGGTCGCCGGGGATGTCGTCTGGCTGATGACCACGGCCGCGACCGCCAGCGGCGTGACGAACACCGCCGGCATCCAGCGCGGCGGCAACGGCTCGTATCTGTTCACGGCGAACCGGGGCAAACCCATCCTGGTGAACCTGACGGGCACGAACACCCCAACCCTGAACACCGTGAGCGGCTTCTACCTGAGACGCTAAAGCCGTTCCCGCCCGGCGGCGGTGGCGACCCTGCCGCCGCCGGGCCAACCAAGCAAAAATATGGCAAAGCCAACTGAACCCGAAACGCCGGCCCCCGCGCCGGCCCCCGAAGCTCCGCCCGCTCCCAAGCAGCGCACGCCGGAGGAAGCCGCCGCGAAGGCGGCCCGGCTCGCCGACCGGCAGGCGGCCAAGGAAGCCGCCGCGAAGCCGCCCGCGCCCGCGCCCGGCGCGCCGGCCCCGGCTGTGGCCGCCCCGCACAAGGCGCTGGCCAAGCGCGTGGACGAGCTGGTGACGCTGTGCAAGGCGCACCCGCCCACGCTGGAACTCCAGACCGCCGTGCGGAAGCTGACGGCCGCGAAGGCGGCGCTGGAAGCCGACGCGGAGCGCAAGCCGGCGAAGGACGAGAAACCCTTGAAGTGGTGAGTGAGTGACGAACCGCCCGGCGGGGCGAGCACCCCGCCGGGCCTTCCCCGAACCAATTTATGAATAACGAAGCGAAGATGATGGCTGATATGGCGGCGGATGCCGACCTGGCCGAACCGAAACCGCCCGAGCCGGGCATCGAGTATGCCGTGCCGCTGGCCGCGCTGACCGCGCAGGGCGAGGACGACGCGGAGACGCAGCCCGAGGCGGGCGACGCCGTGGCCGTGCAACTGGAGGGCAAGTTTGTGCGGGCCGAGAACGGGCAGGCGATTGTCCGCTTCACCACCGCCAACGGCGAGCCGATGGCCCCCGTGGCCGCGCCTTCCGAGGATGAAATCCTGGCCTCCGACGAGGCCGCCCTGCGCACGCGCGCGGCGGAGGAAGAAGGGGGGAGCTACTGACATGAAGACCAAGCTCCGCCTCGGCCTGCTGCTCTCGCTCCTGTTTGTCACGCTGGCCGTCTTTGCCGACGGGCTGCGCCCGTTCCGCGAGACGACCAAGACCAACAGCGACCCGGCGGTTCCCGTCCGGTTGGTGGCCGCGCGGGGCAACCTGTTCAAGAGCGCGACCTTCTACGGGAAGCTGCACGCGCGGACAAACAACACGTCGAGCGTGTATCTCGGCGTGAACTCGACGAACAACACGCAGGCCATCGAGGTGCCCGCCGGGGGCGCGGTGGTGCTCGCGGCCCCGGTCAACGCCTGGTATGACCTCTACGACATCTATCTCGACGTGGGCACGGCGGGCGATGGCGTGGTGATCGTCTGGGATCCCGCGCCATGAAAAACCGTTTCACAACCGGCCTCGCGCTGGGCCTCGCGTGCATCGTCGTGACGGGCGCGGCTTATCGCGTCATCAGCAACCTGCAAGACCTGACCAACGTGCGGCTGGCGGCCAGCCCGAGCAGCGGCGACGCGCTGATCTACAACACCACCTTGGGCGCGTGGACCAATGGCACGGTGAGCACGGGCGTGACCAATTACGGGCCGAGCCTGACCAATGTGGTGATCCGCTCGGACAACGGCAACGCGCTCACCGTCAACACCAACGCGCTGCTGGTGGACACCAACAATGTGCGCGTGGGCGGACGGCTCACGGCCACAAACGCCAACTTCTACGGGCAGACCAACTACGGAACCATTTACGCATCCGGTCAGACACTTCAGTTTGCAAACACTGCGCTGCGAGAGATTAGCTCGTCACAAGTTGGAACATACGGCTTGTTTTACGCCAATGGCATCTATAACGATGGGAACTTTTATTTCAGCGGCAACGGCACAGTTGCGGCCCCACGTTTAACAGCGTCGGAAGGCTATGGGGTAAAGTTTCAGACTGGAACTGGCTCCTCATACACCAATCTCGCCGCCCAAGTGGTGTTCCTGCAAGTCGGCAGCGCGACGAACATGGTGCGCGCGGGTGGTGTGTTGAACGTGGACACCACGCAGACGGGCAACGTGGGCGCGGGAGAAGATACGCTGCAAACCTACAGCGTGCCGGCCAACACGCTCACGGCCAACGGCGATCAACTTGTGTTCCACGCCGCCGGAACCTTTGGCAACACGGCGAACAACATGACGCTCACGGCCAAGTTCGGGGCCACCACGCTCGTCACCGCCGGACCGAACCTGTATCAGAATGCTGCTTGGGAAATCAGCGGCAGAGTCGTCCGCACGGGCGCGGCCACGCAGAAATGTTTCGCCCGCATCAGCATCGGCGAGGGGCACGCGCAGGTGCTCACCTACACCACGGCGGCGGAAACCCTGTCCGGCGCGGTGACGTTCCTCATCACCGGTGAGGGCACCGACGACAACGACATCGTGAAGGAGACGTTCACGCTGGACTACAAGCCGGCCCCCTGAGCCATGAGCGAAGCCATCCGCTACATCAACGAGAACACGAGCCTCCAATTCAAGGTGGTGGTGCCTATTCTCGTGGCCGTGGTGAGTGGCACGCTCTGGATTCAGCGCACGCTGGCGGAGATCAAGAGCGCGCAGGCGGAGGCGGTCAGCCGCGCCGAACTGCGCGAGTGGCGCAACCACCTGGCCGACCGCAATCCGAGCCTGCAAGTCCCCTACCTCCGCGAAGAACGCAAACCCTGAACCATCATGTCCAAGGACATCATCAAGACCATCCTGCGCAAGAAGCTCGCGTGGGGCAGCGCCGTGATCGTGCTCACGCAAATCCTCGGGATGCTGCCCAGCCTCGATTTCCTCACGCCGACCGCGCTCAAGCTCACGAGCTTCCTGATGGGCTGCGGCCTGACGGTGGCGAAGGGGGCGGAGATGTTCTTCGACCAGTCGGCGAACCTGGAGAAAGAGCCATGAAACACCTTGCCCTCCTGCTGCTCCTGCCTCTGCTGCTCACCGGCTGCGGCACGCTGCAACCCGGCGCGGACCCGCTCGTGGTCAACGCCGAGCGCACCATCGAAGTCGCGCGGGTGACGCTGGACAGCTTCCTGAAGTTCGAGTTCACGCACCGGGCCAAGTGCCCGCCGGCCGTGCAGGAGTCAGCCGAGCGCATCCGCCGGCACGCGCCGGAGTGGTTCCACCGCGCCCACCGGCTCAAGCTGGCCTACAAGCAGAACCGGGGGCCGGACCAGAAGGCCGACCTGCTCACCGCGCTCGCCGTCCTGCAAACCGCCGCCAGCGAGGCGGCCACCGCGCTCGCCGCCCACGCCCAATGAACGCCCTGCTCCTGCTCCTCCCGCCCGCGCTCGAAGCCATCAAGGCCGCCGTGGCGGTCTTCAACACCATCCGCGAACAGGCCCGCAAGACGGGCGAGCTGACGCCGGAGGAGGATGCCGCCTACGAGGTGAAGCTGGCGGAGACGTTCGCGCAGGAACACTGGAGGCCGCGCCCGTGAAGACCATTACCGCCACCGAGCTTCAGATCACGCTGGCAGTGGCCGGCTTCGCCCCGAGCGCGCCGGAGGCCACAAGCATCGCCGACCGCCAGTATGCGATGCCCACGCGCAACTTCCTCGAAGGCGCGTTCTCGTCCGCCCTGTGGAGCTTTCAGGCGTTCTTCAAGACGCTGGACTGGACGGCGGAGGCGAATGATTGCGACGACTTCGCGCGCATCGCCGCCGGGTTCGCGCAGATTCTCCACTTCCTCACGCCGGGCCGGCCGCCGGCCACCGCGCTGGCCGTGGGCGAGCTTTGGTATGTGAAGGACACCGGCGAGGGCCACGCCATCAACATCGCCTTGTGCGGGACGGACGCAAACGACGTGGTGTGCTATGAGCCGCAGACGAGGAAGGTGGTGCTGCTCACGCCCACGGAGAAGGACCGCACCCGGATCATCCGTTTCTGACCATGAAGACCCTGCTTGCCATTGCCCTGATCGCCCTCGCCGCCGGCTGCACCACCACCGAGCGCAAGGGCAGCATCCAGACGCCGCCGGTGGAGTATGTGAGATAGGCCATGCCGCTCTACGACTACGAAAACCTGACGACGGGCCAGCGGGCGGAGTTCTTCCGGCCGGTGGCGCGGCGGGACATTCCCGGCTGGCGGCGGCTGATGCCCGACCGGCTGCTGGTGCATGGGCACGGGCTGGCCGAGCAGGAACCGATCAATTTCGTGCGCGACGCGCAGCGCGGGTTCTACCTGGCCGAGCAGTCCGGCGGGCGCGCGGAGCTGGAGCGGCGCATGGGCATGACCACCAAGCAAATCAAACGCGTATGGAACAACTTCAACGAAACCGACCAGCCGGCGGCCCGGCCCGTGCCCGAGGCGGCCTGAGCGACGGCGGCAAAATCGCGGCGTGCTGGCTGGCGGCGTGCCTGCTGGCCGTGGGCTACCTCACGGCGGCGGACATCACGGGCGGCTACACCTTCACCAGCGGGGAGAAGAACGTCACGCACACCAAGCTCAACAGCCTGGGCGCGGGGACCATCAACACCACGTTCTACACGGACAAGAGCAGCCAGACGGCCGTAACGGGGGACACGCTGCTCTACTACGCCAGCGCCGACGCGGGCTTCCGGCGGACCACGGTGGGCACGCTGTTCGGCAACGCGCCGGCCATCAACGGGCTGTCCACCATCAACAGCACGGGCAACTTCAGCGTGAACACGAGCAAGTTCACCGTGAGCGCGACCGACGGCGCGGTGGCGTGGCTGGGGCCGGCGACGGTGAGCAGCAACGTGGTGATTTCGCTCACCAAGGAGGGCGCGGCGCTCGCCATCACGAACGGCTCCAGTTCCGGCAGCGCGCGGACGCTGGTGCTGCACGGGCAGGGAGGCGGCGCGACCGCGCTCGACGTGGTGAGCGGCGGCATGTCCGTGGCTGGCGCTACCAGCATCAGCGGCAACCTGACTCTGGCAGCGGGATTCACCACGACCGCCGCCGGGCAGCTCGTGGCGAGCAACACGACCGCGCTTTACGGCAACATGACCTTTGGCGACGCGGCCGGGGACACCATCACCGTGAACGGCACGCTGGCGGGCACGGTGCAGGGCACGCCCACGGTGACGCTGACGGCGAAGGGCACGCCGACCACGTCGGACAGCGTGCTGATCTCGGACGCGGCGGCGTCCAACGTGCTCAAGTCGGCCACGGTAAGCAGCCTGGGCGCGGCCATCTTCAGCCGGGCCACGGCGCAAAGCTACATCCCCAACAGCGGCGCCACGGTGACGCTGGCGCACAACCTGGGCGGCATCCCGCAGAGCTTCCGCACGGTGCTCGTCTGCACCAACCTCGACGGCGCCACCGGCTACGCGGCCGGGGACGAGATAGACGCCGCGTTTCCGGTCAGCGGCAACTACCGCGAGATGTTCCAGCCCAGGATTGACGGCACCAACGCCGTGTTTGCCCGCGGCGCGGACAATGACGGCAACTTCTACCTGATCCCCAAGACCGGCGGGACCGCCGTCGGCATCACCGCCCGCACCAACTTCAACCTGAAAATCTACGCGGTCCGCTTCCCATGAACCTCGCCGACCTCGCCGAGCACATCTGCGCCTCCGTCCGCAAGGAGGACAGCGACAGCGTGGCGATCTGCAAGGACTACCTCAAGCGCCGCGACCGGATGCTGTGGGACAAGCACCTGTGGCGCGACAGCATCTTCGAGTTCACGCTGGCCCTTGATCCAACGGCCGCGTTCAACATCCACTCCAACCCCATCCTTGCCGGGTCGGGAATTGTGCTGGTGCCACGGGCGATTGACTGCGTGCTGGGCGCGCGGACAGCCTCGGCCTGCCTGCCGGTGCAGAACATGGAGAACTATTTCAGGAGCAGCCTTGATGCGTTCGCCCAGACGGGCGAACCGCTGGAATTCAACCTGCTCCGGCCGGTGGTCTGGCAGTTCGATGAGCCGCAGAAGCTCTGGATTTACAACGCCGGGGAAGCGGTCGCAGCGGCGGTGCGCATCTACGACACGGCCACGGGCGAATTCGGCACGGCCACCGTGGACGTGACCAGCACGCCGCAGATTGTGCAGCCGCGCGCGGATGTGGTCCCCGACGTGCAGACCATCGAAGAAGTCACCAAACCGGCGAGCGCCGCAAACGTCACGCTCGCTTACGGCGCGGACATCGCTGCCCTTACGGCTTTCAGGGCGATCCTGGCCGCCGAGACCAGGCTGGAGAAATATCAGCGCATCCAGCTCCTGCCCGTGCCAACGGCGGCGGTGACGTTGCGGCTGCTGGTCAAGCAGAAGTATGAGGAACTCGCCTCCGACTACCAGGAACCCCGGCTGCGGCAGGCGGAGAACGTGCTGATTGCCCTCGCAATGGGCGATATGTTCGTGCGGAGCGGGCAGATCGGGGCCAGCGAGAAGTTTTACGCGGAGGGGCTGGCGCTCTTGCAGCAGATGGCGAACGTGGAGTTCCACCAGCAGGCGCAGCGGATGCGGCTGGTGCCGGCGGCGGAATACGATCCGCTGCGGGACCGGGGCTTCAGCCAGTTCAGCGGAAAGGGCTACTGGTAATGA
>Ga0172367_10008175_pt1 | contig 11752 bp, 12 predicted proteins | sample Lak10m_FD_114542 | JGI IMG/M metagenome (GOLD analysis project Ga0172367, IMG submission 114542) | Freshwater microbial communities from Kabuno Bay, South-Kivu, Congo - kab_022012_10m | ecosystem: Environmental > Aquatic > Freshwater > Lake | place: Democratic Republic of the Congo: South-Kivu...
CACCAGGCCAAAAGAAAAAACAATTATTATCCAAAAGTAGTTAACTATTAGCGACGGCTTTCCGACTAAGGGGACATTATCGCTGGGAAATTAATGGGACATTTTTGTCAGGAAATCACAATTTTTTTTGATTATATTAAAAAATCTTATGATTCATTATCGAGTAGACAAGTCAAGATTGTAACAAAGACGTCCCTAGAGATGCTTGAGAGGTGCTTGCTTGTCCCGTAGAAAACCGATAATGAAAAAAATTTCTATGAAATACCATTTCTTTGACAGCGCATCGACGACCCCTTGTTGTTCTGAAGCCAGCCAACTGGTTCAACAATTTGCTGTAGAAGACTATGGCAACCCTTCATCCAGTCATCTTTTTGGCCAAAAAGGGGCTCGAGCTATTCGCGAAGCTCGGCTTTTTTTCGCTCAGACATTTCGCGTCGAACCAGATCAAATCATTTTTACCGGTAGCGGCAGCGAAGCCGACAATCTCGCGATTTATGGCACTGCGTTAAATTCTTTAGGCACCCGCCCACAAAAATTTCGCGTCATTGCTTCATCCACAGAACATCCTGCCGTAAGGCGAACCGTCCAGTCCCTTGCTCATCTTGGAATCGATACTCAACTCATCCCAGTCGATTCCACCGGACAAATTTCGTGTTCGCATTACGAAGAAATGTTAACCCCTTCTACCCTGCTAGTCAGCATTCAACAGGTCAATAATATTACAGGCGCCATCCTCCCAGTCGAAGAACTTGCTCAGATTGCTAAAGAAAAAGTCCCTGGTGTTATTTTTCATACGGATGCTGTGCAAGGTTTTGGAAAAGCGCGCACAATTACAGCTCCTTCTCAGATCGATCTTCTGTCCATTTCAGGACACAAAGTCAAAGGACCCAAAGGAGTCGGGGCACTCATTGTTTTAAATCGACGCCTTCTGAAATCAGGCTTCCAGCCCTTGATTTGGGGTGGCGAACAAGAAGGCGGCTTTCGCTCAGGCACTCAAAATCCAGGACTGATCGCAGGGTTTTACGTGGCCGCAAAACAAACTTTGTCACAGCTCGATTCTCACAATGAGCATTTTCGAAATCTTCAAAACTGTTTTAAAGAATTACTCATTGAAAAAGGACTGATGTCACGCCAGGGAGAACCGGCTAAAAAAGTTTGCTGGAATTCGCCCGATCTTGCAGTACCTCATATTGTCAGCCTCAGCGTCCCTGGATACCCCACCGGGCCTCTGACTCGCTTACTCGAAGAACGAGGCTTTCTCGTTTCAACAGGTTCAGCTTGCAGCTCAAGCAAAGCAGAACCCGACTCAGTTTTAAGTGCGATGGGATTACCCACTCAAAGGAGTCATTTTGCTATTCGAATTAGCTTTTTGGATATCCATCAAAGCGAAGACATTCAAAATCTGGTGAATGCACTCGAAGATTCGCTTCGCGTGATGTCTGAACTCTTAGGCGGAAAGTTTTAATGAATTCTCCTGGAAATCGCGAACGCGCCCTTCTTCTTCGTTATCATGAAATCGCACTGAAAGGGGCTAACCGTGGTTGGTTTGAAGAACGTTTAGCTGTCAATGCACGTAAACTCATCGAGCGCGAACTCTGTCCTGATCAAAACTCAACCGCTTCGATCCACGTTCAACGCAATCACGGACGCATCATTATCGAATGTCCAGACCCTTCTCAAAACCCAGAATATAACACCCGGATCAATGCCGGCTTAGAACGTCTTTTTGGACTTTCTAGTTATAGCCCCATGCGCAAGGTACCCACTACCTACGAAGACCTCATTCAAGCGTCTCTTGAAGAAGTCAATCGCTGGATAGATCAACACGGAATGCCAAAAAGTTTCCGCGTTCGAGCACGACGAAGCGATAAAGCATTTCCAGAAACATCGAATGAGATCGACCGCATTATCGGAAGCGCCATTCACGACGCTCATCCACAAATGACCGTTGATTTAAAAAATCCTGAATTCAGTCTCGGCATAGAAATTCGTTTCAATCAATCTTACCTCTGGACCCAAAAAATTCGAGGCCTTGGAGGTCTCCCAGTAGGCACAAATGGAAAAGTTCTCAGCTTAATCTCAGGAGGACTGGACTCACCCGTTGCAGCCATCCAAATCCTTCGTCGCGGATCACCGTGTTCGTTCATTCATTTTTATGGAACACCCTTTGTTGGAGAAGACGTACTCGTTAAAATCGAAGATCTCGTCCGCCTCGTCAATCGTTATCAGCCCGACCCCCAACCTCTTTACATTATTCCATTTGGCAAGATTCAAGAACGCATCGCACTGGTCACTAACCCGAAAATGCGAACAGTCTTGTATCGTCGAATGATGATCCGAATCAGCTGTGCTGTAGCTAAAAGAATCAAGGCTCAGGCACTAATCACTGGTGAAAGCCTGGGGCAAGTAGCGAGTCAGACTCTCGAAAACTTAAGCACGATCAATGCAGTTGCAGATCTTCCGATTCTGCGCCCACTCATCGGGTACGACAAAGATCAAATCATTGAAGAGGCGCAAAAGAGAGGAACTTACGAAACCTCAATTCAACCTGTAGTAGATTGCTGCACCCTATTTGCTGACCGACATCCATCAATTCAAACCACATTATCTTTAATCGAAGAACAAGAAGCAAAATTCCCAGTCGAAGAAATGGTTCAAGAAGCTATTTCCCAACTGCAGTATGGATTGCGGCATAAATCTGGGAATCGATCGACGGGCTCTTCCAATTTTGAGGACCAACCCACTTCGTAACAATTTCATGCTTGGGGTTTAAAAGATAAGTTTCTGGAAATTGAAAAGTTCCATAAAGCTCAGGAATTTTACCGCTTTCATCTAAAACTGAAACCATATTAGCGGGAACCTGAGCATCTGCCAAAACTTTAAGTGCATCTTTCCAGTTAGAATCCAAACTGATTGCGACAAAAGCAATCGGCTCATTCTTGAACTCATTCTGGTATCGTTGAGCAAATTCAATCCAATGGGGAATTTCATCTAAGCAAGGAGGGCACCAACTTGCCCAAAAATGAATCACCACGGATTTGCCCTGAAAATCTTGCAATTGATGAGAACGATCAGCTGAATCTTTGAGCGCCCACTGAGGCGCAGAACGTAAACTCACATCAGCAGAATGAACATCAGAATATTGAGCTGCTTGGTGCGAACGATAAAAATAAGCACCACCTATGCTTGCAAAAATCAAAAAAAAGACACTCGCTAATTGCACTGTTTTTTTCATAAATTGACTAAACTCTGTACACTATTTCTGCGGCTTAAAAAAGTTGTCTCATTATCAAATAAAATCGACCAGTTAAATGACGCACGTAGCAGTTGCACTCGAAATCCATAAAGAAGTATAATAAAAAAATGAGTCACTCCCTCGTGCTCAACGCTTCTTTCGAGCCTTTACATATCGTCACCTGGCAAAAAGCCATCCAACTCCTTTTTCAAGGAAAAGTGGAAGTGATCGAAGAGTCCGACCGCGAAGTCAAAACGGTCAGACTCACGATTCGCGTTCCTGCCGTTTTACGACTTCTCAACTATGTTCCGCTCACTCGCAAAAAACAGTTAGTCAGATTCTCAAGGAGCAATATCTTTGTCCGCGATCAGAATCAGTGTCAATACTGTGGAGAAAAATTCCCAAAAACTCAGCTGACTTTAGATCACATTGTTCCAGTAGTTCAGGGCGGAAAAAAAGGATGGGAGAACATCGTCACGGCGTGCAAGACCTGCAATCAAAAGAAAGGAGGAAGAACACCTACTCAAGCCGGAATGAGATTGATTCGCAAACCTCGCCAACCTAACTGGCTTCCCTCCGTAAGCCTCCGTATCGGGACGGCAAAATCCCCAGAACGGTGGAAAATATATCTGAAGCTTGACCCAGACCCATCTTGGTCCTAGCTTGGAGAAAATGACTTTTCATCTACGTCTCCAAGCATGGATACCTCGGTTATTGAGATCTCTTAAGCATTCTCGCACCACACATCAGATCGAGGAAATGATCCGATGTTACGGAGATCTTATTTTTGATCTTTGTGAATCCGTTCTCTGGAATCCTCAAAATACACAAGTAGTATTCCGCATCATCCTGCAGGAGCTTCGACATTGCCTTCGCGCACAACCTTACAAAACTTATGAGAGAGCTTGGGTTCTTCGAATCGCTTACGAGAAAATCAGCTTTTTTGCCGAAAAATATGCACGACGCCTCACCGCTGCCGAACAAATTGAAATTGACTCTAATCCCAATGTTTCAATCCGTCTCAAAAATTTTGATGCCTATTTTTATCGACTGAACCTCCAAGACCAAATCTTACTCCTTTTACGCGATAAATATGGCATTCCTTACCCAGAAATCTCTGCAGCAATGCAACGTCCAGAGGGGTCGTTAAAAATCAGCAGACAACAAGCTCTTCGAACATTAGAAGAATGGATCTGGGACCAACAATGAACTGTTTTGAATGGATCAGTCGCAGCTCAGATTATTTAGATGGCACTCTGATTGGAGTAAAAAAACAAGAGGCAGATGAACACCTCGACCGTTGCAATGAATGCAACGAACGATACAAGCACTATCGCTTGATTATGACGGCCGTCGCTAGTAAACTACGCTCTTCTGTACCCATTTCTCTTCAAAAGGCACCTTTTACGTCGCGTTTGCCCCGTCTTGATATCGGCTTAAAAACGACGCGATGGGGAAGAATTCCTTGGTACATACGTACGCCAATTGAAGCTGCAGGAATTGTATTTCTTACCTTAACTGCCATTTCAATTGGCCCTAAGCTCCGCGTTCTTTATGAAAAACGGCTCGAAAAAAACCTGAGTGATTTTAGCCAATTTTTTAGCGAATCTTCGCAATCTCAACAAATTGCATCCAACACTCTGTCTTCAAATGGCGGAGTAAAATATGATGCTTCTAAAACTACAGATGAGTTTTCGAGCGAAGGAGAAGAAGAAGACACTTCTTCTTCCACCGAAGAGACAACTCAGAACGAGAGCGACTCCAGCGAAAAAATTCACGTAGGAAAAGCGGACGTTTGGCGCTTTATTTTGAGAACGGATAGCCCACAAGACCTGCGACCTAAAATCACAACTCTTTTAAAGTCTCTCAGTAGCGAAGAAGGAACTCCGGCCCTCTCACCTAAAATCGAAGGGGTGAACGCACCTGGCGGCATTCAATTCGATCTCGTTCTCCAACAATCCGCTATTCCTAAACTCAAACGCCAGCTCTTTGAATTTGCACCGCCCACACCCGATGGACTGGCAGATACGCCGGCAGGCGAAACATTTACCTGGTATAAAATTAAATCAAAACGCGCCCTGCCAACGGGCAAAGTCCGTGTGGTGATCTGGATCTCTCAAATTTAATCTCAGATTACTGATCTAAATCTGAGATGGTTTGCTCCAATTTGTCGATCACTTTACCGATCTCTTTAGGCGAAATATAGAGGCCTGTGATGCCTTGCTTTTTTAAATCTTGAATCGACATTTCCTTAGTTTCTCTTTTTAATTCAGGTGTTGAACTTGCAGTTCCGACTGTAGGCGAATTAAAGTCCATACTGCTCTGACTTTGCACTGAAGGCTTTCCTCCCGAAGGTACCCAAGTTTCGATTTTAAACTTTTGAGCCTCTTGATAAGCTTTTTGATTGACCTCGCCCGCAACTTCATTAAGATCCTGAGAAGGACTTGTTGGTACTGGTTTTTCTTTGCGCATACGACTCAATTCACCTTCGATTTTTTCACGGTACCTCTTTAAAGCGGCTTCATAGCCTTTCTTGTCATACTTCAGATTGCCATTGACATCATGCGCAACCACTAAGAAATGATCACTTTTTGGATCCGAAGGATCTTTAAGTTTCTCTTCAAAAATCGCAAAGTCTTCAGGGGATGGCTCAGACGGCAAATGCTCTGTCCATCTTTGATAATCGTTGCTTCCTAAAATTCTCATTTCCTGAAATTCTTTTTTTAAATCCTCGTAAGTCACAAGATAAGGAACTTGTCGTTTCTTATTGGGTTCATTTTCTTGGATAATTCCTTGAAGAGGAGAGCGATAAAAATCTTGTGAGTTTTTTCGATTCGAAACAGCAGTGCGCGAAGCATAGTTTTTAACCATTGCTGCATGCATTTTTCTCAACGCATAGATTTGCAACCTGAGATATCTCTTTAAACAATCATCAGAATATTCATTTTGAAAACAAAAAGAACCTAACGCCTTGGCTTTCTGTTCCGGGGTCGCCTCCTGAAGCGCTACCATTTTTTCTACTGCGTACTTAATCTGAAGGCCGATATTCTCATTCGCTTTTTCATAAATACAAGAAAACCCACATGTCTCATAAGCTGGATCCTTCCAGGAATGAGGACCTTCTTTGGGATGAGGCTCAACATCCACAGCATTTGAACCTGAGGTCGCTGGACCTGAGGCAAATGCGGAATTTAAGAATAATGCACTACTAATCAGGAGCAGTCTTAAGAGCATATTCATTCTTATTATTTCATCACAAAAGTTTAATAAAAGGCATCTTCCTATTTAAAATACAGCAAGCGCGATGCCTAATTCAATTCACCTGATGAAAAATGAGAACTTATAACAATTTCGGTTATTTTGACTTGATTCGGAGTCACTTCAGAGTGACTAAAAATCAGTCACATGACAGAAGTTCGACAACGTGATAGCGGTCTCTGTATGTTTAAAGCCATATCCCAGCATCACAAGATCGGCGCGAGCGCTTCTGGAACCCAAACTTATTTTCAAAAACACTCACTTTCTGTCGCACCTAGACAATTGAGTCGTACCGGTTGGCTTGTTTCACCCATAGGATTTGGAGGTTATCGCATCCATGACCGCAATCCCGAACACCGTGATGCTTTACGACTCGCTCTGACATCAGGTTGTAATTTGATTGATACAAGCACTAATTACACCGATGGTGGCTCTGAGCTTTTGATCGGTCAAGTGCTACAAGAACTTTTTAAAAAAGGCGAAATCTCTCGTGATCAAATCGTTGTAGTCACCAAAGTAGGCTATCTGCAAGGAGATAACCTCACGATCGCCCAACGCAAAATCGAAGAAGGCTCCCCTTTCCCTGAAGTTGTCGAATTCAGCGATGATTGCTGGCACTGCATCTCACCTGAATTTATTGAAGACCAAATTTCTCGATCACTTCAAAGATTAGGAATCGAACAAATCGATGTTCTTCTTCTCCACAATCCCGAATATTTTCTTAAAGCAGGAGGGCATCACCAAGAATACTATGAGCGCATCCGCAAAGCATTTGAGTTTCTTGAAACACAGGTCGAAGCTGGAAAAATTCAATATTACGGAATCTCTTCGAATACTTTTCCATCCGAAAAAGAATCAAGCGACTTCACTTCTTTTGAATCCGTTCTCGAGATCGCCTGCTCGATCCGTCAGGATCATCACTTCGCTGTCATTCAATTTCCATTCAACCTACTGGAGCCAGGCGCAGCACTCAACCCTATTTTTTTAGGGAAAACGCTTCTCGACTTTGCTCGTGCAGAAAACTTCGGGACCCTGATCAATCGTCCTCTCAATTCATTTAGCCACGATCGCTTAGTTCGACTGGTCGACTTTCCTGAAAAAGAAACCCATCAAGCCACAGAAGAGCTGCAAAGCGCTCTCAATGAATCTCTAACCATTGAAGCAGAATACAAAGGATCACTCCCGCTCAAACGTTTTGCATGGGGCCATATTATTCATCATAATTTTAATGCACTCGCAAATCTTGAGAATTGGAAATATTTTCTAAATCAACAAGCTGGCCCTGCGATCAAGGAACTCACTACCAATCCCCTTTTTGAAAAAGATCCTTGGCTAGTACGCTACATCCCTGCGGCAGAGCGCCTTTTTTCTGCAATGAGTGACTATGTTCAAAGCGTGTGTCACTCAGACTGTTCTCGAATCAAAAATAAACTTTTATCGACAGTACCTGAACTAGCTACCTCAAAATCACTCTCCCAAATAGCTGTTCGAATTTACAGATCTATCCCCGAAATCACAAGCATTCTGGCAGGAATAAGAGAACCAGCTTATGTTCAAGACCTTCTCGATTTTGAGCCGGAAATTTCGAAAGAAGCGGCCTTTCTTGCGATAGAAACCGTCGAAAAACTCAAATGATTCTCATTTTTTTATGATCTAGGTCGTTCGGTAACGCTTATTTTTCAATATTTTTTGTGAAATTTGCAATTTAGACGTTGCATAACGCCCTGCTGCATCAATTACAACTCTCAGACGTTGGTTGTTTTCTAAACCGTCCAACTGAAGAGGAGAAATTATGAGCATTAATTATCGAATTATACCTACTCTATTATTCTCATCACTTGCATCACTAGCAGTACTCACTACGGCTTATCAATACAACAAGGACAACAAGGATCATCAACGCGCAGCTACACTTGCAGCTGAATCCACTTTTCAAGCCAGTGAATCACCTGTTTCAGTCGATTTGACTGACGCTGATAATAAGTATGCTGAGCCTTCTGACTCAAAACAACTCACTCTGGCCCTCAAATATGTCGCATTTCAAGACAACACAGGCCAACCCGTTTTAAATGAAAAAGCCATTGATAAACTTACACAGGAAGTTAACGATCTTTACGCTCCTTGCAAAATTCATTTTATTGCAGAGGAATTTAAACCAGTAGATCCAAAAACCTACGGCCTTGAATTCAATACCCAGAGCATGAACGACCTGACTCCAATTCGCTCCCAATTCAACGACAATAAACGCTTAGTGGTGATCAACACTGGCGATTGGAATCATAACTCGATGGGAAGCGCAAATGCATGGACCACGATGCCAGGCGAAAACCCAGCTGGCGCCGTCATCGAAGCGAATGCTGCGTCTTTTGCAGGAATTGTTGCTCATGAACTAGGTCACTACCTAAGCCTGGATCACAAAAGCGACTCCTCGAATCTGATGAATCCCATTATTTATCCAGATTCGACAGTGATTCATTCATGGCAGTGTGAAGAAATGAGAAAAGCTGCAGAGTCTTATTGGACCTCTGCGATTCGATAAAAAACAATCAAGACTCAGACTCTGCAGACGCCGCAGCCTGATCTCCCACTGGCTGCGGTGATCCTGCTTCTTGAGGAACTTGTTGGGGTACATCGATATGATAAGGATCAATCTGACGTTCCGCCAACTCCCTCTGAAGATCATCCCGAAGATCAGGATACTTATTTAAAAATTTGTCGATCATCGTGCGACGAATTGCTGAATCTTGCTGATTGACAATACCCTGAATGGTACCAGAATAAGCTCCACTTGGATCAGAACTTAAATCAATAAAAATTCGGTAAGCTGTTGCCACGAGTAAAGCCCTTGCCACAGCGCGATCACTCACAACAGCTTCAGTAGCTTCGACAATATTGGAATTAAACTCCTGAACAGCAAGATCGCTCGCATCTTTTTCCATTCCACGCAAAGTACTTGCGGTTTGAAGCAAGGTAGTTCGATCCGCTTCAAATCCTTTTTCAGGAATTCGGTGGAGAGCCTCGCGAACGATTTCCATACCGCTCTTAGGATCACCCTTGAGCTGAGTAAAAAATTCATTAGCTAATTCGGATGCACCGACGACTTCTGGATGCCTACCGGCAACCAGTCCACGTGCCACTTGAGAACCTATGGCGTCATTACCCAAAGCAGCCATAAAGTCGCCTTCAAAGCTCGTCTCTCGCATTTGATCGATGAGTTCGATAGCTCGTGAGCGGACTGCATCTCGCTGTTCTGCAGACATTCCTGAACCCATCGCGCTTCGCTGATAAAATGTCGCAGCAGTGACTCTTTTTCGAGGACTATCTTCAACTACGGCAGTAGCAATACCTCGGTTCCCATTGAAGGCATGCCACTTTACTCCAATAGCAATCCCACCTGCTAAGGTACACACCATGATAAAATTTAAGGATGCCTTCATATGGAAAATCTCTCCTCTACTAAGATCTATCCATAAGCAACCGAGATGCCGTTATCAGAGGTATTCCAAAAATAAATATCTCTCTGAAATAAATAGGATTTTTTAATACCACCTTTTTAAATAATAATTAAGTTATTTACACAACATAACTACAATTTAAACAGATGACTGGAACCCTGTCAGTCCAGTAACATCAACAGGAGTATTGCAATCGGTCGTCGTCTCATCCTCCAGTTGACTAATATCGTTAGTTCCCCAGCTCTTCACTCCTCCAGAACTCATCAATGCACAGCTGTGATTTCCACCTGGTGCAATCGCTCTCACACTGACTGGAGAAGGCGATGGTGATGGCGATGGTGATGGTGATGGTGATGGTGATGGTGATGGCGAAAGAATTTCATCTTCATCGAAACAACCGGAAATCCCTAATGCAAGCACCCACTTCAGGTGGCCAAAAAAATAGAGTGTGGTCAAAAAAATGACTGTTCTTTTCGATATAATCAATAACCACAATCAGATTTTTAATTGAGATTAAGCATTCCAAGTTACGAACTAGAACGAACGTGCGAACAAAACGGCAAAAGATCTCTTTTTTTATCCACAGACTCTGCAGATCGACTGCGATTTTTCTTCTGCTCCGTTAGTTCCTTGCAAACTTTCTTGATCTGACTCACTTGCTGACCAATCGCCTCTACCGCCATTGAGTCTGTTGATCCTGACAAGAAAATTAAAGCACCCAACCAAAATGAATCATAATTATTCCGAATGAGGGAGTCACGATCATAACGCCCCTTTTGATGTTGAAATTCTACATGCTCCATCGGAGTCGTACTGCCATGGTCTAATAAATTTATGATCAACTCCTGCGTATCCGGCTCAAAAAGCTCGGGATGAGCGGTCACAGATTGAACAAGTTTTTTTCGCTCCTCCTGAGGAATCACGTTGAGGTATTCAAACTCCGAAAGCATCGCCCCGACTTCTTTTTCATAGGTAAAATCAACAAAATGCGTGATGAGCTCAGCTGTACTCTTGTGTCTTGTAATCGGCTTACGAGCAATTGCCAAGGATTGAATATAATGCTCGAGTTCATGAGTCAGCATCGTGTATTCGATGATGGTATCTCGAAGATCCACAGGCAAACTCAGAACGATTTCTTTTTTATTGGGAGGAGACTCATTAAAAAACCCAGCAAAGGCTGGACTTCCTGATTCTTGGTAATCTAGATACACGTTTTTCAATAGAAACTTTTGGACAGCTTTGGCTTCTTTTTTAGGTAAGAGCTTGATGCGATCCGAGACCACTGCTGCAAATATTTTTTTTGCGCGGTCTTGAGCAGGAATCTTCTGATCATAAAAATACTGAATCACTCTTTCGCGAGTTTGAGGTCTAACATATCCCCACCGAATTTCTTGATTGATCTTTTGAAATACTCGAATGCAATAAGCGTCCTTATCCGATAACTGCGCATAGGTCGGACTTGCCCTTCCACTGATAAAAGTAAGCACTAAAAAAAATAATCCAACTGAAACAGCTAATTTCATCCGATGCATCAGAACTAGAATACCCATGAAACTCAAGAAATCAAAAAATCAATGACTCGTGTAAATATATAATATTTACTTTTTTTTAATTAGTCAGTTACAATTACTAAGACGTATTTAATTTGTTATTTTTAATCATTTAAATAATCACAATAAAGGAAATGAGGTGCGCCCCGAACCTTGGACAGCATTTTCCTAAGGATGTTTTAAGGGTTAGCCGACTCCAAGCAGGCCCTGCCAGAATGTGATATAAACTCTGGCGGGTCAAGGAGTTCAAAGCC
>Ga0172367_10008176_pt1 | contig 11751 bp, 11 predicted proteins | sample Lak10m_FD_114542 | JGI IMG/M metagenome (GOLD analysis project Ga0172367, IMG submission 114542) | Freshwater microbial communities from Kabuno Bay, South-Kivu, Congo - kab_022012_10m | ecosystem: Environmental > Aquatic > Freshwater > Lake | place: Democratic Republic of the Congo: South-Kivu...
ATAACCCAAAAAGCTCAGCAGCTCATGGATTTTATTTTGATCCTGACTCATCCGTCTGAGCAGGTCTTTGAGATCCTTCATCACCATCACAGAGGCATTGTCAATATCTGGCTGTGATGGGAGTGATCTATTTCTAGGTGGCAATGATAGAGACATACCAATGCTGCAACGCTAGGTGGTTTGCACGAAAGCTAATTTAGTCAATCAGTTTAGCCTTAGTTGGACAAAAAATAACAAAGGATTTCAGGAATTTTTTTAAAAGTATTTTTGCGGCGCTTCGCGCCGCAAAAACTAATTACTTAATAATGCTTCGACAAATTCATAGCTTGAAAAGGGGCGTAAGTCTTCAATGCCTTCACCTGCGCCAATAAATCTAATTGGTAAACCAAGTTGTTGGACTACCGCGATCGCAACACCACCTTTTGCTGTGCCATCAAGCTTCGTGAGGATCACGCCTGTAATTCCTGCGGATTGGGCAAAAACTTCGGCTTGTTTAAGCCCATTTTGTCCGAGGGTGGAATCTAGCACTAGCAAAGATTCGATTTTTGCCTCGCTGGATTTTTTATCGACGATGCGGCGAATTTTGCTAAGTTCTTCCATCAGGTTTTTCTTGTTTTGCAAGCGCCCTGCGGTATCAACGAGCAATAACTCAGTGCCTCTAGCTTGGGAGGCGCTAATCGCATCAAAGACAACGGCAGCAGGATCAGCATTTTGGGCTGGGTTGCAAATTACATCAACATTTGATCTTTGTCCCCAACTCTTGACTTGTTCGACCGCAGCCGCACGGAAAGTATCAGCAGCAGCAATCAAAGTTTTATAACCAGATTTGACGCTTAGATGTGAGAGTTTACCAATCGTTGTAGTTTTACCAGCACCATTTACACCAGTAATTAGCCAAATATTCAGTTGATTTTTTTCGGGAATTAGCATGGGGATCGGTTCACCGCCTTTCTGCGCTGATACATCAAGCATTTCGCGCAAAATTTGTTTGAGATAGGCGATCGCTTCTTCTGGTGGCAGTACTTCTTTGCGGAGTTTGTCTTGTAGCTTAGAAATAATTTGGTCAGTAGCCTTAACGCCAACATCCGCCTGCAATAGCAAAGCCTCAATATCATCAACCGAATCAGCACTGAGGGGGCCTTGTCCGACGATCGATTTTAGTTGATTAACTAACGATAAACGGGTTTTATCTAAGCCTTGGCGTAAACGATTCAGCCATGTGATCTCTTCGACAGAGATTTCTTCGGGGCGACGACCTTGGGAGGCAAGGACTTCGGCTGACCAAATAAAATCATCATCAAACTGGATGGTAGCTTTGCGTCTTGTGGTAATTACAGGTTTGACTTCTGGCTCTGGCTCAATGATCGCTGTGGCTTCAAGCGCAGCAATCCTTGCTTGGCGATCGCTTTCGGACTGCATCCAAAAAGGCACAGCTTCAGGCTCAGGGGTAGTTGCTTCTGGGGAAATAACTTCGGTGATCGTAGGTTCGACCGATGCAAAAACTTCAGTAGCTGCTTCTGGAGATATTTCTGCAGATATTTCTAAAGGGGGCTCAGCCTCAATGACTGCAACTGGCTCGGTAATTTCTAGCACAGTTTCAACAATTGCAGGTTCGTCAACTGGCAATGCAGTAATAACTTCAGGCTCAGTAATTTCTAAAGCAATCTCAGATTCGGCAATCTCAGATTCGGCAATCTCAGGTTCGGCAAGTTCAAGAGCAGTGGACTTGGCTTCAGGCTCATTAATTTCTGGATCTGGGGATTTTGATTCAGATGCTGGATCTTCGGCAACTTCGGCTTGTTGTTGCACATTGGCATAGGCAGCCTTTGCCCAATTTAATAAATCTTGTGATGCTGGCGATGCGATCGGGCTAGTATCTTCAGTATTTGAAGATTCAGGCAGTTTTTCTTCAGTTTGAGCTGTCTCTACAGGTTGGTTATTCGCATTTTTGTCATCATCAAACTTTCGCCGAAACCAGTTAAACACCATACAAATACCCTTGCGCCATGCCTGAATCTATATTTAATGATTTTTAGAAGATGTGAAGCTCTCTCGGAAATCATTATGTAGTCAATTTACTAGGATAGTTTAAGGTGTTCAGGTTATTTGCACTAAATCAAATCTAGACGGTTTTCCGAAACCCACAAAAAAAAGAAGCGACGCTTTGCGTCGCTTCTTTTTTTTGTGGGGTTTATTTCTTCTTAATATCTTTTGCCATGTTGAGAAAGATATCCATACTCGAATCTACGCGAGTATTAATCTTTGGCTCAAATGTGGGTTGTGGCTTTGGCTCGGAAACATTGCTACTAGTAACATTGGGTTCAGAACCTTCCGTTTTCTCGGTTGCTGATATGATTTCTGTGATTTCAGCACCTTTAACACCGTTAACAGTTGGAAAGGTTTTTTTGACAGCCTTGGGTGTACGCATGTAATCAATGTTGCCAAAAGTTTTGGCGGAGTCTTCATCCAGAAAATAAGAAGATTCTGTGTTGCCTGAATCCTCTTTCTTGTCCTTTTTGCCAAACAAGCCGAAAAGAGCCATGTATTTGTACCTACTTTTCTAAAAAATGAGTTGAATTTGTTGTTTTGTTGCGATGTGTAACATTTTAGCAACATACAGTGCGATCACAATGATGATCAGTAATAAAAAATTGGTCAAGTACATAATACAGTGCGATCGCAATGATGATCAGTAATAAAAAATTGGTCAAGTACATAGGTTTGTGTCCACGCCTTAGGCGTGGACACAAACCTATGTTTGAAAAACGTATAAAAAATGGACAACAATAAAAAGCAGCACTTAAACTTAGTGCTGCTTAAGTGCTGCTTTTTTGATTCATGGCGCTTTGCGCCTCTTCAATTACAATCTGTAGTTAGCGTTGTTAATGCGCTCACGTCCCATAGACTCATCAGGCTTTTTGAGAGTGAACTTATCAGCATTTGCTTTGATCAGTTCTTTTTGTGCTTCGCTTAAACCATTGATTTCTAGAACATCATCTAGTGATTTGTAAGGCGCATTTTCAACAATGATCCGCCCTAAGGTTGGATACATACCACGTACTTGACGGAAAGTGTTGATGTTAGCGTTGTTCAGGTCGATTTTGCTAAGATCTTGTGTGTAAAAATTGGTAGCAGGTAATTCTTCGGCAAATGCAGAGTTACTGCCAAAAGAACCTAAAAAGCCAGTTGTCCAAATTGACGCGATCGCCACTAATAAAACAGAAAAGCGTATAAGTGCTTTCATGCCTAAAGTCTCTCTATTAAAAAAATAATTTATTCACTTTCGAGATTAGCAGAAAAGTGGAAACCCAAAACCTTAGGGCTAGCAAATAAAGTATATGTAAACAATTGTTTTCGTTTGTTAACTTCTCTTTACAATTCTTTAAATAGATTTTAAATCAGCAAAAAAGATGTAATCCTCATCACTGTAATGATCCCAGACTTAATTTTCAGATTTACAGTGATCGCCTAGGTTTAAGTAACTATAAACAACTACAGGGTCAGTAAGTGACCATAGGTAAAATGACTGTCTAGAAATGGGTGGGTAATTACAACGGTTACTTTTGAATATGTTAAGTCTCGAAAACTTCCCTTGGCTCACGTTTATCATTGCCTTTCCCATAGTTATGTCCCTCATGGTTGCCTTCGTCCCAGACAAAGGTGATGGCAAAAACATTCGCTGGTTTGCACTAGTAGTGGGACTGATTGACTTTGCGGCGATCGTCTATGCCTTCTGCGTAAAGTATGACTACAGCAACCCTAGCCTCCAACTTGTTGAGCGCTATTCTTGGGTTCCCCAACTGGGGCTAAATTGGTCAGTGGGTGTTGATGGACTCTCGATGCCTTTGGTATTGCTGACTGGATTTATCACCACATTAGCAGTCTTGGCATCCTGGCCCGTTACTCTGAAGCCACGCTTATTTTTCTTTTTGTTGCTGTCGATGTATGGCGCACAAATTGCTGTATTTGCTGTTCAGGACATGCTGCTATTTTTCCTAACGTGGGAATTAGAGCTAATACCTGTATATCTGTTGCTCTCGATCTGGGGGGGATATAAGCGCCTATATGCTGCCACGAAGTTTATTCTTTACACGGCGATCGGTTCCCTGTTCATCCTTGTGGCTGGGTTGGCGATGGCTTTTTATGGCGATACTGTCACCTTTGATATGGCAGCACTTGCTAATAAAAACTACCCCCTCACCTTCCAACTTTTAGCTTACGGTGCATTCTTGATCTCCTATGGAGTCAAGCTACCAATTTTCCCTTTACATACGTGGTTACCTGATGCCCACGGTGAAGCTACTGCCCCAGTACATATGCTCCTTGCAGGTATCTTGCTAAAAATGGGTGGCTATGCGCTGATGCGGATGAATGCGGGTATGTTACCTGAAGCCCATGCTTACTTTGCCCCAATCTTAGTAGTTTTGGGGATCGTGAATATTATTTATGCGGCACTTACATCCTTTGCTCAACGTAGTCTTAAACGCAAAATTGCTTATTCCTCAATTTCCCATATGGGCTTTGTGCTGATCGGTTTAGCTTCATTCACTGATCTCGGCACAAGTGGTGCAATGTTGCAAATGATCTCTCACGGATTAATTGGCGCGAGCTTATTTTTCCTTGTGGGCGCAACCTATGATCGCACCCATACATTGATCCTTGATGAGATGGGTGGTGTCGGTCAGCAGATGCCCAAAATCTTTGCGATGTTTACTACCTGCTCTCTTGCTTCTCTTGCTTTACCAGGGATGAGCGGATTTGTAGCTGAGGTGATGGTTTTTGTAGGCTTTGCTACCAGTGATGCCTACAGCGGCACATTTAAGGTTATTGCTCTCTTGCTGATGGCAGTGGGTGTAATCTTAACGCCTGTCTATCTACTCTCAATGCTGCGCGAAATTTTCTATGGACAAGAAAATAAAGCGCTTACTTCCCATCAAGATCTTGTTGATGCAGAACCTCGTGAGGTTTTTATCATCGCTTGTCTGCTAATTCCAATTATCGGCATCGGCTTCTATCCTAAAATCGTGACTCAAATCTATGATTCGACCACGACACAACTGGCGACAGTTCTACGTGAGGCGGTTCCAGCACTGGCTAATAAGCGCGATAATAAACGTCTGGCAAGTCTACAGTCTCAGGCTTCACCAAGTCTAAGTAAATAAAAAACGTCAATTCGACGAACGCGCAAAATGGTAAAAACCACTCCACGATTTTTACCATTTTGCGTCATTTGCGCCGCGCGAAGCGCGGCGCAAATGACTATATCGAATTCAAGTTAAAAAAGAAGGTTCGCTCAGCGAACCTTCTTTTTTATTTACAGAATTAGGTGCTAATGCAAAACCTCTCAAATATGCTCTTATGCAATTGTGACTCTGGGACTATCGTACCAATTGTAAGTCGGACTATCAGGATCATCATCCACACCTAATTTACTCTCAGCACCATCAATTCGTATCCGCACCAGATACTCCCCAGCTTTAATATTCGTAACAGGAAACTCAATATTAGAGACATCGCTGGGCAAAGGCGGACGATCAAATAGATAGACGGATGGACTATCAGATGTCCATTCATTCAAAGCTAAGACCACTTTCTGTCTCTCCCGTACCAGTACATCTAACTGAACCATAACAACTGCCGATCGCAAATTATCTTCAATCTCCTCTAATTGATTCACCGATATATTTACAATCGTTGGACAGAGGACGAAGGGCATCACATTTGAGGAGATCGCATTGGTAATTAGCGGCGAAGTGCTACCGATACGGTGGATCACCTGTAAGCTTTGCACCCCAGCTTGAATCTGTGGTAAAGCCATATTCTCTAAAGAAAAAATAATTTCACGATCTTGAACAGAAGTGGGACTAATTACTAAATCCCCAATATGGATTTCTACGGTTTGGCTTTGGAGATTGCGCCCACGGATAATCATCACACTACCAATCACAATCGGTTCAAAACGACTGCCTTGAGCTACGACCTGCTCAATATAGGGCGATGCAGGAAATGGAGCCAGCCCTGCAGGGGAAGCATCGCGAATTGGCAAAGCTCTCTGGAAGTTTTCCCGACCTTCGACAATAACTAGACAAGCGCGGTAAGCGATCGACAATACATAGGGAACTTGATAAAACACTGACCAAGCCTTAGATAGATCCTCTAGTGAAATATCCACAGGTACAATATGAACCTGTTGAATTTGATCAGCAAGATCGGAGTCCACTAGGAATGGAAATGTAGAATCATTGCAGGTAGAACGAATCAGTTCAGGTGTGAGAATCCGCTTATCAACAAGGGTACTTACTACGCTTCCCAAAACTCTCTGAGGTTGCAGTTCCGCATCATTCCCATAGCAACTCATCATGTAGAAAAGATCGATCGCCACTTGACGATTAAGGGGATTTCCTTTGGCTCGATTGGGTGTAGAGTCATAATTAGCTAGTGCAGGATTGCTCGTCACTTGATATAAGAAAATATTTACCCCCACTTCTGGAGCGCCTGTAGAAATTCCCCCAGGAGGTAAAGTGGTGGCGCGCGCACCTTCAATATCCTGTTGAATGACCGCTTGCAAAACCCTCTGTAGAGTTGCTGTTACCGTAGCGATCGCTAAATAATTACTCATCTGCACTCACCAAACCTAATTTCAATGCTCTAACGATTGCCTGTGTCCGACTAGCCACCCCCAATTTCTCAAATACACTAGTGAGATGCGCCTTGACAGTGGCGATCGTCACATGCAAGTAACGAGAAATATCCTCGTTTGAGGCTCCGTTAATTAGCCAGTTCAATACTTCCTGTTCGCGATCTGTAAGATGGATCGTAGAATGCCCCTGTAGCGATCGCCCTGCATAGAAATGAAAAACCCGAAAGAAACTCGTTGCAATATCAGGTGGCAAAAAGATTTCATCATTCATAACTGTTGAAATTGCCTCATAAAGTTGACTGCCAATCCGATCTTTTGCCACATATCCTCTAGCGCCCAACTGCATCGCTCTAAATACTAATTCATCTTCACGATGCGCTGACAAAATTAAAACCTTGCCATGATAGTCTAACTTTTTAAGATCCATCAAAACTTTTAGCCCGCTATCTTCGGGTAGTTTTAAATCGAGTTTGACATCTAAAAGAATTAATGAAGGCTTCTGTTCTACTACCAGTTTAATCGCTTGAACACAAGAAGTTGCTTCTCCGACAATCTTAAACTGAAGATAACAATCATCACTGTAAAAGCTCAGTAATGTATGTAAGCCCCGACGAAAATTAGGGTCATCTTCTACCAATAAAACCGATACTATTTGAGCCGTTGTAGTCATAGATCAGTGGTCATCGATAATTAATTTTTAGCAATTCTTAACAGATATCTTTTTAATTCTTAGCAATTGATTTTTATTTATAGCCATAGCAATCCTCAATCATTTGTGGATTTTTGAGGGTTGTGGGAATGCACGCCAAAGGGGTGCATTCCCACAACCCATTTAGGATTGCTATAACGTGAATTCGATATAGCCATTTGCTCCGCGCTTTGCGCGTTCGTCGAATTGACGTTCATTTAGAAGTATAGACTAAAGTCTAATAACCCTTAATTTTGATCATCCCTACTGTATACCTCTATAGACATAGTTAAAGGGTGGCATATGGCACTAGACTACTTCGCCCCGGGCGTATACGTCGAAGAGGTTGATAAAGGCAGTCGTCCCATTGAAGGCATCAGCCTCAGCGTGGCAGGCTTTATCGGATTTACCGAAGACGTACGCGGTGATGCTGAGCTATTTAAACCAATGATGGTTACATCATGGGATCAGTATCGCGAATACTTTGCAGCTCCCGGTTCTGATGGTTACACCGACTTTGATGCTTATTTGCCTTTCGCAGTTAGTGGTTGGTTTGTCAATGGTGGTGGCCGCTGTTGGGTAACGAGCATTGGCACAAAACTTCCTGGATCTGAGCCTCCAGCCCCTGAAGCAACCGCACTTCGCATTGGCACATCCAATAATAAGCCTACCTTGATGTTTAACATCAAGCCAGCCGATGCCTCTGAAAGTCAGTTAGCATTGCCGGCAACGAGCGATCGCATCAAAGTCATCATTAAAGAAAGTACTCCTAAACCATTACCCGAAGATGCTCCTGCTGATGCCGAGCCACCCCTAAATACTGGTGAATTCTTCAGCGTCGTCGTTGTCCAAGGCGGACAAGAGCTAGAGAAGTTCGAGCATGTATCCATGAATCCGCAGGTTGCGACCGATGTTGCTGACTATGTAGTAACAGCGATCGCTGATTCCGAATACGTCACCATTGCTGACATCTCCACCAGTGGTCAACCTCTTTCTCGTCGTCCTGCTAACGGCTCCTACGAAATTGCCCCTCCTCCTTACATTTCTTCGATTGATCGCTTTGCTCGCGACTTACTAGGACAAAGAGACGATCGCACTGGCATTCAAGGCATGTTTGAAATCGATGAAACAGCAATGATTGCCTGTCCAGATCTAATGCGTGTCTACGAAGCAGGGCTAATCGATATCGATCAAGTGCATGGTGTCATGGAAATGATGCTCAGCATGTGCGAAAACTCCTTCCCAGGCCCCGCCTTCCGTATGGCAGTCATCGATCCACCTCCGATCAAGCCATCCAAAGGCATGGAGGCTGTACCACCAGATCGCCAAAAGCCTCAAGATGTAGCCCAATGGTTGAGTATGTTCAACCGTCGCTCGATGTTTGGCGCACTCTATTACCCTTGGATCAAAGTCGCCAACCCTCGCAAAGGTGGCAAGCCATCCTACGTTCCTCCTTGCGGTCATGTCATGGGTCTGTGGTGTCGTACTGACCAATCACGCGGTATCTTCAAAGCTCCTGCTAATGACACTCCCAGAGGTGTGCTTGGCTTGGCTTATGAAACCAACATGCGTGAGCAAGAAATGCTCAACCCCCTCGGCATTAACTGCATCCGCAACTTTGCCAGCTACAATCGTGGCTTTAAAGTATGGGGCGCACGTACTTTGGTCGAACCTGACAACATTCAATGGCGCTACATCAGTGTCCGCCGCCTCTTCAGCTACATTGAGAAATCAATTGAAATTGGCACGCAATGGGTTGTCTTTGAACCGAACGATACCGATTTATGGGCGCGGGTAACACGCACCGTCAGCAACTTCCTTGAAGGGCTGTGGCGGAATGGTGCATTATTTGGCGGCGCACCCTCAGAAGCGTTTTATGTCAAATGTGATGCCAGCCTCAACACTCACGAAACCATGATGATGGGTCGTTTATACATTGAAGTTGGCATCTGCCCTGTCCGTCCTGCTGAATTTGTGATCTTCCGCGTCAGTCAGTGGTCGCCTAACAGTTAATGATTTATCAGAAGAACACCCTATGGGTGTTCTTCTGATTAGATTTTGCTTTCTTAAGATTTGTGCTGTAGCTCTTACAGAGTTATAGCTTTAGACTTTAAAATAGTTGTTTATTCAGCACAGACCTATAACTCAGATTTCAAGGAGGGAAAATGGCTGAACTCGTACCAATTCCTACTAGTCGATACTATGTAGAATTTGATGGATTGACGGACAAATTAGTTAAAAGTGTTTCTGAAGTTACCTTTACAGGTCAAATGGCAGGACATGAAAAGCCTTTGGCATCAACCAAGGGCGGCAAGACAATTTGGCAGAGTACGTCCGCAGGTTTTGAAGAAAACCCCAACGTCACCCTTGAAGTCTATGTCACTGAAGGCGACATGGACTTTTACAATTGGATGTTAGCAACTATGCCTAAGAGTGAGGGAGGACAAGGCAAATGGTCTTCCAGCCGTAAGAATGGGGCAATTGTTGCTTATGACAGTGAAGATGCAGAAGCGATTCGTTGGAGTTTAACTAATTGTTGGATTAAGACTTACAAGGTCAGCGATTTTAACTCTGAAAGTAAAGATCTAGCTGTTGAGACCTTTGAAATCATCGCTGAACAAATCAACCGCGTTAAGTAGATACTTCCTTAATCGAGTTGTAAATTCCTTGTTTAGGTTGAGTTTAGATTGGGTTTGGTTAAGTCTTGATATAGAAATGAGGATGAGGTCAATAAACTATGGCAAAAGGTGAAATTTTAGCGTGCTCCAAATACTACTTTAACTTATCGGGTCTGGATGACTTGGTTGTCAAAAGTGTAAGTGGCATTAGTTCAACTTTACAGACCGCAGGAGACATGAAATCCTATGGAGTCAGCAAAAGTGGCAAATCAGTTGTCCAAGCTACTGTTACAGGAGTAAGCAACGGTAATATTACGGTTGAGTTTGTCTGTACTGTTGGTGACGATCGCTTGATCAAATGGTACAGTGCTTCGCACTCTGAACCAATCAAGGGTGGTGGCACAGAAACTAAAGGTGAAAGGAAAACTGGTACAATCACCCTCTACAATCAGGGTGGTGAGGCTGCTGCAACTTGGGAACTAACTGGGGTAATGCCCTCTAGCTATAAATCAACTAAGCTAGAGGCTGGTGCAGAAGGTCTGGCAACTGAAACGATCGAGTTTGTTTATGAATCTTTGCATCGCAAAACTTAGAGGTCTAGGATGAGTGGTGCTGATCGCCACTCATCCTAAGTTTAGTAGTGCTAAATAGGTAAGTATGGGCGGCGCTTCGCGCCGCCCATACTACTAATTCAGGACTACCCTAAATTTAGAAGAGGTGATTTCATGGCAGAAGAACAGCAAATTGAATTTTTAGCTAATTCTCGATTTTATGTAGAAATTACTTTGCAAGGTAGTCTCGAAAAGATTGATGGCTACTTTATGGAATGCAGTGGGCTATCGCGTAGCCAAGAAGCAATAGAAATTGCCGAAGTAACTCCGCAAGTGTGGGGTAAGGATGGCTCGACCAAAGGAAGAGTTGTTCGCACCAAAATTCCTGGTAATGTCAAGAGTGAAAACATTACGCTCAAGCAAGGGCTAACGATCTCCATGACTATGTGGAATTGGTTAAAAGCTGTTGAAGATGGTAACTGGTCGCAACAATTCCGCGATGGAGATATCACAATTTATAATCAGGCGGCTATTGAGAAAGCAAGATTTAGGTTTAATGGGGCTTGGCCAGTACGTTACAAAATTGCTGACTTTAAAGCTGATAGTAGTGAATTTGCGATTACTGAGGTAGAGTTAAGCGTTAGAGACTTTTTACGGATTAATTAACAGATTAATTAAATATCTATGATTCAAACAGAGTTTGAATTTACGCTACCCAAGGGCTATGTTGATGGTGATGGGAATCTGCATCGTAAGGGTGTAATGCGTCTATCAAGAGCGATCGATGAGATTACGCCAATGCGCGATCCTCGTGTCAGGAATAATCCTGCTTACGCAACGGTAATTATTTTGTCTAGGGTAATTACAAAGTTAGGTGGGTTAGAAGAGATTAGTTCGATGGTTATCGAAAATTTGTTTGCCAGTGATCTTAGTTATTTGCAAAAGTTCTATCGTCAGATTAATGAGCTAGAAGATAAAGATCTGAGTCCTTTACCAGAAGCACCAGAAAATCCTTCTAACTGACATCAAAACAGGCTGTGTGGAGCATAGTCTCTTTTTTATTTTAAAGTAAATTCGATATGCCATTTGGCGTTGTTGCATAAAAAGGGGATTAGAAGGTAAATTGTGTATTAAGCAGGAGAAGAGCCCCCGAAAGATGACACAGAAATATGAGATCCGCAACTGGTCAGAGTATAACGCAGGTCTTAAACAAAGAGGAAGCCTGACCTTTTGGATTAGCGAAGAAGTAATCGA
>Ga0172367_10008177_pt1 | contig 11750 bp, 14 predicted proteins | sample Lak10m_FD_114542 | JGI IMG/M metagenome (GOLD analysis project Ga0172367, IMG submission 114542) | Freshwater microbial communities from Kabuno Bay, South-Kivu, Congo - kab_022012_10m | ecosystem: Environmental > Aquatic > Freshwater > Lake | place: Democratic Republic of the Congo: South-Kivu...
CATGGTTTTACCCTAGTAAGCCATCACTCGATCGATTGCCTCCAGGATGCGATCGGCATCCGGAAGGTATTCCTCCTCCAGCTTGGCTGGGGGATAGGGCGTGTCAAAACCACCGACTCGAAGAACCGGGGCTTCGAGCGAATAGAAGTTCTGCTCCGCTATGCGGGAGGCAATCTCGCTGGAGATGCTGACATTGGTTGGTGCCTCGTGCGCGATAACCACTCTGCCGGTTTTTTGCGCAGATGCGAAAAGGGTCGGGTAGTCAATTGGTGAAAGAGATCTGATGTCAATTACCTCGATGCTGAAACCTTCTTCCTGACCAATCTCTGCGGCTTGGAGTGAAGTCGAAACCATTGGACCATAGGCAAGCAGCGTCACCTGGCTTCCCTCTCTTAGTAGTCGAGCGTTGTGAAGGGGCATGGGAGGGATGTCTAAATTGACCGGTCCCTTCTGCCAGTATCTGCGCTTTGGTTCTAAGAAGATAACTGGATCGTTTGAATCGATGGACTGCTGAATCATCCAGTAGGCATCGTTTGGATTGGATGGTGTGACAACACGAAGACCTGCGGTGTGAGCGAAGTAGGCCTCTGGACTTTCAGAGTGATGCTCAACTGCTCCGATACCACCACCGTAGGGGATTCGAATTACAACCGGCATGGAGAGAAAACCTTCGGAGCGATAGGTAAGTTTCGCAAGCTGCGTGGTGATCTGATCAAAGGCTGGATAAACAAATCCATCAAATTGAATTTCAACAACCGGACGATAGCCACGCATTGCTAGTCCAATTGCTGTTCCAACAATTGCAGACTCTGCAATTGGAGTATTAAAAATTCTGCTTGGGCCAAATTCGCTCAGCAGTCCTTCGGTCACACGGAACACTCCACCCAGCTCAGCAACATCCTCACCGAACATCAAGACTTTGGAATCCTTTTGCATGGCTCTTTGCAGCCCGGCATTGATTGCCTTGGCAATAGCGAGTTCGCGATAGTTACTCATGCGACCCCATTTGATCTTCGTAAGCCCTGAGCCAAGCTTTTTGTTTTTCAATCTCAGGGTGCGGGTCTGAGTAGACATTGTCGAAGATGTGCTCCAGTGGAGGCCTACCAAGAGCAAAGATTTGCTCTCGAATTTCTTCGGCAAGTTTGTCTCCCGCCACAGCAACCTCATCGAAGAAACTGTCTTCGACTCCCTGTCTTCTTAGAAAAACCTCATACCTCTTTATTGGGTCTCTTGCCTTCCAAATCTCTACCTCTTCTTCTGATCGATACTTGGTGGGATCATCCGAGGTGGTGTGAGCACCGATGCGATAGGTGAGTGCTTCTAGTAGGTATGGTCCGCTGCCGGAGCGAATCTGGTCCATGTGATACTTCGTCGCTGCATAGCAGGCAAGAACGTCATTGCCATCGACTCGAAGTCCTGGAACACCAAAACCCTCACCTCTTCTATATAGAGGGACCTTCGTTTGAGAATCGATGTTGGCGGATATCGCCCACTGATTGTTCTGGATGAAGAACATGATGGGTGATTCATTTACGGCAGCGAAGAGCAGAGCTTCTGAGACATCGCCCTCCGCAGTTGCGCCATCGCCGAAGTAAGAAATGACGGCCAAATCTTCTTCTGGGTTACCGGTGCCAACCCTGCCATCGAGCTTGACCCCCATGGCATAGCCCACTGCGTGAAGGACCTGCGTTCCCAGGACGATTGCATACAAATGAAATCTGGTTTCCTCTGGGTTCCAGCCTCCGTGGTTAACCCCTCGCATCATCTTGAGAATCGAGATCAGCTCAACGCCGTGGGTGATGGCAACCCCGTGCTCTCGGTAGCTTGGAAATATGTGGTCGTTCTTTCCAACCGCATAACCAGATCCAATCTGGGCTGCCTCCTGCCCGATTGCGGGAACCCATAGCCCCAGCTGGCCTTGGCGCTGCAGGGCAATTGCCTCTTGGTCGAATCTTCTGATTCTGGCCATATCTCGATAAAGAGTCTTCAGCTGGGCTTCGGTCAGAGAATCAATGATTGATCCGTAGCGGGTGAATTCCTTTTCGACGCTGTAGACGCCCTCTGGGCTGAGTAGCTGCAGCATCGGTTCGCCGGATTTGGGATTCACGAAGGCTAATCTAGCGAGTGGCTGAAAGAATTGGATTATGTTGCGTTTTATCATCACCTCACTGGTCAATTCCGTCGGGCTTTTCGTTGCCACCCGCCTAATACCTCAGGTTCAGGTCGTTCCCTATGGCGGTGATGGGCTGTGGGAGACAATTGCCACCTTCCTGCTGCTGGGTGCTCTGTTCGGCATCGTCAACGCTGTGATAGCGCCCGTGATAAAGGTTCTGGCCTTCCCCCTCTACATCATCACCTTCGGGCTGATCTCGTTTGTGATCAACGGAGCAATGCTGCTACTGGCTGCTTGGCTGAGCAGATTGATTGGAGTTGAGGTGCTAAGTATTGACGGCTTCACCCAGGAGGGTCTGGCCATTGAGTCTCTTGGCTGGGCGATTCTTGCTGCCATCGTGATGGCAGTTTCCAGCTTCATCACCAGATTTATTTTGAAGATCCTCAAGATTCGCTAGTCACACCCCTGCAAACTGAAGGGGATGGGGCAAAATTGCCACGTGAGCAATCTTTCACCGCAACCGATCAGTCCCCTTGATGGGCGCTATCGAGCAACCGTTGCTCCGCTTGCTGACTACTTCTCTGAAGCGGCCCTGAATAAAGTTCGCATTCATATAGAGGTGGAGTGGCTAATTTGGCTGGTCGAGAAAGACCTGCTGGGAACAGGCAAGAGCATCAGCGAAGCGGAAAAACTTTCGCTGCGCAAGCTTTATGGCGACTTTGACGACACCACGATTTCGAAACTGCAAGCCCTAGAAAAGAAGACTCGTCACGACGTAAAAGCCATTGAATACTTCATCAGGGAAAGACTGAGCGAGTTGGGTAGATCTGACCTAAGTGAAATGGTTCACTTCGCTCTGACCTCAGAGGATGTCAATAATCTCAGCTATGCCATAAACATCAGAGAAGGCTTTGACAACGTCTGGATACCTGCGGCTCGGTGGGTGACCGACTCTCTTCGAGAGATGGCCAAGGCAAACGCAGACGTTGCCATGCTTTCCAGAACTCATGGACAGCCGGCGACCCCAACGACTTTAGGCAAAGAGCTTGCGGTATTCGTCCATCGCCTCGATCGACAGCTCAAGCGCATTGATTCGCAGCCACTGCTTGGAAAGTTTTCCGGGGCAACTGGAACCTTTGCCGCTCACTACGCGGCAAGCCCGACCGCTGATTGGCTTAGACAGGCAGAAGACTTTTTGAAAAGCCTGGGTGTTGAACTAAATCAATACACAACACAGATTGAATCTCACGACTGGCAGTCGGAGCTATTCCAAAAGGTTTCTCACTTCAACCGAATCCTGCACAACCTGGCTACCGACATTTGGACATACATATCACTTGGATATTTCAAACAGAATCCTCCGGCTGGTTCCACTGGATCATCAACCATGCCCCACAAAATCAATCCGATTCGTTTTGAAAATGCGGAATCTAACCTGGAGCTCGCTAACGCGATTTTGGATTCACTCGCCTCAACGCTGACGACTTCCAGAATGCAAAGAGATCTGAGTGACTCCTCTGCTCAGCGAAACATAGGTGTGGGTGTTGCTCACTCGCTATTAGCCATTGAAAACATCCGAGCGGGACTGGGCGAATTAGCGGTGAACGAGGCTGCCCTTACCACCGATCTTCTTGACAACTGGGAAGTGTTGGCTGAGGCCATTCAGACCGTGGTCAGAGCCGAGGTTGCCAGAGGCAATTCCAAGATTGAGGATCCCTACGCTCTTTTGAAGGAGCTAACCAGAGGAAAGCGAGTAGACCAAGAGCAGCTACTTGCCTTCATCAACGGATTAGACATTTCACAGGCTGCTAAAGATTCTCTTTTGAAACTCCGGCCACAAACCTATGTCGGAATTTCCTACCGACTGGCAAAAGATATCTAGCGGAGCTTAGGACGGTTAGGGTCCTGGTCGTCTGGCTTATAGCTCAGATCTAAAGTTGCAACAATCACTATCGAGACTATGAATGCAACCAGCCCACCAATCAGCGCAAGCTCAAAGGTTCTAGTTCCAAAAGCCACCAAGACGCCAACGAAGATTGCGGCAGCAAAAGAGAAAACTAAATAGGCCCGGAGGTTTGCAAACTTGCGCATCCAAACAGCCTACTTCTTTCCATCTCCCGCAGATGCGATGCCCCAGTGAACCCCGAGCAGAATCAGATACGCGCCAAAGAACCCAACGGCACTTACAACATCTGGTGAAGCAACCAGGAACAGCCCGCCCAGTGCCAGGGAGAAGATTGCACTAATCAGATAGTCCCGGCCGCTTCTATCTGAAAAGCCCTCTCTGCTCGCTAGGTAAAGCTCGATTGCTCCTGTGATTAGGGCCCAACCTGCAACCAGCATCACGAATAGCAGTCTTGCAAAATCACTGTCATCGCCGAGAGATTGAATCATTGCAACCACCGACATCACTGCCGCTATCACTGACACAATCGCAGTGGCTAAGAGCCGTTTGGGTTTTTGTTTTCGCTCAACAGCAACAAAACTCAGTGCGCTCAGGAGCGTGAAAAGAGCGAAGACGGCTAGACCAACAACGGCTGCGTGAGATTGACTGAAGGTTATGTAAAGTCCACCAGTCAGAGCAAGGACGGCTCTGGGTAGATGGATAATTTTCACAGAGTTAGCTTGGCATATTCACAAAGCGTGAATACTGACCCTGGAACGCGACCGTGACAGTTCCCGTTGGTCCATTTCTCTGCTTTGCCAAAATCAGGTCGGCCTCACCGGCTCTTGGGTGATCCTTTTCGAATAGACCCTCGCGGTGGAGCAGTACGACAACGTCGGCATCCTGTTCTAGCGAACCTGATTCACGAAGGTGGGAAAGTTCTGGCCTTTTGTCCTTGGTTTGCTCCGGTTGACGGTTCAGCTGGGAAAGTGCAACCACTGGAACGTTTAGCTCCTTAGCCAGCAGTTTCAAAGCTCGGGAGAACTCGGAAACTTCTTGCTGGCGTGATTCCACCTTCTTGCCACTGGACATCAGCTGGATGTAGTCGATTACCACCATCTGCAGTTGCACCTGTTGCGCAAGTCTTCGACACTTAGCGCGAATTTCAACCAGTGACATGTTTGGGCTGTCATCGATGTATAGAGGTGCATCGTTAATCTTTCCTCTAACAGCTGCGAGCTTTGCCCAATCACCTTCGGTCAGGGTTCCCTTGCGCATGCTTTGCAGGTAAATACCACTCTCAGCACTGAGCATGCGCATCGCGATTTCGGATCTTCCCATTTCCAGTGAGAAAAAGATTGTTGCATTGTTGTTTCTGATTGCAGCATTACGAGCGATGTCGAGAGCAAAGGTTGACTTACCAACTGAAGGACGTGCTGCAACGATTACGAGCTGACCGGAGTGAAGACCGTGAGTGTAGGTATCGAGATTAGTAAATCCTGTTGGGATACCGGTGAGACCACCACCGCGGTTTTGTGCTAATTCGATATCACGAATAGCAAAGTCAATGGATTCGCTCAGGCCAACGTAGTCATCCTTTGCAGTTTGACTCACAACGGCGAAGACTTCGGACTGGGCTTGGTTTACCAGATCCTCAACTTCTCCCTGGCTTTCATAGCCAGACTGAGCAATTCTTGTGCCCACGTTAATTAATCTACGAAGAATTGCTTTGTCAGAAACAATCTTCGCGTAGTAGCCGGCACTGGCTGCGGTTGGAACAAAGCTTGAAAGTGAGTGAAGATAATCAGCTCCACCTGCTTTGAGAAGATTGCCTTGCTTATTTAAGTGATCAGTAACTGCAATGACGTCAGTTGGTTCGCCTCGACCAAATAGATGAATGATTGCGTTAAAAATTAATTCGTGTTTTGGTGCATAAAAATCCGAACCCGAAACAACTTCCAGAACATCGGCAACTGCTTCTTGACTCAGCAGCATTCCCCCCAGTGCAGATTGTTCGGCCTCGATGTTGTGCGGAACGACCCTCGCTTCACCAGCAGAAACCGGTGCCAACATCGACATTCTTTGCCCTCCAGATTGCTCAGAACTTGTCTAGCTTGGGACTCTGACAACTAAGTATCAAATTGGCCTGGGGAAAACTGTGGATAACTCTGTGCAAACACGCCGAATAGCCCTGTGGATAACCTGTGGATAACTTAGGCAACCCCTCTGCTAGTCCTGTAAATAAAGGCTTTTTCATGTGAATAAATTTTCATAGCAAACTTTCAAGCCTTGCCTGAGGGTTGTGGATAACTCTCCCAGGAAGGGAAAAGGGCCGACACGCCAGCTGGCAGGTCGGCCCTATCTACAGCCCTTTGTTTACTTGGCGCTTACCACCTGGACTGTGGCCTTGGCGACAATCTCGCCGGTTAGACGAATGGTCACGTCGTAGCGGCCAACGGTCCTGATTGACGAGCCGAGCTCAATCTTGCGCTTGTCTAGCTCTCCATAACCCAGAGCAGCAACCGCTGCGGCAACATCGCTGGTCTTCACGGCACCAAATAGGCGGCCGTTTAGTCCTGAGCGCATGGTGATCTTGATTGGCGCTTGCTCGAGCTTTGCCTTCAGCGACTTAGCTTCGTCTTCGGTTGCGATTGCACGAGCATTGCGGGCAGCTCTGATTGAAGCAACCTGCTTCTCTCCGCCATTAGTCCAGGCAACAGCTAGACCATTTGGGATGAGGTAGTTGCGTGCGTAACCGTCCTTCACGTCAACTACATCACCGGCGCTTCCAAGACCAGAGACTTCATTAGTCAGAATTAGTTTTGACATTTATTTCTCCTTAGCGTCCTGCGCCTGCGTATGGCAGAAGTGCCATCTCACGTGCATTCTTAACCGCCCTTGCAATCTTGCGCTGATCCTGAACTGTTGCACCGGTGATGCGACGAGCACGAATCTTGCCTCGATCTGAGACGAACTTTCTTAGGGTAGCGACGTCTTTGTAGTCGATAACCTCGATCTTGATTGTCTTAACCGGTGCAAGCTTGAGGTTCTTAGCCATCATCTTCTTGCGGCGGTCTTGTCCTTTTCCAGCCATTTTCTTTTTCTCCTAAGTCTTTTTTAGAACGGGGCTTCGTCAACTGCAGCTTCAGCTGGGTTTGCCCAAGCATCCGCTGGATTGTTGCTGGCTTTCTCGCCAGCCCATGGTGATTCGACAGCTGCTGCTGACTCACGTGCTCGACGGGTGACCGCTGCAGTTGCATAGCGCAGGCTTGGTCCAATCTCATCGATCTCGAGTTCAAGAGAAGCGCGTGCTTCGCCCTGTGCAGTCTGATATGCGCTCGGTGCCTTCAGGCGACCGGTGACAACAACGCGAGTTCCCTTTGAAAGAGACTGTGCAATGTTTTCAGCGGCTTCTCGCCATGCGGTGCAGCGAACCCAAACTGTGTCTCCATCCACCCACTCGTTGGTCTGACGGTTGAAGGTGCGAGGAGTTGATCCAACGCGAACCGAAACAACTGCGATTCCATTCTGGGTGTAGCGAAGCTCTGGGTCGTCGGCAAGATTGCCGACAATAGTGACGTTAACTTCTCCGGCCATTATCTGGTCCTGGCTGGGCGCTTGCCCGATGGGCGAGGAGCGCGGGGTGGTCTGGCGTCTGGAGTGAACTCAACTGGGTTGATGCTGAACACTGCATCTTCCAGTCTGAGCACCTTGGTGCGAAGAACTGACTCTGACAGCTTTAGCTGACGGTCCAGCTCAACAACCGCTTCGTATCCAGATGTGACGTTAATCACCGCGTAGATACCTTCGGCGTGCTTATTGATTTCGAAGGTCATCTTCCTGCGGCCCCAGATATCAATCTTGTCTACGGTGCCACCAGCTGAGCTGATGACCTTGACATAGTTGTTGACACTGGTAGCTACGGTCTTCTCATCAACGGTTGGGTCGAAAATGACCATTAGTTCATAGCTATGCATAGCTAACCCACCTCCTTCGGACTAAACGGTCACGGCCTTTCCGTGACAGGAGGGTATATGCAATGTCGCCTTGGGCAACCTGGCTACTTTAGCGAGCTTCCCACCAGCTAAGCAAGCGCTTTTTGGCTTCCTCGAAGCCAAGCTCGCCCTCGTCTAGCCTCAGTTCCATCAAGAAGTCGTAGGCGAGGCCAACCTCCTTGGAGGGTCCGATTCCAAGAATCTCCATGATCTGATTTCCATCCAGGTCTGGCCTTATCGAGTCAAGCTCTTCCTGCTCCCTAAGCTCGGCAATTCTTCGCTCCAGATCGTCATAGGCGTGAGCAAGGCGATCGGCTTTCTTCTGATTTCTGGTTGTGACGTCTGCCCTGGTGAGAATGTGTAGTCGATCAAGCATTTCACCGGCATCCCTGACATATCTTCTGACCGCTGAATCGCTCCACTGAGAATCTGAGTAACCAAAGAACCTTAGGTGAAGTTCGATAAGGCGAGAAACCGAATCAATGGTCTCGTTTGAAAAACGCAGTTCACTAAGTCTCTTCTTGGCAAGCTTGGCCCCAACCACGTCGTGGTGATAGAAGGTGACAAATGCACCATCTAGTTTTCTGGTCGCGGGTTTTCCAATGTCGTGCAGAAGAGATGCAAGGCGAATGACTAAGTCTTTCTCAAGGTTGTAGTTCTTCTCATAGTCAATTGCCTGGCTCAAAACGGTAAGCGAGTGTTGATAAACATCTTTATGGCGCATGTGTTCATCGGTTTCAAGCTTCAGTGCTGTCAGCTCAGGCAGAACGATTGCTGCGACTCCGGAGTCAACCAAAAGCTCTAATCCTGCGACCGGGTTGTCTGTCAGTAGGAGTTTGCTGAACTCATCTCTGATTCGCTCTGCGGAAACAATGCGAATGCGGTCTTTGAGCTCAGTCATTGCATCAAATGCTTGCGGGTCAATGACTAAATCCAGTTGCGATGTAAATCTTGCGGCTCGCAACATTCGCAATGGATCATCAGAGAAACTTATTTCTGGGGAGCTTGGTGTGCGAAGCGTCTTTAGTTGCAGATCCCTAAGTCCTTCATGCGGATCGACAAAGACTCGCTGGGGAAGTTTGAGTGCCATTGCGTTGATGGTGAAATCTCTTCGTTTGAGATCGTCTTCGAGGTTGTCACCAAATTCAACAGTTGGCTTTCTGGTTTTGGCGTCGTAAGAATCTGCGCGGTAGGTGGTGATTTCAATTCTTTCGCCACCAATTTCAGCTGCGATGGTTCCGAATTCTCTTCCAACATCCCAGGTGGCGGTGGCGTGGGGCTTCACAACCTTGAGAATCTGGTCCGGAGCTGCGCTGGTGGTGAAGTCAAGGTCGAATGATTTTTTGCCAAGTAGCGCATCCCGAACGGGACCTCCAACCAGGGCCAACTCAAAACCAGCATCAGAAAAGACCTTGGCTAGCAGGTCTATGACTGGATGCTGGGTGTTGTCGGCAAGGTTGGAAAGCGCTTTAGCCACCTCTTGCATGGGATTAGCTTGCCACAGCCCATTTCTTGCGCCCAAGTAGAGTTGGGGTATGACTCCGGGTCGGATCAGAACTCAAACCGAGATTTCCGCAGGTGGATTGGTTATATCCGCCGATGACCCTGGTCTAGTTGCGCTAATCAGCCATCGAAACCGTGGTGGTGGCGAGGACTGGGTCATTCCGAAGGGTCACCAGGAAAACGGGGAAGAACTCCACACCACGGCCATAAGGGAGGTCAGTGAAGAAACTGGTCTTGAGGCTGAAATCCTAGAAAAGATTGGCGAAATCACCTACTCATTTCGCCTTGGCGCTATCCGCATCAAAAAGACAGTTCATCATTTTCTTATGAGACAAACGGGTGGGAACCTAAGTCACGAACAAGATCCTGCGGGAGAGGTGCTGCGGGTTTCTTGGTTTCCTATCACTCAGCTAGATGAGGTGCTGGCTCATGAAAATGAGAGAAAAGTGGCTCAGCGGGCTGCGGAGTTATTGCCATGAGAAAGCTCTTGGCAGCACTCGCTGTTGTGCTGTTGTTTCCAGCTCCCGCACTGGCAGCAGCGGAGATTGTTCCGGGATCTGTCATCAATTTGGTTGCACGCGATGCCAGGATTCCAGTGACCATTTCGAACCCGGACGACTTTGCTGTCGAGGTGACCCTGCGGGCTGAAAGCACCAGTTTTCGACTAGAGGTGCAGGAGGAGGTACTGGTTGCCATTCCAGCTCAGAGCACCGAGATTGCTGAACTGCCTGTCAGAGCGCTAGCCAATGGACCAGTGGAAGTGAGGGTTTGGCTGGAAGCAAATGGAGAGAGAATCTCCGAGGATCAGCTGCTGACTATAAATGTGAACTACGACGTTGAACTGTTTCTGCTTGTAAGTTTTGGCGTGGCAATGTTTGCCCTAATGATTGTTGGAATTATTCGCACCACCATAAAGCTCAGACGGAGAAACATTGGCTGATCTAAATCCATCAGTCACCAGAAGCTCCGTGGTGATGGCGAGCGGAACGATTGTTTCTAGAATTCTAGGTTTTGCCAGAGCGGTGCTTTTGGCGGTTGCGATTGGTGTTACAACCGATGCCGCTGACGCATTTGGTGTAGCCAATCAGTTACCAAATTCTGTCTACGCAATCATCGTCGGTGGTGTTCTAAATGCAGTAATGGTTCCAACGCTGGTAAAGGCAAGGGCTGCCAGTGATGGCGGCAAAGGTTATGTTGATCGTTTTGTCACACTTGCGATTACGGTCTTTTTTGTCAGCACACTGATCTTTACGATTGCCTCACCACTGCTGGTTCGGCTTTACACCTCCGGCTGGAGCGAAGAGCAGCTGGCCCTCGCCACCGCATTCGCCTACTGGTGCCTGCCGCAGCTTTTCTTCTACGGTCTTTACTCAATCCTGGGTGAGGTGCTGAATTCTAGAAAGGCCTTCGGGCCCTTTATGTGGGCGCCGGTTCTAAACAACCTGGTTTCCCTGCTGGGTCTTGCCCTGTTCATTCTTATCTTCACCGCTGACCCAACGGGTAATAGGTCAGTCAGTTCTTGGGGGGCCGATCAGATTGCGCTTCTGGCGGGAAGTGCAACGGCCGGTGTTGCTGCGCAGGCTCTAATTCTTCTAGTGAGCTGGAAGCGCATCGGACTAAAACTAAATCTCAATTTCAAATTTAGAGGCTTTGGTCTTGGTCCTGCACTAAAGGCAGCCTCCTGGTCGCTGGCGATGGTGATCGTTTCACAAATAGGTGGACTGGTGCAAACAGCGGTTGCTTCGACAGCTGCAGTCGATCGCGGTTCTGGTCAGGCCGTTGCATCAGTTGCTGCTGCAGCAATTGCCTGGCTAATCTTTATGCTTCCCCACTCGGTCGTGACAGTTTCAATTGCCACCGCCTACTTCACTCGCATGGCCGAGCACCAGCAATCCGGTCAGATGAGTCAGTTCAAGCAAGATCTAACAACAGCGCTTCGGGTCATTGCAATGGTTAGCGTCATTGCTAGCGCAATCTTGATTGTTCTGAGTTACCCGATAGCCAGAGTTTTCGTTGGTGAATATCCAGCAACCGCAGCTCTTGGAAATGTAATTGCTGCATTCATGATTGGGCTTCTTCCATTTAGTTTTGTCTACATGATGCAAAGAGCTTTCTTTGCGCTCGAGGACACCAAGACACCTTTTATATTTACATCGATTCAAATTGGAATTCACATCTCAGGTTCAATCACTCTTGGTTTTGTGATGCCCAAGGAATTACTGGTTGTCTCAATCGCGCTTCTCACAGCATTCTC
>Ga0172367_10008178_pt1 | contig 11748 bp, 8 predicted proteins | sample Lak10m_FD_114542 | JGI IMG/M metagenome (GOLD analysis project Ga0172367, IMG submission 114542) | Freshwater microbial communities from Kabuno Bay, South-Kivu, Congo - kab_022012_10m | ecosystem: Environmental > Aquatic > Freshwater > Lake | place: Democratic Republic of the Congo: South-Kivu...
CAAATACGACCTTGTCCGGGAATCTGCTTTTGCAATCTGCCCCGATAAGCGAGGGCAACACGGACTGATACCGCCTGGGCATGGGATGTGTCGGAGGGAGAGAAACCCGGATCGGGTGTTTCTTTGTCGGTGGATATGCAGCCTATGGGCAAACACAATGAGATGAGTACACAGGGTAACAGATTACGCATAATTCACTGGGGCTGGTTTAGATAGCAAGGTATTTATTTCATCGGCTATCCCCAACTTAAACCCCGGCAGCGCGTACCGAAAACGGAACATTTAAGCCTGTAATTTAATTTTATAAATTATTGAAAATGAGAATTTTATTTTTAAAAACATGCGTTTTTGTCCATTTTAGATGGGGCGTAAACCTGTTGTTTTTGTAAATAAAGGAGGGGTCTAAAAAGAGCATTATGGTTTTTAAAAAAAATCCCTGTATGATTTTGAGGGGCCGTAAACAAAAATCATACAGGGACGATGGCGGGTAGGGGCGAAAAGGATTATTCCTTCTTTTTGTACAAGGAATCGAGCAACTGGTATCGGATATCCTGGGTAGCTTTTTCAAATCGGGTGTTTGCTTCAATAATCATAACGGGAGGTTGTGCTTCCTCTTTTTTTGCCGCAGGCCACTCGGGGAGCTTTTCTCCATTGGGATTACCCGTTTTGACGAAATGGGCGAAATATTGCGACATGGTTTCCGACACCTTGAGGTCATCCGGGGTCCAGGCGTACACGGTGTTGAGGGCGAGGTTGTTCATACAGTACTCGATCTCCCAGGAGTGTCCAGCACCTTTGACCATCGGCTGGTTGGCTGAGGTAGCGCCGGTCATAGGTGGCCTTGGTTGGTTGTACAAGTATCGGTACACCGGCTGATGGCTGTTTTTGCGGTGTAGGTCAAACCATTTCCAGGTGCTGTATCCGATAAAACGGTCGGATGCGAGTGCGGTAGCCGAGTTTTCGATTTCCTGTGGGGTATCGGGGTACAGTTTAATAATTTGCGGAGCATGGTCGGGGTATTCCGCTTTTACGCGCTGCTGGTAGTTCTCGGCGGAATAGGGCATTCCGTTCATGAATACGACGCCGGGGAGTTCGGCAGAATTCCAGCCCACCAATAGCGGGACCTGGGCTTGTTCGCCCGCCTGAAACACCTCCGGGAGTGGTTTATTCAAGGAATAGTGGTCGATTACTATCGGAAAGCGACCGAAACGGGTTTCCTGGAGCAGCTCGTAAAGGGTTTGGGTGCTTAGGCTGCGCAAGGCTTCGATAGAGGCAACGCCGGCTTTTTGAAGGAATTCCATTCCGATTTGCTCTGCTTCCGCCAAGGTCACTGGCGACAGGGTCGGGTGGATACCGGCTCCACTTTCTCCGATGGCACCAGCCAGGTAAGGCTTGCTCAAGGGCGAGGCCATCTGATAGCTCACTCCAATGGAGCCTGCCGACTCCCCGGCAATGGTGATTCGCTTGGGATCGCCTCCAAAAGCGGCAATGTTGCGGTACACCCAGGCGATAGCAGCTGACTGGTCGAGCATGCCGTAGTTGCCAGAGGCATGGTAACCAGCCTCCGCACTGAGCGCTGGGTGTGCCAGAAAACCAAATATACCCAGCCGGTAGTTGCACGTGACGACGATAATCCCTTTTTTGGCCATCTGTTCGCCGTCGTAGCGGGGTTCCGAGCCATCTCCGGCAATGTTGCCACCGCCGTGGAAGTATAGCAACACCGGCAATCCGCTGGTGTTGTGCCGCGCAGGCGTCCATACATTCAGGTATAAACAGTCTTCACTCATCCCCGGTGAGCGAAAAACCATATCCGAAAACGCCGGCGTTTGGATAGATCGCGGACCAAATGTCTTCGCCTGTCGTACACCCTCCCAGTGGCTCATTGCTTGAGGGGCTTTCCATCGGAGCGATTCCACCGGTGGCTGGGCATAGGGTATTCCCAAAAAACGCTGAATCCCCGACTTGGTATCGTAAACGCCCTCTATGGTGCCGTTTTCAATGTCCCGCTGTACCGGAAACGTAAAATCTGCTTGTGCCATAGCGGATACCTGGATGATTAGAAATAAGAGGATGACTAGATTTTTCATAGTTTTTGCAGGTAAGATATCCATTTGCACCCATAACTTCCCGGTCATGTGCCAACAAATTGCCGCCTGCCCCTTCACAAATAGTAGCTGCGCCTCCTCCTTTTTTCGCCTACGTTCGCTGCCAGTGCCATACGGGCAAGAGCCAATAATAAACCAATAGCGAACACAATAGCCCTCCACTGGTGCCGGCTGCCAGAGCATACCAGAATGGAGCCTCTGCTCCGTCCATAAATAGGGGCAGCAAGCCTCCTATGGAGGAAAAGGTGGTGAGCAAGACCGTTGGTGAACGGAAAAAAATGGCCTTGAGCAACGTGCGGTTGCGGTTTTTCTTTCTCGCTGCCTGCTGCTTGAAATCTGCCAATACATACAGAAAGGCATTGATGGATAGGCCACTTACCAAAATGATGGCTCCTATTCCTCCCTGATCATAGTAGGCATAGCCAAGTCCAAAAACCAGAAATAGACCGATGAGGGATGCCGAAACGGCTATGCTCAACCAGATTCCGGTCTGTACCCGGTTGAATACAATCGACCCGAAGAAGAAGACCGACAGCAGCAGCACTATCAGCATGGTGATGGTGCCCCGTTGGGTATCCGCACGGTCAAACTGGTCTTCATACCGTTCAATCTGGTACCCCGCCGGCAGTTGTTGCCTCATTTCGGAGAGGGTCTCCGCAATCAGGCGTTCGCCCAGATACGAGCTTCCTCCGTAGGTGAAGCTGAATACGCGGATAAACTGACGCTCTTCCCGGTGTATGGATGCGGCCTGCTCGGTTTGCTGTATTTCTATGGCGGCAGGGCCTATCGCCACCTCCCGGCTAATAAAAATGGGCTGTTGCCTGATGCGCTGGATCGCTAACGGGTCGGGTGGCAGCGGAGTAAGCACGAGCCAGTACGGCGTTGGGTCGTTGGAAAGCACCGGGCCTATCGCTGGTTGTCGCCCGCCCAGCGCGGAATAGGCTTCGGGGGCAGATTCGTTGGGGTACTTGTCGGAACGGAGCAGCAGGCGGAATCCGGGCACAGCGGATTCGTCCTGCTCGGTGCCGGCGTTGGGGTTGAGGTGGAGTACGCGCGGATTCAACCGTAGCAGCCGATCGAGCCGCTGTACTTGCGCCTCCAATTCAGAAAGCCGGTATCCGCTGAGCTTGAGCCGATAGGCGGGCAGCGATTGGGATTCGCCCAGGCTAAAAGCAGGTCCGGTGCCATAAATGTTCCATTGCACGCCGCTGAAGCTATAGGCGTATGCTGCTATTTCGCTGCGCAGTTGGAGGGCCGCTTCCCGTGGGTTTGATCGTTGGTCGAAAGAAGCTACTATGCGGGCGAATCCAGGTGGGCTTACCTGGGTGCTGTATGTTTCAATGAGCTCCGCCGCACCCATTAAGGATTCGATTGGCCGGATGAGCGTGTCTATGTCGGTGGGTGGGAAGCCCCACGGGAGCTGAAGCTCCACATATAGATGGTTGGGTATTGGCTTTCGCGCTCCGGATTGCACGCCAATTTGTTTAAGAAATAAGCCAATGCTGCCTTGCGTCCATCGTTCCAGGGATGGCTTCCACTGGTTGTCATTGGGCCATTTCGACAAAATGGGGTAAATAGGGATACCAAAAGCAAGCAGCCATCCGAAGAGAACTGTTTTTTCCCAGCCGGCTGTGCGCGCTATGCATCGGGAATACCACCGAAACAGGCGTACTTTTATTCTGGCCGACGGGGTGTAAAGACGCGCTGCTGGCTGGGGTCGGATACCCAGCAGGGCGGCCAGCGCAGGTAGCAAAAACCAGGAAACGGCCAGCGATGCCAGTAAGCCCAGACCTATGGCAGCTGAAAAATCAGCGAGCTGGTACCGGGTTTGATCGGGTAGCCACCACACATAGGCGAGACTGAGCACCGTACTCAATGTGGCGCCAGCCATTGGCGCACGGGCTGCGCGCAGTTGCCCTCTCGAAAGGTAATCCAGCATGACCAGCGTATTGTCAATCATCAGGCCGGATGCGATCGATATACCCGAAATGGTAAAAAGGTGTATTTCGATGCGAAGTAGTACCAACAACAGCAAGGTGATGCCCGCATTGATGGCCAGCATGACCAGTAGCAACAGAAAGTGGCTCCGGCTGCGGTAGGCACTCAACAAAAATAGACATACGATGCCCAGGGTGCGCAGGGTACGTGTGCGGGATTTGGAAATCTCGGCGCGCAGGTAGTCGGCACCATCCCGAGCTATCCGCAAGGTATATCCCGCGGGCAGCATCCGCCGAATTTCGGGCAATCGATGCTGGATGGCGTTGGATAGCTCGAGCTTGTTGGCATCCGGGTGGGCATAGCAGGAAATGGCAACAGCCTGGTTTCCGTTGATGCGCAGGGGAGCGCTGGTGGATGGGTAATCTCCCGGCACCAACTGCCCGATTTGGCCGAGCGCGATGATTCGTCCACCGGGGAGGGTGATGGGTACATCCGAAATGGCGCTGTCGCGAAGCGGCCATTCCAGCTTCCAAAGGCTTTGCTGTATATCGTTTCCTACTTTTCCTTTGATAAGTGGTAATCGATAGGGCTGTAATGCGTTGGACAAATCGGAGGATACGATGCCTAGCTCGTATAGTTTTTCGGGGGCATATCGAAAAAAAATAGCGTCCGGTATGGGTTCCGGCACATAAATTCGGGCTATTCCCGCCATGTCCCGCAGTCCTTGTCTAAAAGCGGTTCCGGCGTGTGCTGCCATTTGGTTGGCGGTGGCCGGACCGTCCACAGTACAAACGAGGACGGGCAGCGTAGCTTCTGTTTCGGTTTCTTCAGATTCTATCAGTGGAAACGCCAGCAGGCTGTGTAGCTTGGGATACACCTGCCGTATAAGCGCCCTAAGTTCCGGAATCCGTGCAGCCATATCTTTGCGGTGGTCAAATTCCAGTCGGATAACTCCTTGTCCGGCGCGGGATACAGAAGTAATACGCCGTACTCCCGGACTTGTGCTCAGCACATTTTCCAGCGGAGAGGTTATATGTGCTTCTACCAATGCCGGATTGTCACTGCCAGAGGAAAAGCGAATGAGCAGGGTATGGCCGCTGACTGATGGGAGGGGGCTAATCCGTAGGAAAGGGAGTGCGGCGATGGACGAACAGGCAAGCGCTGCAAAGAGCAGCACCACCCGGGTTGGTGTAATCATGGTAACTGGGTTTAGCGGTATAAAAAAAGAGCGGGGCAATGAGTAGTATAGCGAATCTTAATCTGGGTGGTATTTATGGCTCCGTACCTTCCAGAAAGGGCACGAAGCGAAACGGACCGAGTTTTTCTTCCTTAAAGTCCTGGTCGCTGAGTTTGGTCAGCCGATACATAATCTGGCTGTCGGTGCCTACCGGAATCACCAGCACACCACCGATTGCCAACTGGCTCTTCAGGGCTTCGGGGATTGCGGGTGCTCCTGCAGTCACGATAATGCGATCAAAGGGGGCAAATTCGGGGAGGCCTTTATAACCGTCTTTTAGGAATAAGCGGATGCGTTCAAAGCCTAGCTGCAGGAGAAGTCGTTTGGTTTTTTCATATAGGGTTTTGTGTCGCTCCAGGGAGTAAACGCGTCCGCCGAGGAGCGCGATCAGAGCCGCCTGATAGCCCGATCCGGTACCTATTTCCAGTACTTTATCCCGTTTCCTGACTTGTAGGAGCTGGGTCATGTAGGCTACGGTGTAGGGCTGGGAAATGGTTTGGTCCGAGCCAATCGGAAAGGGCTGATCCTGATAAGCCCATTCTTCGAACCCCGGATCTATGAAAAAATGCCGGGGCAGGTTTTCCATCGCTTGCAATACGGCGTCATCGGTGATTCCTTTTTTACGAAGCTCCAGTATTAGCTGGCGTCGCATGCCCTGATGTCGGTAGGTGTCTTTCAAAGTAGTTGGCTGGATTGGCGGCGTGAATAATTAGGTATATGCTCCAAATATACGAAAAAACAGGCAGGGCCTTTTGTCAGAGGTCATCAGGTCTGATAAGGTCGGTTGTAAACCATTATCCCCGGCGTATCATGTAGGTATGGGGGATGCCGTCTTCCAAAAAGCTATCGCCGGCTACGCGGAATCCAAACTCTTCGTAAAAAGGTACCAGGTGGGATTGGGCAGCGATTTTGATAGGTCCATCCCCAAACTGGGCTTTCATTTCCAGTAGTGCCCGGTGGAGCAGGGCTTTTCCGGCGCCGGTGCGGCGAATGGCTTGGGTAGTCAGTACGCGCCCAAGAGACTGGTATTCGGGGTAGGCTACGCCAAAAGGGAATAGGCGGGCATACGCCACCAGGTGGTCGTCGTCGTCATAGCCCAGCAAATGCAAGGCTTGTTGATCTTTCCCGTCGGCATCGAGGTAGTAGCAGGTTTGCTCTACGCTAAACACCTCCTGTCGCCGGGCCAACAATTGATAGAGTTGTTCGAGGCTCAAATCGTGGAATGGAAGACAAATGAATCGTATCATATTAAAAGGATTGAATACGTGGTGGACTAATGAGCCGCCCGGGCTATCCAACGGAGTAAATAGGGGCCAAGGATAAGTAAGCCGGTCAGGGCTGCTCCGAAGGCACTGATGAGTACGGCAGCGGCGGCTACGTCCTTCGCTTTTCCTGCCAGTACATGGTAGTCGGGCGATACCAGGTCGGTCAGAAATTCCAGTGCCGTATTTAGGGCTTCCATAGCGAGTACCAAGGTCATCGCGCCGATGAGGAATGTCCACTCCAGCGGCTGGATACCAAACCCGATTCCGGCAGCTACGACGACCAGCAGGGCCAGTAGATGGATTCGGGCGTTTGCCTGGGTGGCGACCAGAACGCGGATACCGCGAAACGCGTAGCGAAAGCTCTGAATTCGTTTTTTAATCGACATATCACCGTTTTTCTACCAGCACAAAGGGCAATACCCGGAACCCCAACAGGCGGAAAGGATGTTTGGACTCGATCCAGACAAAATAAATCCCGGGAGGGGCTGCTTTCCCACCGGCCTCGCGTCCATCCCAGCAAAACGTCCCGGATGAGTCGAGCAGCGCGTTGGCCTGGAGCGGGCATACTTGTCGGCCGGCAGCGTCAAATATACGCATATTCACCAGAATGCCCGGTACAGCAGCGCTGTACAGAACACACAGCTCCTGGGGAAGGTACCCGCCTTCGGGCGAAAAACGGACATTGGCCAGCTCAAAATGAGGAGGCTGTACAAGGGCACCGGGTGCCGACCAGCCGGGGAGGGGATGGTAGGTTCCGGGGCGGGCGCCCGCCGGGCAGGTCGCCCAGTTGCCGGAATCAGATGTAGGCAGCCGTACCGACTGTCGTTCCAGCGAATAGCCACCTGGATTTCGGAGCAGCGGATGGTGCATAGCTGCATCGTAGTCAAGGGCGTCGAGCAGGGTGTCTTCCCGCAGCAAGGTGATGTTGCCCCGGTCAGAATCCAAGGAGGGCAGGCTATGCTGAAATAGGCGAGCCTCTGGTCCAATAGGGTACCGACGGCGCAAATCGAGGGTGTCCGGGGAAATAGCTACACAAGCCCCAGGCTCCAGCAGATAAGGTTTGCTAATGGTGCGTCGGGCCGTACTGTATCCGGATTTAAAGCGGTTGTACAGGCTAATGCCCAGCAGTTGAATAGCGTCGGCACCAGGGTTGTATAGCTCTACAAAGTCTTTGCCGCCGGTATATGGGTCGAACAGGATTTCACTGAGCTGTAGAATGGGTGGGGTAGCAGGGGTCTGGACGGCTTGCCCATCTAATCTATAGATAAAAAAAAGCAGGTGTAAAGCAGCTAAAAACAGGGTCTTCATAGTCTGGAGTTTAAATTCTTGTAAACGCGAAAGGAATTTTGACCGCAGATGCAAAGAAAAAGGGAATACCTTTATATTTGCCGAGTTTATGCAATCATGGAATATCGTCGAATAACGATATTGGGTACGCATAATTCGTTGATTTTGTTTTAATTTGAACTGATAAAAGCCCAAATAACCAAATAGCCAATGGGGGTCTGGCAATGAGCCATCGCCCGGAAGTTGGTTTATTTTAGGATGTTCAGCCAAGCTGACATCCATCATTTAAAAAAATGCACAAAAATGAAAGTAGCAGTAGTGGGCGTAACAGGCTTGGTTGGTGGAATTATGTGCCGCGTATTAGAGGAACAGCAATTTCCCGTAACTGAGTTTATTCCGGTAGCTTCTGAGCGTTCGGTTGGGAAGGAAGTGGTATTTAAGGATGCTACGTACACCGTGATTGGAATGGAAGCAGCCATTGCGCGCAAACCGGATGTAGCTATTTTTTCCGCAGGGGGAGGAACCTCCCTGGAATGGGCACCCAAATTTGCAGAAGCAGGGATTACCGTAGTGGATAACTCTTCTGCCTGGAGGATGGACCCGAGCAAAAAACTGATTGTTCCGGAAATTAATGCTTCATTGCTTGGACCGGACGATAAGATAATAGCCAACCCCAACTGTTCAACGATTCAGATGGTGATGGTGCTGGCACCCCTGCACGCAAAATATCGCATGAAGCGGGTGGTTGTTTCTACCTACCAGTCGATTACCGGTACCGGTATGAAAGCGGTCAAGCAGTATCAGTTGGAGCGCAAAGGGTTCCACCCGCAGCAGGAAGAAATGGCTTATCCCTATCAAATCCTGGAAAACTGCCTGCCCCAATGCGATGTCTTCACCGACAACGCCTATACCAAGGAAGAGATGAAATTGGTAAACGAAACCCGCAAAATCCTCGCTGACGACAGCATCCGCCTAACGGCCACCGCGGTGCGGGTTCCGGTTATGGGCGGCCATTCTGAAAGTGTGAACGTCGAGTTCGAAATGCCGGTAAGCCCGGATGAGGCAAGAACATTGCTCAGCCAGACACCCGGGGTCGTCGTACAGGATAATCCTTCAATCAGCGAATACCCCATGCCGCTTACCAGTAAGGACCGGGATGAGGTTTTCGTAGGCCGGATTCGAACGGATGAATCCGTCGAAAATGGACTGAATATGTGGATTGTAGCAGATAACCTCCGCAAGGGCGCCGCTACCAACGCGGTCCAAATCGCTTGGTATCTCTACCAAAATGGACTCATTGGAGCATAATCGCTCGGTTGCGCATTAAAAAGTTGGCAATCAGCAGACCATTTAATACTTTTATCAAAAATTATCGGTTGGGGCACTAGGAAGTTCCACAACCGGATACCGGTGGAAATAATTGGATTTTACTAACGAAAGGAGCCAGCATTATGAAGACTAAGCTCGTACTTTGGGGGACAAACGCAGCGAATGAACGCGTTTTGGTTGCGTTGGAACTGCTTCCGCAGGAAAATGTGGTTAAAGCATATACATTTCCGGAAGCTATCGCAACAGAGGAATTCGGCCAACGTATGATGGACGAGTGGCGGGAAGGAAAACCAGTGGAATTCCCGGAGGGGTTTGCCGTAGAGGAGAAGGAACTCACGTTGTCAGAGTCCATTCTGCCCCAAGGTGTCAAGCCTGAACGGGATGATATCATCCAGCGTGCACAGACGGAATGGCATTTCGTCGTGCTCTCTTCCAAGCTCCATGCAGCATACCTGTCTGAACTCCAGGAAATAAAAGAACGGGTTGCTCGCTTGCCCCGCTTCGACAGCGCGGTATGGGACGAGTTGAAGTCCTTCTGGGCTAAGGTGCAGGATCAGGTACGCGACAAAAACTTATTCCGCGAACATGGCGACACCCTGCGTGATTTTACCAATGAGCTGTTCTCCGATTTGAAGGCACTCCGCAATAAGCTCGACCAGGAATTCGACCAACTGTCTAAAGAGAATTTCGAACGGTTCCAGCAAACGCTCGCCGAAATTGAACGAAAGGTAAACAGCGGTGCCCGCTTACAGCCCTTGTTCGACGAACTCAAAGAACTGCAGCGCAAATTCCGCGATACCCGCTTTACCAAGGAGCATCGCAATAAAGTCTGGGACGCCCTCGATGGCCTCTTCAAGACGGTGAAGGAAAAACGCTTCGGCGCTTCGGCACCCGCCGCTGAGGACAATTCAGCCGGCGAACGCCTCACCCGCCGTTACGAAGGCTTGCTCGCCGCTATTGACAAAATGGAGAAGTCTATCCAACGGGATGCGGATGACCTCGATTTCCAAAAACGCAAGGTGGAAGTGTCCGATGGCCAACTGGAAGCACAGTTGCGACAGGCCAAAATCCTGATGGTGGAGGAACGTATTCGCTCCAAACAGGATAAACTGGAGGAAATGCTCCACACCAAAGTCGAGCTGGAAAAACGAATGAACCAGCAAAAAGAACGGGACGCTCGCAAAGAGGAAAAGGATAAACTGGAGGAAACGAAAAAGGCAATCCAGGATAAAATAGCTTCCGAAATTAAAGCCGCCGCCGATGCCCGCGTAGATGATTCCGACAAACTGGAAAAAATGGCGTCGGAGCTCTCCAAAGGTAAACCTGGCTCTAAAAAGGACTCCGGCGAGTCTTTATTCGACGCAGTGACTGCTTCACTTACCGATAGCTTCGAGGATATGGTCGATACGGTTAAAGCAGCCGCAGAGGTCGTTGGCGATAAAATCCAGGAAAAAGTGGCCGAGGTAAGTCAGGAAATTGCAGAATCCCTGCGGCCTAGCGCCCAGGAGGAAACGGCCGAAACGCCGGCTTCACCCGCTCCGGATACTCCCGCCGGCTCCGATGAATCACCCAACGCGTCCGCTCCCGAACCTGCTCCACAGGAGGGTGCCGCCGACGAGGATATTCAAGCCTAACATACTCATCGGTATCTTCTGGCCCCTCGTGGCCTAAGAAAACTCGTTGCTGGTAAAAAAAAGGAAATGCTTCGCCTAAAGCGAAGCGTTTCCTTTTTTTATGGGGTATGGTATCGTTGCCGAACCCGGTGGCCTCCCGCTTCCTATATCATATAGATGGCTCGCGCCGATGGATTGGACAGAAATCGCCGTTTCCTAAATCCGGTGCTACACACTACAAATCGCTTCTCCTACATCAAAAATATATGTCTATTTTTTTTAAATCATAGATGTATGTAAACGAGGCTTTTTTTGGCACATGGATGGCGTTAAAGGCCCTAAAATGATGTAGTGGACTACATGATTTTTTTGGGCTTTCCCTTTTTCTCGAAAAAATACACAAATGCTTTTTGTGAATTTTAGATAAAAAATTCACAATTAGTTGGTTTTTAGTTAAAAACTAAATAATTAAAAGACTGATAAACAGTTGTTTATAAAATCAAAATGATTAAATTTTGAAAATAAAAAAAATCACAACGCAGGATTTTTGTCTTTGCGTTCCCTAGTTAAAGGTTGCACATTTGTACTGTGAGAAGGAGATAAGGAGAGAATGAAGCCAACCTGGAAAGACAGGTCAACGAGTTGAATATGTTCATGGGATTATAATCGAGGTGGACGATCGTCCCGAACCTAGTTCGGGACGATTCACACTTTTAGTCCCGAATAAAAATAAAAAAAGGTGAACCAACTTGATTCACCCTCGATAATTAGGTCATGCTCATGGGATTATGAGACAAAATAGGTCATGAGATTATAATCACAGTTAAGTCATGTTGCTCACAGCACAAAAATAAGCAGATTTCTCTGTATGCCAAATATTTTGCAGAGAAATCCACACTAAATGTTTTGGATATGTTCATGGGATTATACAAAGAGCCGCACCTTGTGCGGCTTTTTTTTTGCCCTTACCGTTC
>Ga0172367_10008179_pt1 | contig 11748 bp, 11 predicted proteins | sample Lak10m_FD_114542 | JGI IMG/M metagenome (GOLD analysis project Ga0172367, IMG submission 114542) | Freshwater microbial communities from Kabuno Bay, South-Kivu, Congo - kab_022012_10m | ecosystem: Environmental > Aquatic > Freshwater > Lake | place: Democratic Republic of the Congo: South-Kivu...
AAATTTTTATTAGATTTTTCAAGTGTTGTTAGTACATCTTTTTTTTTAAAATTTTTTAGGCTAGTAAGTAATTTTTTAAAACTAGCAGAAGAGATTTCCTCATCTAAAAGATTCTTAACAACCGTTTCTAAAGAAAGATATTCGCGAGATTGGACCCTTTCTTCCACATACTCAAGAAGCTCTCTTACAAAAAATCGTTCGTCTTTTGCAAAAAATTTTAAAGTCTCAAGATCTTCTTTTTTTGCTACTCGACCAGCAGCAAGAAGAGTTGCATTAAATAGAGCTGGCTCATTTAAAAAGTTTTTTTTCATCTCTGTCAGAAGAAAATCAAAAGAAGAGTGAGTTAACCTGTGGCCGAAAGTAATCACAATTTGCATTTTCAAAATAGAGTCTAGAGTTTTATTTGAAAAAAGTTTTTCAAGGGAGTTTTTAAGAAAAAATAGAGGATTTTTGCTGAGTGATATTAAAATTTCTCGTAGGAAAATAGAATTTTCTTCTGTCAATTTGTTTGCTAAAAATTCCAAGCCACATAGTTTTTTTGAGTTTGATAAAGCATAAATTGCACTCTTGATGAGGGTTGCATCTTTTTCTTTTTGAATAAGATGAGTAAGAAATGAAAAAGCTCTTTCAGAGCCTATTTCACCAAGAAGGCTCACAACACGCGTTTGTTCTCTTTTTGAAAGAGTATACGGGAAAATCTCAATGAGATAGCGGTCTAAGCTTTTTGCTTTTATCTTGTTTCTTAGATTATCTAGGTGAGATCCAAACTCTTCTTCGCTTACATATTGTCTTAGGAGTTCAAGAGTCTCTTTTAGAGAGCTTTCTACATAATTTTCTTGATCATAGCTTTTCATAGGTGACTTCTTAGTTTTTTTTTGTTTAGGATAAATTTAAAGATTCTTTTTTATTATAGAAGATAGACACTCTTAACACAAGGCTTACAAAATGAGTTTCTATGAAAAGAACAGTAAAATTTTTATTATAACCATCTCAATGCTATCATTTTTTTTCTTGCTGTCTTTTTACTTAACACCAATTACTTCAAATGATTTTTGGATTCAGCTGAAAGTTGGTCAACTGATCAAAGAAGATCTTGAAATTCCTAAAACTATTTTGTTTACTTTTACTCATCTAAAAGACAAAGCTTTTCTTGCTCACGAATGGTTTCCTTCTCTTGTTTTCGCCCTCTTCTATGATGCTCTTGGTTATAACTTTATGATTATCTTCAAATTTCTTTTGTACTTTTCTAGTTTCTTGTTGGCTTTTAATTTATCTCAGATGATGACAAAAAATATTTTGTATTCTTTTTTCATTTCTCTAGTTATTCTTTTTGTTTTAAACTGTCGATCTTTTTTAAGGCCTGAAGCTTTTTCCTACATTCTTTTGTTAGCCGAGCTCAATGTTCTTTTTTTATTTAAACAAAATGAAAATCTTAAATATCTCATGTTTTATTTGATTTTAAATATAATCTGGGTTAATTCTCACGGTTCTTTTTTGGTGAGCTTAGGACTTCCTTTTCTGTTTGCTTTTTCTGAGATGTCTGATGTTTTTATAGAAAATTGTTTTCGTTCTAAGAAGCACTCTGTTTTTAAGGATAAAGAGAAAAAGCTTTTTCTACTAGGTCTTCTAGCAATTGTAACAAGCTTAATAAATCCTCTTGGTTTTGAACTGCTTCTTCATAGTTATGAACTCAGTCAGGATTCTCTTTTAAAAGAGACAATTTTTGAGTGGAGACCTATGCTTTCTGAGTCTGTTAGGCGAAGTAGTATTTTTAAAGTTTTTCTTTTTTTTATTTCTGTGCTTTCTTTTTTTACAATATTTAGATTTCATCATTTAAAAACTTTTGGAATTGCTTTATTAGTGATCTTTACTTACTTAACTTTTGAAGCACAAAGACACTTAGCTTTTCTTGCTATCTCATCTGTTTGGCCTCTTAGTCAGATGTTGAAAGAGATGCCTCTTAGAAATTATTTTTCAAATATTTTAGCTTTTTGTATTGTCTTTACTCTTCCTTATCTATCTTGGCATGCTTGGAATAAAGGGAACGCTGTGGGGGTGAAGCCTGGTTTTTATTATTCAGCAAGAATGCCTGAACACTCTTTGGAGGCCATTAGGAAAATGAATCTTTCAGGTAATACTTTAAATACTTACACGTTTGGTGGGCAGCTTATTTTTCATTTTTATCCTAAACTTCATGTTGGTATTGACTCAAGGATTGATGCTTACGGTGTAGAATATGCTAGACGTTATAACAGTATGATTTACGGAAGATATAAAGAGCTTAAAAATTTTTTAGATCTTTACAATGTTCAAAATATTATTGTGGATTCTTCTGCTTTTAATCGTATGCAAAAAACAGGTTCTTCTGCAGCTTTAACAAAAGATGGGTGGGAGCTTGTGTATAAAAGCGAGAAAGTCGTTGTGATGAAAAACAGTAGAAATTAAATGAAGTGGAGACGCTCTAGCATATGATAGCAACTTTTAACTCCATAAAGAATAATAAGAATGCCAGCTGTTTTTGCCATAAAGTTTAGTTTATTTATATCAAAAAAACGTCTACCAAAAGAGCAAAGAGAACTTAAGCCCATTCCCCATAAAAGAATTCCTACTAAGATAAAAGTATTTTCAAGAAACTCTTTTAGTCCGATGTTAGGTGAGTCTCCTAAGGAAGCCGCAAAAATACCAGGCCAAAAAGCAAGGGATACAGGATTAAAAAGAGCAAGATAAAAACCCCATTTAAGCCCACTTCGAAAAGATTTTCCCTCCCCTTTGCTTGAATCCAAGTTAAGAGGGTTTGAGATGGTCTTGTAGCCCAGATAAAAGAGGAGAAAAACTCCTAAAAATCCAAGAATATTCATTAAAGCTGAAAACTTATGAAGCTGGCTGAGTCCAAAACAAGTTAAAGCTAGACAGAGTAGGTTTGCGATAGCCCCACCTAGTCGTACACTGAAGGAAGACCAAAAACCTGAAGCAAGACCACGTCTTATCATTTCAAGAGACACGGGGCCTAAAGGGGCGGCAAGAAGCAGTCCAAGATAAATTTTATCTGTTAAAACAAGTAGATAGTTTTGCATGAGCAGCCCACTCCTTTTCTAGAGCTCTTTGTAAGAAAAAGGGAGATTACCACAAAAGACAGCGAGCCTCAAAGTAAACTTAAAAGCTCTCTTTTAAAAGTTGCTTCTCTTAGAAATGCGAGCTCTTCTTCCCCTCTTTTGGGGAGAGGAGTTTCGATAGCTTTAATAAACAGCTGTATAGTCTCTATCGACGGTTTTTTTAGATCAACACTGAAGCAAGAACTTATTCTTGCTGAAATTTTGTCAAGGCTTGAATCTTTTTCGCAGAAGCACAAAATAGCTTTATGTGTGGACAAATAATCTAAGAATTTAGAAGGAAGAGCACTGTAAGAGTGAGAACTTAAAAAAAAACCAGAAGCTTCTCTCAAGTGTTTTTCTATAGTTTCTTTTGAAACCTCTCCAAGTGCTTCGAGGGTGATACCATGAGGATTTTCTTGATAAGAAGAAAGTTCTTTTCTATCGGTTTCATTAAGTTTTCCTATGAAGATTATTTTTCTTAGAGAATTTTTTTTCAAACTCTCAAGGAGAGGTTTCAATACAAACTGAAGCTCTCGTCTTTCATCGCTGACTCTGAAAGACCCAGAGTGAAGCAAAAACTTTTCTTGTGGTTTATCTTTAATCTCAAAAAGACAGCTAATCTGATCTTCAATACTATTATAGATGACTTTTATTTTTTCTTTGAAAAATGGGAAACGTTCTACAAGCTTGTCAGCCCAGTGATTTGTGTTAGCTATAATTTTATCACATTCTTTCAGGCACAAGGCTTCTTGTTTTTTTTCAAGAGGTTTTAGAAAAAAAAGAGTTTTCTTTAAGGGTTCATCTATCCAACCATCACGCATATCCATGAACCAAGTAAGAGAATATTTTTTTTTCAGTTTCAGAGCTAAAAGATGAACAGAGTTTGGAGGAGAAGAGCTAATAACAATATCGCAAAGAGAAAAATAAAAAGAAAAGCTCTCTTCTGCTAAAACTTTTTGTGTCCACCAAACCCCAGCATCTGGACATAGAAAAGTATTTGCAATTTTACTTTTAAAAGACTGCAATTTTTTTTTTATATTTTTCTTAGTATGCTCTTCCTGGTTTTTTGAAGAGGCTTGCTCTGTGGTTAATAAAAATCCCCATGAAGTCTGCTTAATTTCTTTTTTAGGGCCTTTTGTGAGGAGTACAATTTTTTTTTCAGGAGATAAAGACCGAATCATACGTTGAATGCGGGTTGAACCAGGATTTCTTGTAAGAGCTTCTGGGTAGATTATAAGAATAAAACTATTTTTTTCCCTCATGAGAGTTCTTTCTTGTAGAAAGCTTCTTGTAAATATTTTCCATAAGGCTACTAACAAGGCTATTTTTTACGCCAAAGGCAATAAGTCCTGTTTCTTTAGACAAGAATAGTGGTTTTTCTTTCATGAAACAATCTTCAATTTTTTTGAATAATTCTTCTCTATCTTGATTAGCGTGTAAGAGGCTGATGCTTGTAAAGTCTTTTTCTAGTTCTTTAAGGGTTCCTTGAAAGATGTCTTTTTTACTTTCAAGAAAATCAGTTATTTTTGGAATCAGCTCAGAATTGATAACAAAATGAAAGAAAAAAAGATTTTCTCCTTTAACCTCTGTTTGAGTAAGAGATGGAATTCCATCGTATTTCCATAAAATTTGAAGAATTTCAGTTAAAAAGTTTTCATGCGAAAAACTGCCTGCCACTGTCAGCTGGATAAGACTTTGTTTATTTTTATGTGTGATAAAATAGGAGTCACTTTCTTTTTCAGCAATAAGAGTTTTGGGCCCTTGTGGGTTTCTTGTGTTGAGAATTTCAAGGGGGACTTTATTTTTTAAAGCAAGAGCAGCAGCTCTGTGATGGAGAACTTTGGCACCTGCACAGGAGAGTTTGTACGCTGTGATCCAAGACATAAAAGGAACTGTTTTAGCGTCCTTAAAATATCTAGGGTCCATAGTGAAAACTCCGTCTACATCTGTGTAAATAGAACAGTTTCTTGCCCCTAATTTATGAGCTAAAGCCACAGCTGTTAGATCAGATCCCCCTCGTCCAAGGGTTGTAATTTCCTTTGACTCTGGGTCTACTCCTTGAAATCCTGCTACTATGACGACATCATGGGTTTTAAAACTAGATAAAATACGGTCGTATTTTATATCAATAATTTCAGCGTGTTGGTGAACTTTGTTTGTTAAAATACCAGACTGTGAGCCGGTGAGGGATATGGAGTTCACTTGAATTTTATCAAGAGCTATAGAGAGAAGAGCACAGCTTACACGTTCCCCGGTGCTGAGTAGCATATCAAGCTCTCTTTGTGGCGGTGTGTCGCTGACAGTAAATGCAAGTTTTAATAGCTCATCTGTTTTTGAACCCATAGCACTTACGACTACGACAAGTTTTGTATTTTTATGGAGTTTGCTTTTTATAAGGGAAGCACAATGGTGTATAGCTGAAACATTTTCAACAGAAGTTCCGCCAAATTTTAAAACATTAACTATGAAGTCCATAAATGCCTAACTTTAGAAAATTTTAGAAAGAAATACCAAGGAGAATTTTACATTTTTTCAATTGAACACACGACATATCCATAAGAGAAGTGCTACGTGTTTAATTTTATCAAGCGAGGTCGGTGGAAACAATAAAAAAAGTCGATTCTTGACGGTAAGAAGAGCATCTTTTATTCTTGTAGGTAGGATTAGTAACTTCTTTTTTTAGAAAGGCTTAATATGGCTGATAAATGTTGTGATGAATGTACATGTGATTCTTGTTCAGGTTCTGATTGTGGGTGTGGGTGCGGTTGTGATTGTGGATGTTGCTAGGTTTTTTTATATTTTAAGATCTTGTAAGCATTAAGAACTTCAAGGGCACTTGTACTCTTTGCCTGAAAAGTTTTTGCAAAGAAGTCTTTGCAAAAACTATCTGTGGTTTCTCCTATCGTAATAGAAATATGTTTGTTTTTGAGTATGGTTTTATATTCTTCAAAATCTTCCAAGAAAGCTTTAGCTGCTGATGGGCTAAAAAAGCTAAAAATAAGATCATCTCTTTCTAGAAAGTTTGTTTTTTCCATGAGACTGAATTTTTTGCCTTCTTCAGTAAGAACCTTTTGGATAGTGGTGTAAGCGTCTATGTTTGAAGATTGGATTCCATTTTTTTCTAAATGTGATCTTAAATCATAAGCTCTTTCACAAGGCCCAATGAGATAAGTTTTTGTTTTTATTTGGATTACTTGGCAAAGTTTTTCTCCAAACTCCTTTGCTGTTTGTGAAGCAAAAAGTTTTACAAAAAAACCTTTTGATATAAGAAGTTCCGAGGCTTTTTCACTCATTGTGATAATTTTTAGTTCTTCTTTTTTTATCTGATCTAAAGAGAGTTTAGAAAAAAGCAGAGCACTATAAAAGTTTGTAAAGATTAAAATATCTTTAGAAGAAAAGTGATCTGGTAGATTAAAGTTATCTAAGTTCTTATAGAGAGTACAGGGTAGATGTATAAAAGGTATTTTTTCTTGTTTGAGTAATCGGTAATCTTGTTCTTTATAAAAAAGTGGTCTTGTCCAAACTAATTTTTTACTCAATGAAAAGATCCTCTTTTTTCTAAAAGTGTGCGATTCAATTTGATTTCTATAAGTTCTGTTTCTCTAGGAAGAGAATTTTTCATAGAGCTTGCTGTATCGGATAGGATCTTTTGGGAAATAGATTGAAGCATGACGCGGATAGAGTCTTTCTGATTTTTTGAAAGATTTTTAAAATCTTTTTTCCTAAGAGTTCTTTCTTCTTCTCGTTGAAAAAGCTCATTTAAATAAATTCCAAAACTGTTTAGTGTTTGGTTTGATTCTGTTTTTTCTAACCAAGTTTCAAAAAATTCTACTCTTTTTTCTAAAATCTCGCGAGTTAGAGCTAAGTCATCTTCATAACCTTGATTTTTTATACTTACTACTTTTCTGATATCATCAAGGTCAAAAAGATAGACATTTTCAACTTGAGAGCAAAGAGGATCTATATCTCTTGGTAGAGCTATGTCTATAATGAAGAGTGGTTTATTTTTTCTAATACTTTGAATTTTTTTGAGTGACTCTTTTGTTAGGATAAAATGATTAGATCCGGTAGAGGAAACCACAATATCAGAATTAAGAAGAGCTTTGTCTAAGTCGCGGAGTCCTTTTATTGTTGTTTTTGTTCCTTGCCGGACGAGCTGCTGAGCTTTTTCTTCTGTTCTGTTTACAATAGTAATTGAGTCTGGCTTGTGTGTCAGAGCGTACTCATAGGCAAGAGATATCATTTTACCCGCGCCAATCAGGGTGAAATTTTTATGTTCAAGTGTCTTGAAAATATGAAGAGCTAAATCGATAGCTAAATGGCTCATAGATTTATTCCGTTTTCCAATGGAAGTTTGATTTCTTATTTTTCTATTGAGAATAAGAGCTTCTCTCGTGATACGGTTTATAAAAAAGTGAACCATCCCATTTTGTTTAGATTCTTGATAAGCTTTTTTAAATTGGCCTGTAATTTGTGTTTCTCCAAGGCATAAAGAATCCAAACTACAAGCTACTTTGAAAATGTGTTTAAGGGCTTCCTTACCTTGTAAAGTGTATGTTTTTGGCAAAATTTCTTTATGAAAATTAAGTTGAGAATATTTTGTGATTTTAAGAACTTGCCACCACAAATCTTGTGATAACTCTTCTTGTGTTAATTGTTGATTTGCAAGAATCCCATAAATTTCTAGTCGATTGCAAGTTGATAAGATAAGGACTTCTGTGAAGGTTTTATCTTCTTTTAGTAATTGGTATAGAAAATTTCGTTTTTCTTCATTTAAACTAAGAGACTCTCTCACGGCAATATCACTAGTTTTATAGTTAAGACCAGTGCAGTAGATCATTTTGATATGAGTTTTGTTAGAGTCTAAAAAATGTATCAAAATAAAAATCCAAAACAGCTACTTAAAAGAAGAAGAAAACCAAGTGAGCTCATTTGAGCCGAAATTGTTCTTGATTGGAAAAATTTTTCTTTTAGCATGACAGATGTAAAATACCATCCCCAGACTAATATTGCCCAAAGTATTTTTAATGAAATCTGATTTGTTTGCGGTTTGAAAAACAATAAAAGTAAAAAACCGCTGCAAAGCGAGATAGAAAACAAAAGAAAAACACTTTTCAACGTCTTTGTGAAGAAGATATCTAGTTGTTCTAGAGAGAATCTTTGCTTCATCAAGCTTGTAAGTTTTTTCTTTTTGATATCTCTTTGTTGGATTAAGAACAGAGTGGAAATGATAGTAGCGACTATAGCAAGTAGTTGTGCACTAACCGCGATGACTATGTGAATGAAAATGAAATAGTTCATACGGTGATGACCTAGTAAGTAGATGACTTTAAAAACAGCTTGCTTAGTGTTTTGAGCTAAGTTCTGTGTAAATCAGTTTAAACTTAGTGGGAACCAATTCAACAATAATAGATGACGCCATGTGTTTTTTATAAAAAAATTTAATTATCGAATCTCATTGGCCTTTTTCTTTTAATTTACCCAGCAATACTCAGAAGTTATAAAACATATAGTTTTAAAAGCAAATAAGAATATAATAACTTTTCTTTTTGACTTTTGTTTTTTTTTATTGGGATTCTTTGATTGTTTGCCTGCGCTAGATTTTAGGAAAGATGTGGCTGTCATTTTATGGCAAGCCATTTGTGGCTGTATCTATGGGGTTGAGTTTAGTAAAAAAAAGTTTAGCAAATCTTTTGCAAGAATATCGCAGCTTACGTCCTAAGCTGAGTTTGCGTTCTCTCTCTAGAAATATGGGAGTAAATCGCTATTTTCTAACAAAGATTTTGGATGACAATGATAAAGCTAAATTTAGCTTAGATGAAATGCTCATTTTTTGTAAATTTATTAAAGACAATCTGCCGGATTCTCCTCAAATTTCTAGAGAATTAGCGGTTGTTCAAGATTTTTTTTCTGAGCATTTAGGTTCTAGTCGGATTAAATTAATTCATCAAAGTGAAGATCCTAAAATTGATCTCTATGATCGTTTTAACTTTTTGGTTCTTGTTATTGCTTGTTGCGACAAAGGTATTACAAGAAAGCGAATCATCGATATTTTAGGTGAAGGAGCCTCTAGTAGTTTGAAGCAACTTCTGAAAAATAAGTTATTGGAAGAACTTCCAAACGGAGCAATTCGTGTTTTAGATGGGGCTCCAGTGTTTTTTTCTCCAGCCCTCTTAGCATTCCATGGGCCTGATCTTCTTAGGTGGTATCGTTTAAGGTCTCAAGAACACATTAGAAATTATCTTGATATAAAAGTTCAGAGTTTAACGAAAGAGGCGATTGAAAAAGTTATTGAACTCCAAAAGGATTGTGATAAAAAGATCCTCGATATTATCGTCAACGAGGAAAATTTTGGCATGAATCCTATGTTTGCACTATCGTGTGTGGAAACATTTGTTGACGAAATTATATAAACATTTTTAGTTTGATGTATTTAGGAGTTATATGATCAGCGTGTTTCAAAAAGTGCTATGTGGAATGTTTCTTGCTTTATCATTTTTAGCTGTTGCTGAGCCAAGCCAGCCAGCAGAGCCTACTGAAACAGAAGAAACTCAAGAAGAAGAAGAAACTAAAGAAGAAACTAAAGAAACTTCTGCAGAAGAAACAACAGAAACAGAAACAGAAGAAGAAGAAGAAACTCAAGAACCAGAAGCTTCTCATGAGCCAGACACTTACGGAACTGGTGGAAGATAAAAGTTCAAATAGTTTTTACTAATTCAGAAAAAAACCACGTTAAAGTGGTTTTTTTTTATTCTTCGTTTTCATATTTTATATGATTTGTGATGGTTACTTGCTCTAGTTTATAAGTTCTCACTTCTTTACTATTTTTAAAACATACCTGTAGGCTTTGATTTAAAAGATCTGTTTTAAGAACGATCGCTTTTTCATCGGTTTCTTTTATTATAACCTCAGAACCAGGAGCTGGTAAATGAAGACGCATTTCTTGATAAGATTTGTCTTCATAAGTTAGGCAACAAAGAAGTCTTCCGCAACCACCAGAAACCTTTGTTGGATTGAGAGCTAAATTTTGGTTTTTTGCCATCTTGATTGAAACTGGAACAAACTCTCGCAAAAAGCTTGAACAACAGTACTCTCGTCCACAAATCCCGACTCCGCCTAAGAGTTTAGTTTCATCACGTGGGCCGACTTGTTTGAGTTCAACTCTTGCTTTGAGTCCGCTTGCTAAGTCTTTTACTAAGTCTCTAAAGTCAACTCTTCCAGGAGATGAAAAAAAGATAATAACACGACTTCCTCCGTAGAGGATTTCTGTTTTCAAAACTCTCATATCAAGTTTTAGACGTGTTATTTTGCGTTTTGTAAATCGTGTGACCTCATCTGCTGTGAGGTGAAAGCTTTTGTCAATTTCTCGTTTCGATACTTTTCTTAATATTGGTTTTAATTTTCTTTGTTTGCTTTCTTCTTGTGTGTAAAAACCAACGACAACAACCTTTCCAAGGCTTTCGCCCCATTCTGTTTCCACAAGAACTTTATCGCCAACATGAAGTTCAATGTCTATATAAGAAAAATCATAAATCTTTCCTGCTCGTTTAAACTGGACTCCTACTATATTCACACCACTCATATTGTTTGCCTAACTTTAATTAATAAAAAGACTCTCAAGAACGAGAGCTTTGTTAAGTTTTATTTTTTGATCTAATATTGTTTTTCGTAAAAGTACTATATGTTTTCTCTTGCGAAGCAAGTTATCTGCCGTTTGTAAAGTTTCTCCCTGGAGAAGGGCTCTATAATTTTGATTTAAAGCTAATTCTTGCGCTTCTATTATTTCTTCTAAACTGAGTTGTGAATCTTTTTTCAATTCATCACAAAGTTCAAACACTTCAGTGTAGTGTCTGTTTGCTTTTTCCCTAAAAATAAGAGCTAATTTTTGTACTTTTTCTGTAAAATGATGTTCTTTTTCTTGTGTGTTTTTTAAAAAATAGGCAACAGATCGTGAAAGCAAGGTTTCTAAAAGAGCATTTCGCCTTTCTGTGGTCATAAAAACAAAGCTAAAAGGGATAAGCTCTTCAAAAATTTTAAGAAGCTTATTTGTGCTTTGTTCAGAAAGTCTTTCTACATCTCTAATAAATACAATTCTTGGATCGGAAGGAGAACCACTAGAGCTTGCAAGATGTCTCTTTATAGAAAGAGTGTCTTCGACAGAAATAAGGCGTTCTTTATTATCAATAAACAAGACACTCGGGTGCCTGTCTTGTTTTAGAGCTAAGCAATTGTGACACTCGCCACAGGCCTTTTTTATTTTACAAACAAGAAAAGCGCATAGTTTTGCTACGACTAGACTCTTATACAAAGAGCCTCTTCCGTGAAAAAGAAGGGTAGGTGGCAGTCTTTCCTGAGAAACAAGGGATTCTAAATAAAATGCGTCAGGATTTGTTTGGCCTAGTTGGGAGTAGTCAAGTGGGTTATCTGTCATAAAAAAGATAGTCTTTCTAAGTGTTGGATCGCTTCTTCCACAAGCTTATCAGGACTTTTTGTTGAATCTAAAATTTTAAATCTGGAGGGTTCTTTTTCAGCGAGGGTCAAGAAGGCTTCTCTAATTTTTTTGTGGTACTCCAGAGGCTTTGCATCAAAGCGTGTTTTATCTGAGCTGTTTCCTGAAGTTTTAAAACGGTCTTCAACTCTGGCTAATCCTATAGCA
>Ga0172367_10008180_pt1 | contig 11747 bp, 11 predicted proteins | sample Lak10m_FD_114542 | JGI IMG/M metagenome (GOLD analysis project Ga0172367, IMG submission 114542) | Freshwater microbial communities from Kabuno Bay, South-Kivu, Congo - kab_022012_10m | ecosystem: Environmental > Aquatic > Freshwater > Lake | place: Democratic Republic of the Congo: South-Kivu...
CGATGGGCACTAACCACGAAGTAACCACCAGCAGTTAGCCCCAAATTTTCCAGCACGTTCGAAGCATCAATTTGGGAACGATAGTGTGTCAACACCTCAAACATCGGGCTACCCGTTTTAATTACCAAATCTGGAGGCAATCCCTCTCTCAACAAATACTCTCGCGCAATAGAGCTGTAAGTCAGATTGACATCTGACGTGTGATCCACGATGCGCCGATTGATCTCCTCTGGCACCCGCAAATCAAAGCATCTGTTGCCAGCTTCCATGTGGAAAATGGGTATTTTTCTCCGCTTTGCAGGAATCACCGATAGGCAACTGTTTGTATCACCTAACACCAACATAGCCTCTGGATTGACCTCTGCCAATACAGTATCGACTGCAACGATAAGATTCCCTATCGTTTGAATTGCACTAGAACCAGATACTGCACTATTCAAAAAGTAATCTGGCTTGCGAACGCCGAGATCATCAAAGAAAACTTGGTTCAATTCGTAATCATAGTTTTGCCCTGTGTGAACCAGAATGTGTTGGGTGTGTTGATCGAATTCTGCGAACACACGGCTCATCTTGATCAGCTCGGGGCGTGTGCCAACAATGGTCATGACTTTAAGCATTGAGTTCTTCCTTGATGAAATCCAATTTCAATAGCAGTTGCTTCACTTGTTCGACATCCAGTCGAAGTGTGTTGTGAGAGGTGTAGTCCTCCAGATGCGAAATCTTCTCTTCGCCCACACTGAAAAACTGCGCGTAGTTCAGGTCACGGTTGTCTGCGGGAATGCGGTAGTACCCCCCCATGTCTTCGGCCTTTGCCATCTCTTCACGCGAAATCAGCGACTCGTAAAGTTTCTCTCCATGGCGGGTTCCAATGGTGCGGACAGGATTATCTTTGCCAAAGAGTTCCCTCAATGCCTGCGTTAAGTCTCCTACGGTAGAAGCAGGCGCCTTCTGCACAAAAAGATCACCTTGCTTACCATGCTCAAAGGCATACAGCACCAAGTCGACGGAATCTTCAAGCGACATCAGAAAACGTGTCATGTTTGGGTCAGTCACGGTCAGCGGCTTGCCGGCCTTGAGCTGCGACACAAACAACGGAATCACCGAGCCACGACTCGCCATCACATTGCCGTAACGTGTAGCGCAGAACACCGTTTCGCCCTCGCTCTGGACTCGCGACTTTGCGATGACCAGCTTCTCTGCCATCGCCTTGGAAATGCCCATGGCATTGATCGGATACACGGCCTTGTCGGTACTGAGCACAACCACACGACTAACGCCACTGGCAGTTGCCGCATTCAGCACATTTTCGGTGCCAATGACATTCGTGCGCACGGCCTCCATCGGATAGAACTCGCACGATGGCACCTGCTTCAGAGCTGCCGCATGAAACACGTAATCCACGCCCCGCATGGCTAGGTGCAGGCTGTCATAGTCACGCACATCGCCGATGTAGAACTTCAACTTCGGATTGTTGATGGCAATCCGCATATCCTCTTGCTTCTTTTCATCTCGGCTAAAGATGCGTATCTCACGCACATCAGTCGAAAGGAAACGCTTGAGCACGGTGTTCCCGAAGGAACCCGTACCACCTGTGATCATCAATACTTTGTCTTTGAACATTTGCCTCACCTATCGGTATTTATGCATCGTATCAATCAACGAATCCCATTCCGGCGCCACATAACCTGTCGCACTACGGAATCGGTCGGAATTGAGTGAACGATCGATCATCAGTCTGTCGTCCGGCTCAATCTCAATCTGCTTGCCATACACCTTAGCGATCCGGCTGAGAAGGTCAAACTTATTAATTGCCTGCGCTGCAACGTGATACAGGCCAGACAACTCCGGGTGCGGAATGACCACATCACGCACCACCGCGGCAAAGACCACGGTCGGCAAGCCGGAAAAAACTGCACGGTTATAGCCTTTGCAGCGCACTTGTTGCGACAAGAACCATTCCAGCAACCCGTATTTGGTTTGAAACTCGTGACCTATTGTCGAGGTCCGCAAAGTTACAGTATGAGCATAAGTGACTTCACCCATTGCCTTGGACTTGCCATACACATCGCGGGCATCAGCGAAATCCGTCTCCAGGTAGTTGCCTTGTTCCCCGGAAAAAACGCAATCCGTGCTGACATGGATCATGCGTGCACCTACCAGCTTGCACAGACCTGCCAACCTATGGGGCATCAGAGTATTAATCGGGACGGCAACCAGGGGATCCTCCGCTTCCGGCTTGTGCCTAGTCAACCCAGCGCAGTTGATGACCACAGCGGGTCGAACCTGGTCCAGAACTCGGACCAGGGCATCAGGCTGCACAACATCAATATCCGCAATCAAGTTCTTTGCAACAGTCTCGGAAAAAAATCGCTTCACTGACTCATCACGAACACTACCAAAAACCTCCAGGTCTTCGCTCTTACTCAGCACCTGCAAAACCGTGCTACCTATCATCCCACTTGAACCCAGTACCAACACTCTCATTGAAAGTCCTTTTTCAAAATTGAAGTCCAAAACTGCTTGGCATCCAAAAGCGGTAGGGTTGGCTCATCCACGCCTCTGAATCGCTTAACCGCTCGGGCGATTGAAACAGAGGAATTGGGATCAAAGACTTGCTCTGGGTCTAGCACATCACGCACAAAATCAAGCTCAGACGCCAACACGGGCAAGCCTGCTTGCCTAGCTTCGATCAATGGCAAACCAAACGATTCAAATTGTGAGGGATAAATAGCTGCCGCCGATTTTTCATATAAAGCTAACACCTCAGAGTGAGCAAGCCCCCCCATGTTCACAATATTCAGACCGTGCTGCTTCTGCATTTCCTCGATAAAAAAACACAACTCAGAAAATCTCGCCCTGTCCAAAGTTAAACAAAGCGATGGGAACAACCCCTCCTTCGCCAGCAAACACCAAGCTTCAATGAGTCTATGGTGATTCTTGTGGGGTTCGCCCGAAGCCACATAAACAAAATCAAAGCTTGACGAGTCACTTCTGCCGGCTGGAGTCAGCCTGCGCGTATATCCAAACGGATCGGCTACAAAAGGAAGTATTTGAATTGGCACTTCCCCCCTCAGTTTGACTTCCAACAAACTTTTCATCGTCGGTGTTTGAACAATAAACATGTCAACGTTCTTCAGCTTGCTTCTCACCCACCATCGCTCAATTAGCAAGCGGAGACGTATCTTGAGTGGAAAACCGATCAACGGAATATCTTCAATTAGATAGCGGTTTTGTAAAAATACTACAGTAAAGCCTCGAAGTTTGAATAAGGGTGGCAAATTGCCAAAACACAATACAGCATCCTCTTCTTCAACTTCATGGACCAGCCAATTTTCAGACAGAAAGCGCTGCCAAATCGATGGCTTAACCTGCTTAACATGGTCATAACCATTCAAGCAGGCTGGCAATGGCATGCGTTCATCAACGGACAACACCACCCGCACCGTAATGACTTGCAACAGCGCACTGAGCAATGCTCGACCACCACCCTGATGAACATTGGTAGCGTGAATATAGAACTTACTGTATGACATTAAGCAATTGATCAACTCTATCAGCAAATGAGTTTTTGCCACCTACAATCTTTTGATATCCACTTGCGGCGATTGCACCAAAATCAAATTCACTCACCAACATTTTATTCACATCGTCAACTGTGTCATACATCAGACAATCTTCACGATCTACCAAATAGCTCATTGAAGACTCATTTTTTTCAGTGATCAGAAGACCACCCGATGCACATACCTCAAAAAAACGCAGATTGGAATAATCACGGTTTTCATGAGTAATAAGATTTAAATTGTATTTTGACTCAGAAAATATAGAACTCATCTCCACTTGAGAAACTATTTTTGAATTAACTCGATGCAGTGACTTGAACTTTAAGGATGACCTTTCCCAGCCTCCTCCCCATATATCAATCGGGGTAACTATATGTGAAATAAATTCCTCTCGCAAAGGGCTCCAACTACCAACAAACGTCAAATCATATTTAAATGAAGTTTGACGTGGAAAATGAAGTTCTGGTACATAATACCAATCAACAAACAGGCTTTTTTTAATACCGTGTTCTTGATACTCCTGAAATAAGTGTGGTCGAGATGAGACAACCAAATCGTAATACCTCACAGAATTTACCAAATTATCATTAGTATTTTTGGAGTTAAAAAAATCATCTGGATTCCAATTGATCAACTTGCCTCCAAGTTGACTTAATTCCTCAACAGTTCTCGGATAAAGGTTTAAACCCTTTGATACGATGATTACGTCTGGTTTCTCAACTTTTGCTTGACGTAAAAATGTTGCATTAACCTGCCACTCGTAAAATGAGGTAAAAACCCTCCTTTTAATTCTATTAAAAATTTTGCGATCACTAATTCCCGGAACAATCTTCGTAAAATCAAAAATACTTACAATATGACCACGATCCACGAGCTCTTTCTTTAACAAAGAAGGAAGAGTTCCTGGCCAAAACTCACCATAAATTAAGATTCTTTTTTGCATGCTTTAATAAAGAAATGACTGGTTAGTATTTCCTTGAATAAACCAAGGGTAACAACATTCAAAATCCCAACTTTGCTATTCCTTGGTAAATCAAATTTTAATGACTCAACTGAAAAACCGCATCGATTTAACAAATTGACTATTGACGATCGCGTGAAAAATCTTAAATGGGTCCGATCAAGTAATCCTTCATCTTGATACTCAAACTTTCCCAGCAACAGTAACGGTAGAGTAACACGAAAATTTCTAACGTTAGGAATAGAGAGCAGTAGTGACCCATCAGAGGCCAACAATGACTTGACTTTTAAAATTGCCGATTCCGGATCGAGCAAGTGCTCAAGACTATCAGAGAAAACGACATGGTCGAGGCGACCAGTGTAAGGAGAAAGATCAAGTTTCTCGATATCGCCACATAACACTTCATCCAAGCATTCAGCCGCAACTGCTGCGTATTCTGGAAATATTTCAACTCCTACCACTTTCGCATTGAATTTTTGTTTCAAAAAGGCCCCTAACCGACCTTTCCCACATCCGATATCGAGGAAATGTTCACCATGTTTGATGTCAAATAATTCCGGCCAGCGTCGCTGCCGAGAGTAGTAATCACTAAACTCTGCCAAGTTCATATCACTCATCGACTTTCCTTATTAATTATCATCTTTAGCACATGATATAGATTCCAGAAAAATGCGGCAACAAGAAAAATCGGTCCAACCAAATAGCCGGGACGTCGAATTCTTTTTGTTGAAGGATCATACTTATCTCCTAGCACACCAAACATTATGAGAAACAGCGCAAAAAAATTCTTCAAGGCGGTAAAAAAATTCCCATTTTTAACTTCCAGAAACAAACAATTTCTTATCGCTAACCAAGAATTTCTAAGTTTTGACTTGCCAGATTTTTCCGTTGCATGTGAAACCTGAACTCTACTCTGCACTATTTTGTACCCTTTGGCGACAACTCTTCGGAAAAAATCGGTTTCCTCACCATACATGTAGAATCGCTCATCAAATAAACCTACCTCATGTAGCAAATCAAGTTTGATCCAAAACAAAAAACCAGAGATATCTGACGATTCTTGATATTGTGGCATGTAGTCACTTTTCTCAAGAAAACCAATTACGCCAACCAAAGGATCCTTGAAGTAAGTGGCAAAAGATTCAAGGACACCGACACATTCTTCATCATTCGGTACCAAATCACTATTACAAACGAGGACATAATGCATTCCGGATGACTGTAGATATCGAAGACCAGTATTCACCGTTGCTGCGAACCCACCATTTAATGTGCGTTGAACAACTTCAATACCGTTTTCCATCAATAATTTGACTGAATTATCAGTGGAAGCATCATCGACAATAACAATTCTTGCGTTTGTAATTCCAGCAGTGAGCAATCGAATTGTTTCAATGATAAATTTTTCTCCATTGAAATTGGGAATAAGTATTGCTGATTTATTCACTTTTGTATTTTATTAAATCAATCTAGGACAGATCGAAAGTATTTTATAGTTTCCTTCAATCCGTCTTCTAAAGAAACTTTTGGCTCCCAATTTAATTTTTCCTTTGCCAGACTAATATCTGGCTTTCTTTGCCTTGGATCATCGGTCGGTAACGGCAAATTTTTCAGCTTTGATTTACTATTGGTTAAAGAAATAACCCTTTCAGCTAATTCAAGCATCGTGAATTCACAAGGATTACCAGTATTAACTGGCCCGGTAAAATCAACTGGCGAACGCATCATACTAATCATTGCTTCAATCAAGTCATCAACATAACAAAAACTACGTGTTTGTTGACCATCTCCATAAATTGTTATGTCTTCACCTTTTAGAGCTTGGACAATAAAATTACTTACCACTCGTCCGTCATTTGGATGCATTCGTGGACCATATGTGTTAAAAATACGTATAACTTTAATCTCAAGATTATGTTGGCGCCAATAGTCAAAGAATAGTGTTTCTGCGCATCGCTTACCCTCGTCGTAGCAACTGCGAATACCGATTGGATTCACCTTACCCCAATAGGATTCAGTCTGTGGGTGAACATCTGGATCACCGTATACCTCAGAAGTTGAAGCCTGAAGAATGCGAGCATGTGTGCGTTTGGCCAGTCCAAGCATGTTAATGGCTCCATGTACACTTGTCTTCGTAGTTTGAACTGGATCATATTGATAATGAATCGGAGACGCAGGACAAGCTAAGTTGTAAATCTGGTCAACCTCCACATACAACGGAAATGTAACGTCATGCCTCATCAACTCAAATGACGGATTTCCAATCAGATGAGCTACATTTTTCTTACGACCAGTAAAAAAGTTGTCTACACAAAGTACATTGTGCCCCTCTGTTATGAGTCTCTCACACAGATGTGATCCTAAAAATCCTGCACCACCAGTAACCAAAATTTCTTTAACTGACATATTTTTTACCTTTATATTTCGCGATTTATTCGAATTTACACACTTAACCAAGCACTTGGCATTTCTCCCGTCAATGTCCAAGGCGTTATCTTATACTCTGTTATTTTTAGATTCGGGTAAACAACAATCTTGTCCTTATCTCCGCCAAGCCATGCTCCCCACCAACTAAACGTGCTGTTAGCAGTTATGAAGTGCCGACACAATGTCATCAACCATAAATCGGCATAAGCGTTTTTCTTCCCCTTATTGTGCGCAACCAATGTCACCCGTTCTTTATCTAGCGCAAGCTTTGTAAGCGCAGCCTCTGGGTCATCAGAAAAAAGAAAATAATGAGGGGAATCGGTCATGGCCTCAATCTGCGCAATAGCCCTTTGATAATAGTTTGCTGAGATGTTATTAATTGAAGTGGTTCCTGGTGATTCAAACCAACGAACATGCAAGGCTACAGCATTACTACTACGAATAGTCTCAGCCATGTATTGGTTAAGAATATCGATGGGTGGGCTTATTCGCAAGTCGTTGCGAATGGTAGTCTCAACATCTTTAAAGTAACCTTCGTTCTGCCAAAGACCATCCAGATAAAGCGTTCCCTTTATTTTTAATGTCAGAAGCCGCTCATCAAAATCTTGCCCTAACTGTTCAAGGTAACTTTTCTTTTCGAATGGTTTACTCCGAGATAAAAATTTCATCACACCCCGGCGATAGCGCTCAAAAGGAACTAACCGCTCAGATGATGTCGCTTTACGTGATGTAATATTGAAATTATCCAGTTCGTAAACGCGCTTGTATTCTTGATCACGCGCAAATCCGGTGACATTATCAATTACTAATTCAGCATTATTATTAAGCGCCAAGCGCCGGGCTGCTGAATAACAAAATAACTGATTTCCAAGTCCACCTTTAATTCGAACAATAACTTTCATAACAATACAGCTTAAATTATTTAATTAAAACTCTAATAATTTTTCTCCAACCTCGAACTAATAAATTTGGATATATATACAAAAGTTTACGCAAATTTGAATCAAGCTTTGCATCTGGCATCATATACTCTTGCTCACGGATGGGAAAATTGATTATACCAGCCTTAATATGATTAGCTGGATGGGACCCACTAGTATGCGTTGCGTTTTCATGCGCAAAGCCAAGATTGTCTATTAGATTGACATCTGGTACGATCGACAATTGGTTGTTCGCCCACAAAGAAAGCCAAAGTTGATAATCCCAAGTATCTATATGGCCAGCTTTTGTTTGCGTAAATACCGCATTCCAATAATTATATTCATTAATGTTTGCACAGCGTGCACGAAAATCATTTCTAAATTTATTATTATCCCATACAGTGAGATTTCTATCATAACTATTCCATGTGCGACGCCAAGTAGCCCAGCCCCAGATATTGGAATATTTTGAATAAGAATATGAATTACCAACTGACTTGGTAGAACAAAGATTTGTTCCCGAAATCATGCCAACCCTGTTATCATTTTTATATTTTTCGAGAGCATAATCAGAAAATTTCAAAAAAGATAGCGACGGAATGCAATCATCCTCCAATATTATTGCACTCTCTTCTGACTCAAATACCCAAGACAATCCAGATATAACGCGATTTTTACAACCCAAATTAATTTCAGAAATATTCAATTCAACACAATTTGCAAAATCTATTTCGGCTATTAATTTTTTAATTTCATTTCTAGCAAGTAAATCCTTTTTATTATTTAATCTTGGGCCATCCATTACAACATATAACTTGGCCAGACAAACATTTGACAACTGATTTAATAATTTTCGCGTTAAGTCTGATCTATTGAATACAATTATTACCACCGGCGTAATAATATTAATTTTATTAGTCATAAAATATTAAAAATGATAATTTAAAGGTTGCAGCGATTAATAACTTTATTGCCAACTATGTTTGAATGTTTTTTATGCTGACCAAAGAGCGCTTTAAGATATTTATTATATAAATGAATGTTGCAATTAGCATTATAACCACAATACCAGGTATAGTTATATACGCGATACTTTGGAGAATAAAAACTAAAGGCTGAATAACAATACTATACGTGAATGGTAAAAATGAACAGATCACTATAACACGGGATTTGTCTCCGATAACTTTGGCTACACGTTCAATTCCTATTATCCATATTACAGATATTGCAATATTAATTACAAGATAAATAAAACCAAACTCCCATAACGGATGTAGGGGATACATATATTCCGACATATTCCATCCCTCATTGTATACAAATTCATGCGCTCTACGTGCAAGTATCCCGAATTCGGTTCCATCATCGGAAGCTGGCCATGGTTTACTACCGTCGTATAAAGCTGCAGGTATAAATGTCGAAATCGCGTTAAATAGAGGCATTGAGCCTACACTACCATTTTTTTCGATCATTTTAATAATTCCTATTGAAATTCTATTATTTTCCCCTAGTCGAAAATTAACCTCATCCATAAAACTGTTAGATTGATATGTTTGGCTACTAATTTTCTCTGATGGATTTGTTATTATTCTTAATGATTTATAATAATCAGAAATAGGAATAAATGCAATCAATAGCAACAAGGAGATTAATAATTTTTTTCTCAAAGAAAGCGACGGATAATAATATATAAGCAACAATGTTGGCATTATTAAACTGCCACGATGTCCTGTTGGTATTATTGAAATATAATATGCTATTATTCCCAATATGCCAAAATATGTGACTGTTTTTTTATTGCCAGCCCAAAACATCACAACAAAAAAAGGCGTAAATTTCGAAAATCCTTGAAGAAATCCGAAAAATGGAAACGCAATTTCTTCAAGATTTAAATCCAAGATTTTGAAGTATATCAACAAGCTAAGTAAATTAAACACGGTGCTTATTAATACAATAAAATACAGCAGTGCACTAGAATAATTGGGTTCAATTATTTTCTTTGCGTCGGTAACCTTGGCCCACATAAAAATAAACACAATGAAATAAAAACTATTTACCATATATGCTGTTATCATTGCCACCTGTGTATCCAACTCAAATTTTAACGGCGATAGCAAATCAATCGTTAAAGGCAATATCTGCAAAGCAAGTATAGGATAAATCAAAAAAAGATGACAAATACTTGTGTATGCCGAATTGGGCCTTAAAAACCTGTTCAGAACATAAAGCTGCGAAAGTGATATAACCAATGAGAACAATATCGCAATCATTTAATTTTATTGAATCCAAGTTGGGCGAGAAATATACGAGGCGCTAAAAAAATATTACTAACAAATGCCGAGAATGCCTGCGCTATTACCGCCGTGTATGCCGCTCCAATTAAGCCAAATTTCGGCAATAGAAATGTATTGCCTGTAATTGCAATAGCTACACCTATTCCCGTTTTTATTAAGTTTATTCGACCTTTACTCTCATTTATCAACCATAAATTTTGTGCCACTCCCATAAAAACAAAAATGTTTGTAAATGAATGTATTTTAAGTACACTTACTGAATTCGAATACTTGCTTCCATAAATTAAATCTATCAATATTTCTGCCGCAAAGTAATTAAATAATGTAACAAGCACGCCAATCGCAAAAAAATATCGAAATATTTTTAATAAATAATTTATGTATGCAACATCGCTTTTGCACTTTGCTGCAGCCAAATGCGGCGCAATTGAAGTTGACATAATTACCGGCAAAAAATACCAGAATTGTGAAAATACTATACCTACTGAGTATTGCCCCACATCATAATCGCCAAGCAGTTGTCGTATATATATTTGATCAATTCGCATGTATAACACGATCGATAAACTGCTAAGCATGTAGGGCCAAGACTCTATAAGTAATTTTTTCATCAATTCATGATTTACCGATATTTTTATATATTGTTTATTTTCTTGGTATGCGTAAAAAAGCATAGCCGCTGCCATTGACGCCTCAATCAAAACTAATAACGCAAACCAATATAGATCGCATTTAAAAAAAATCAGTAATATTTTAAAGAAATTACTTATCAGGAATGCAGCCAACTTTGCGTAGACTGCTATTTTATTTTTTCCTTCCGATTGAAACCATAAATCTATCGTATCAAATGATTGTGGCGCCAATGTACATCCTACTATTAATCCAATCGCCAGGGATATTCCAAAGTCTTCTGTGAAAACCAAAAATAAGCTTGAGATTATCCAGCATATTAGACCGGAAACCAGTCTCAAGCTTAAAGCTGTGTTTATAATTAATGATGCCGATTTTGGATTTTTTGAACATTCACGAACAATTATTCCATCCAAACCAAGATTAGCCACCGAACTAAATAATGCTATATATGCTAGAAAATATGATAATAATCCATATTTTTCCGGGCCTAAATATCGAGCAACCCAAGCTCCAACAATCAACCCCAGACCTAATCTGACCATTCTTTCAATAAATAACCATCCTGCATTTCTTGCAACAGGATTTGAGGTAAATTTACAAAATTTATTTTTCATTATGAACTACCCTCGCCAAATGGCGAGGGTATCGGTGTTACGGCTCAAGCCGCTTTTGTCAACCTTGCGGTCGACTGTCTCACGCGACCTTGAAGTGGTCATATGGCATTTCTGGTTTTTGGTCTTCAATGTATTTCTTCCACACTTCGTCTGTCACGTTTCCACTTGTCGCCACCCAGTAGCCTCGCGCCCATAGATGTTGTCCCCAGTAGCGTTTCCTCAGCGCCGGAAAATCTGTCATCAGTCTGTTGGAGCTTTTTCCCTTGAGGTATTGCACCGCCTTCGATACCGATATGTGTGGCGGTATCCCAATGAGCATGTGTACGTGATCC
>Ga0172367_10008183_pt1 | contig 11741 bp, 9 predicted proteins | sample Lak10m_FD_114542 | JGI IMG/M metagenome (GOLD analysis project Ga0172367, IMG submission 114542) | Freshwater microbial communities from Kabuno Bay, South-Kivu, Congo - kab_022012_10m | ecosystem: Environmental > Aquatic > Freshwater > Lake | place: Democratic Republic of the Congo: South-Kivu...
ATCACGACGTACCGGACTATGCCTTGATGGTAGGGGTGCCGGCGCGCCAGATCGGCTGGATGAGTCAACATGGAGAGCGCCTTGCTTTGCCGCTGCAAGGTAATGCGGAAGCAGTGTGCCTGCATGCGGGGTTGAAGTATGTACTTCGCAATGGCTGCTGTAGCGTAGAGCAATAAGGATATAACCCAATGCCAATGGAATTTTGTGACCTCAAAAGCCAGTATCAGCGTCTGAAAGCCGATATCGACGCTGGTATTCAGCGTGTGCTGGACCATGGCCAGTACATCCTTGGCCCGGAAGTGGCTGAACTGGAGGGAAAGCTGGCCGCATACACAGGGTCCAGGTACTGCACCACGGTTGCCAACGGCACCGACGCGCTGCAAATTGCGTTGATGGCGTTGGGTGTGGGGCCGGGTGACGAGGTCATCACTCCTGGCTTTACTTACATTGCCACGGCAGAAACCGTGGCTCTGTTGCGTGCCAAACCGGTTTATGTGGACATTGATGCCCGCACCTACAACCTTGATCCGTCCTTGCTTGAGGCTGCCATCACGCCGCGTACCAAGGCCATCATCCCGGTCAGTTTGTACGGGCAGTGCGCAGACTTCGATGCCATCAATGCCATTGCTGCGCGTCATGGCATCACTGTGATCGAGGATGCAGCACAAAGCTTTGGCGCCAGCTACAAGGGTCACAAGAGTTGTAATTTGTCGACCATTGCTTGCACAAGTTTCTTCCCTAGCAAGCCGCTGGGCTGTTATGGGGATGGCGGAGGCGTCTTTACCAATGATGAGGAATTGGCCAAGGTGATTCGGCAGATTGCGCGACACGGCCAAGACCGGCGTTATCATCATGTGCGGGTGGGAGTGAACAGTCGCCTGGATACGCTGCAGGCTGCGATTCTGTTGCCCAAGCTGGCTGTGTTGGATGAAGAGATGGAGAGACGGCAACAGCTTGCATTGCGATACACGGTGCGCCTGAATGGTATCGGTATTGGAGCAACGCCCTATGTGGAGTCATTCAATGTGAGTGCATGGGCTCAGTACACGATTCAAGTGGATGGTCGCGAGGAGTTCCAGAAGCGTTTGTCTTGTGCGGGTGTTCCTACGGCTGTCCACTATCCGATTCCGTTAAATACTCAGCCAGCAGTTGCTGATTCGACGGTTGAGTTACCAGCCGGGAATCAGATAGCTACGCGTGTGGTCAGTTTGCCCATGAGTCCTGGACTGACAGAGGCGCAACAGGATAAGGTAGTTGCAGCCATTTCAACTGCCCTTCGGGCATGATGTACTCTTTCCTTGTGATAGGGGTTTGTGCATCGTTGTCTTGCGTCGTTTAAAAAATGACAAGAAATTTTCGCAGCGATACGGCAATCTATGGTGTAGTACAGCTCGCTGAGCGCTTGCTCAGCTTTTTTCTGCTCCCGCTTCTCACAAAGACAATTTCAGCCGAAGAATTTGGCATTTGGTCGCAACTGATTGTCGTGGTGGGCATCTCTACCCCGATTGTGCTGCTGGGGTTGCAGACCGCCTTGGTGCGCTACCTGCCACGCTGGCGTGATGTCATGCAAGTCCATTACTCGATGGTGCTGAGTGCATTCAGTGCGGTGACGGTCGTGCTACTGGTGACGGCGATCGGGTTCGTAATCTTCCAGAAAGAACTGGGTGTAGTTTTCTTTGGAGCTTCGGGGCACGCCAACTTTGTGCTGTTACTGGCTGGCTTGCTCTTGACCGAAGCATGGTTCGAATTGCTGGTCTCGGTGCTGAGAGCGGGGGGGTTGATTCGCAGAATCGCCTACTATCTGCTGTTCAAGAGTGCGGCCAGGATAAGCGTATTTCTTTTCGTGCTTGGATATCTGGAAGGCTCTTTCCAGGCAGCGGTGTTTTCGTTCGTAGTGTGCCAGCTCTGCTATGTCTTGTTGTTGTCCTTGCGTGAAATGCCCGTGCGAAGTATTACCTTGGCGGGATTGAAGCCTAGTCGGCCCTACTGGGGGGAAACTTTACGGTTTGCGCTGCCCATGGTGGTGCTTGCCCTGTTGACGGGGCTGAATAATTCCGTGGACCGGTTTTTCCTGACGCACTTACTAGGGGTGCAAGAGGTGGCGGTTTACGCGGCAGCCTATTCCTTGGCGGGCATTGCAGGCTTTTTCTATAGTGTGCTGGGATTCTCTTTGTTTCCTGCGATGTCTGCATGCTGGGCCGAAGGACGCAAGGATGCTGCTGCGCAGCTGCTGGGCAGGACGGTGCAGGTCTACCTTTTCTTATTGTTGCCCTTCATTCTTGCGTTGGGTGTTTGCGGATCGGAGATATTGGTATTGCTGACAACGCAGCAATACCATATGACGGGGCTTGTATTCTTTCTACTTGCTGCGGCCATTGGTTTTTTTGGCCTATACCAAGTGGGAGTCTATGCCGTGATTTTGGATGGGCGCAGTGTTGACACGATGCGGTTGATGGGCTTGACTGTAATCGTCAACATTGGCCTCAATGCCGTCTTTGTTCCATTGTGGGGCATCGTCGGTGCAGCGCTGGCGATCTGTGTGACCAACGGGGCGCTTGCCTCTCGAATAATCACGATGGCGTGGAATATCCTCCCCTCAGTGAAGTATTTTGAAGGTTTTCGCTCCCTGATTTTTAGAGCTGGTGCAGTTGGTCTATTCCTCTTTTTGGGGAAATTTTGGATTGCTTATACTGACTTGGTGACGCTGATTTCAGTGCTCTCGCTGACAGTACTTTTTTACATGATTGCTGATTATTTTTCCGATTTTTCAATATTGCATATATTAATTAGTGGTGGGATTAAATGATATTTGATTTGGGAGTTTGATTGACGGAATCTTATTTTATTTTTTATCATGCTTAATGACTTTGATGATCAGTTTTCGGTGAGTCAACATTACTATGTTGAGCAGTTTGATTTTGTCAATTGGATTAGATTTTTTTATTTGATAAAAGATGTATTACGTTTACAGATAAAGAGGGTTTTGGAGGTTGGAGTTGGTTCAGGTATGGTTCGGAGTTGTTTAATGCCGCATGTTGAAGCATATCAAGTTCTAGATATTAATGAAAACTTAAATCCAGATTACGTCGCTGATGTCAGAGGAGTACTTCCGGAGTTGTCTTCGTCCTTTGACTGCATTATTGCAGCAGATGTTCTTGAACATTTGCCATTTGTTGATTTGACAAGAGTCTTAAGGAATTTTCATTCATATCTAAATGAAAATGGTTGTATACTAATAACTATTCCGCATCGGAGAAGTAATTTTCTTTTTATGAGCCCAAATTATGTACCGCGAGTGATTACTATTCCAACGGGATTTTTAAGTTTTGGGGGGTTTTATCGTCGATTTATCAAAAGAAAAATATGGATAGATCCTAGCCATTGTTGGGAAATTGGCGATGGAAAAATCAAGATTTCAGATGTCGAAAAGGTTTTTTTGAATGCAGGTTTTAGGCTTGAAAATTTCAAGAAACTTATATATGTCGATTACTGGATTTTAAGAAAGATTAGCTGAAGCCTTATTCGTTTTGAGTGAGTGCATTTTTTGTGTGAGATTGAGTTGTTTTTAGCAAAAAAGTTACTATTGAAAATGTCAAAAAAAATTAAACTTTGTTTTATTGCCGGTGCGGACTCCATTCACAGCTACAAATGGATCAAGTATTTCGCCGAGGCCGGCTACGAGATCGTCTGGATTTCGCTGACGCCCACGACCTTCGATCCGATCCCAGGGGTGCGTTTTTTCCATATGGGAGGCGGAACGGGACCGTTGGGAATGCTCAAGGCGGTTCTCAGGACGCGGCGCGTCGTGGCTGACTTCCAGCCTGACTTGGTTCACGTCCACTATGTCGGTGCCAATGCGATATTGGGTTTGTACTCTGGTTGTCGCACCATTGTTGCCACGCCTTGGGGGTCGGATGTGATCCTCAACAAACATGTTTTTTTCAAGCGTTTTTTTGCGTCCAGCATTCTGCGCCGGGCGGATTTGATCAGCTGCGATGCGTGGCATATGCGCAATGAGGTTATGCAATTTGGGGTCTCGGAAGAGCGAATCAACATCATTAACTTCGGAATCGACAGCCAGCGATTCTCCCCCCGTGCTGCCAATCCCGAGATTCGGCAGCAATACGATTTGGGGACTGCACCTGCTGTTGTGTCGCTGCGCAACTTCGAACCGGTCTATGACATTCCAACTCTGCTGCATGCAATTCCTATAGTGCTGAAAAAGCATCCACAGACGCGCTTCATGCTGGTGGGGCGAGGTAGTCTTGACGCGGAGTTGAGGGCGCTGGTTCAGTCTTTGGGCATTGCAGATGCTGTTCGCTTTGTGGGCTTTGTGCCAAATGTACAGCTTCCCGATACTTTGTGCAGCCTGGATGTCTATGTTTCTTCTTCCTTGTCGGACGCTGGCATCGCGGCCAGTACTGCAGAGGCCATGGCTTGCGAGTTGCCGGTGGTGGTGACCGATTCGGGTGAGAACGATCGTTGGATCGAAGATGGCAAGAATGGCTATCTGGTTCCGGTCAAGCAGCCAGAGGCGATGGCCGAGAAGATCTGCCGCCTGCTCTCGGATTCAGCATTACGTCGCCAACTAGGCGCTGCGGGTCGCCGCACAATTCTGGAACGTAATGACTTCAACACTGAAATGGCGAAAATGGAAGAGCTATATCAAGGCATCGTGGACAAGGTTCATTAAGGGCATTGACCATGCGTTGGATCAAGCGTCCGTTGCGTGGGTTGCAGGAGTACGCCGAACGCCGGTTCCTGGGAAGTGCCTTGCAGTCTGTGTTATGGCGCTTCCGCCATGTGTACAAGAGGGGTTGGGCAGAGGGTTACCTGGAAACAGTGGCTCATCCGCATCGGCAGCAGCTTGTCGATGCGGTAGGTAAATTGGATCCCTTGACCAGCATTCTGGAGGTGGGATGTGCCTCGGGTGCAAATTTGATCAGGCTGCGCGAGCGTTTCCCGACGGTTGACCTGATTGGTCTGGATATCAATGCACGGGCTGTCGCGGTTGGGCAAAAGTACTTTGCTGATCGCGGTGATACGCGCGTGCGTTTTTTAAACGCGCATGTTAAGCAATTGCAGTCGATGCCAAATCGCAGTGTGGATGTTGTCCTCGCCGATGCAGTGTTGATGTTTGTTACTCCCGACCGCATCCAGACGGTACTGGCCGAAATGGGGCGGGTGGCTAGCAAAGCTCTCATTCTTAACGAGTATCACTGCGCGGGTCTTGTGGATGGACACTTTCTGGGCGGGCGCTGGGCATACGATTTCGTCACCCTCCTGCAAAGGGAGTTACCGCAGGCAAAAATTCAAACCAGCAAAAGCAGTTTTGTCGGTGGAGCGTGGGACATCTACGGCACGCTGATTGAGGTGCGCTTATGAGACGTGTGCTCGTTATCGCAAATTTGTACCACGCGTCGCCGCGCATCCCTGCGTTACTGACGTTTCTCGGTGAGTACGGCTGGAGGGCGACGGTTGTTACGCCGCCGTTGGTTGCCGATGCTGAGTCCGTATTGGGCTTGCCACGAGACTTCGCTCGCTATGTCGACATAGCTCCTGCTCCGTATTGGGGAGACGTGTTTTGGATCATCCGCAAGTTGATGGGATGGCTTGGGTTCTCGTCCAAGAGCAGTTATACGGAGCAGTTGAAGGATCGAGTGGGTGGGGGGAGGACATGCAAGAGCTGGGTCGACCGGGTGATGCTGGCATACCAGATGCTGCTGGCGATTCCAGACACCGAGTGGCCTTGGTATAGGGCAGCCGTAAGGGTGGCACGCGCTCAGATAGAGCAACACAATTTTGATGTCATTTTGAGCAGTAGTCCGGTTCCCACGGTGCATTTTGTCGCTGCAAACCTCAAGAAGCAGTTTGGTCTGCCGTGGGTGGCTGATTTGAGGGATCTTTGGTCGCAAAACCATGCTTATGCTTTCCCCGAGTCACGGCGTTGGCTGGATCGCTGCTTGGAGCTTCGTACCTTGCGTTCGGCAGATTTGTTGACGACGATTTCCAAACCCCTGGAGGAAAAACTTCTTTCTTTGCATGGCGATCGTGTGGCCATTGTCCGCAATGGGTACCAGCCCATGGCCGAAACGCTGACAACAGTTGAGTTGCCAGAGCGATTCACGATCAGCTATACCGGCACTATCTACGCGGGCAAACAGAACCCGTCTCTACTTTTTGTCGCTTTGCGCAATCTTGTGAAAAACGGTCGAATTGCGACAGAGAAGATTGCAATCAATTTTTATGGCCGACATGACAGCATGCTGCAACAGCTGGTCAGCGAATTTGGTTTGCAGGATGTGGTGACTCAAAAGGGCTTTATCCCACGAAGTGAAATCAGGCTTCGTCAAAAAGAGTCACATCTGCTATTGTTGTTGCAATGGGAAGACAGCAGCGAGGAGGGGATCTTCCCCCTGAAGTTGTTCGAGTATTTGGATTCTGGACGTCCCGTGCTTGCTACCGGTGGCTCGGCCTCAGGGGAAATTGCAGATATTCTCCGTGAGACCAATGCGGGAATAGTCGCAACCAATTTAAATCAGGTAGAACAAGCGGTCTTGCGCGCCTATGAGGTTTTCTTGGCGGGGGGGGCGCCTGAGTACCAGGGCGATCCCGTTTCAATCGCTCGATACAGCTATTCGGGATGTGCGTGTCAGCTTTCGGCCTGTCTCGGTGGGGTCATCAAGGGGCGTGAGTCCGCATGACGAATTCACAACGGTATCAAAGGGGGAACCCATCGCAAATGCGGTTCGCGGAATTGGTTGGTCGTCGGGCCAACGTATGGGCTGTCATACTGCTCGGAATGGCATGACGGCTTTTCACATGTGATTTTTTTGCATTATGGAGACGGTTTGATGAAAGTAATTCCCTTTTTCCCCTATTCTGACCTGTTCACGCGGGATGAAGAGGAACTGTCAAAAGTGATGCTGGATGTGTGTCGACGCGGCGCCTACATTTTGCAAAAGGAATGCCGAGAGTTCGATGCTCACTTGGCCGAATTCATGGGGGTCAAACATGCGTTTGGGGTCGCCAACGGTACGGACGCGATCATCATCGGCCTGAAGGCCGTGGGAATCGGTCCAGGTGATGAGGTGATTCTGCCTTCTCATACCTATATTGCGACTGCTGCCTCGGTTCATCTGGTGGGTGCGACTCCCGTATTGGCCGAGTGTGGGGCTGACCACATGTTGGACGCGGCTGATGTGGAAAAACGCATCACCTCTCGCACCAAGGCCATCATGCCCGTCCAGATCAATGGACGTACCTGCAACATGGACGCGTTGCAAGCGGTGGCCAACAAGCATGGTTTGATGATCGTTGAAGACGCGGCGCAAGGACTAGGCTCGAAGTTCAAAGGGCGAAGCGCGGGTACATTCGGAAAATTCGGAACGATCAGTTTCTATCCTGCGAAGTTGCTGGGCTGCTTTGGAGATGGCGGTGCCATCGTGACCGATGACGACAAGGTGGCAGCACGAATTGCTTTGCTGAAGGATCACGGGCGAAATGAAGACGGTCGCGTGGTGGCGTGGGGGTACAACTCCCGTCTGGACAATATGCAAGCCGCGGTTCTGGACTACAAGCTCAAACACTTCGACAAAGACATTGCCCGTCGCCGTTCGGTGGCTGTCCGCTATCAGGCTGGACTGAGGGATCTCAACGAATTGACCCTCCCACCTGGCCCAGATGCTGACTTCAATCATTTCGACGTATATCAGAATTACGAAATCGAGGCGGATCGGCGCGATGAGTTGCGATCCTATCTTGATGAGAAAGGTATCAAAACCATCATTCAATGGGCTGGTACGCCGGTGCATCAGTTCAAAGAGCTAGGATTCACGGTGAATCTTCCAAAGACCGATAAATTCTTTACTCGTTGTCTCATGTTGCCCATGAATGTCGTTGTGTCGGACGACGAAGTGGATTACATCGTTGATACCATCCACAGCTTTTATCAATAACTGCCATGACAAACCGGTCGCTAGGGAGTCTTTCGGATTCAACTCAGTTGCATGATCCGCTTGAGGTGATCGGCCAAGATCGCGAGGCGTTGATTCAGCAATTGGGGATGATGCTTCGTATTCGCCAATCTGAGAGATTTCTGGCAAATGGACGGCGCGATGGTGTCATTGGTGGACCAGTACATCTTGGGATAGGGCAGGAGGCCGTTGCCACAGGTGTGGCTTCTGCTCTTCGAAAGACTGATCGGGTCTTTGGCGGCCATCGTTCGCATGCACATGTACTGTCGATGGGGGGGAGCGTTTACCGGCTGTTCGCAGAGGTTTTGGCGCGTGAAACAGGAATGTCACGCGGGATGGGAGGCTCCATGCATCTTTGGGATCAACCCAACGGCTTCTACGGAGCAGTGCCTATCGTAGCGGGTACAGTTCCCTTGGCAGTTGGTGCAGGGCTTGCCTCCACATTACAGGGCACACACGACATTGGTGTTGCCTACTTGGGGGATGGCGCCATGGAAGAGGGAGTGGTGCATGAGTCACTCAATTTGGCACGGATGTTAAAGGTGCCAGTCTTGTTTGTGGTGGAGAACAATCTTTTTGCCAGTCATATGCATAACTCCCTGCGCCAACCTTCTGAAATCATGTCCCGATTTGCATTGGCCAACGACATTGAGCATTTTGTCGTTGATGGAAATGATGTTGTCAAAGTCAGTCAAGCTGCGGCTGTCATGGTTCGGCGCCTTCGGTCAGGACATGGCCCTGGTTTTATCGAGGCCGTTACGTTTCGCTGGTTTGGGCACGTCGACTGGCGAGAGGATATTGATGTTGGTGTCCATCGTTCGGCTGATGAGGTTAGTGAGTGGCGCAAGCGAGACCCTGTAAGTCGACTCTATCGAGGTCTTTGTAAGGCGGGTTGGTTTGACGAAGGCCGAATGAATCAGCTTGAAGAAAAGATCAGTTCGGAGGTAAAACAAGCCTGGGAATCCGCGTTAGGTGATGGGCCACCTTCTATTGAAGCAATTACCGGATACGTGTACGGAGCGCACGCCAAATGAGTGATGTCCGACACAATTACGGTACTGCGATGCTCGAAGGTTTTGAGTACCTTCTCACCAATTATCCAGAGGTTTTCATCATAGGCCAAGGTCTATGGAGTCCTTGGTATGTTGGCAACTCAATGACCGATCTTGATAAGAAGTTTGGGGCACATCGCGTTATTGATACACCGATTTCGGAAGCGGCTTCCACTGGGGCTGCTGTGGGTGCCGCTCTGGCTGGGATGAAACCCATCGTAGTTCACCCTCGTATGGACTTCATGTTGTACGCCATGGACGCCATTGTGAATCAAGCTGCGAAATGGTCGAGCATGGTTGGTGGGCAGGCTGCTCCTGGTGTAACTATTCGGGGGATCATCAACCGTGGGGGTGAGCAAGGCGCGCAACACTCGCAGGCTCTCCATGCGTGGTTTGCGCATGTGCCAGGTTTGCGGGTGGTGATGCCCGCTACGGTCGCAGATGCTCGTGATCTATTGATTGCATCGGTGTTAAGCGGCGATCCTGTCCTTTACATCGACGACAGGTGGTTGTACAGCCAGGAAGACGACTTGCCACCCATAGAGGAGTTTGCGCTTTCAGAAATTGAACCTCAAATTCTCAGAACTGGGGGCGACGTAACCATTGTTGCGTCGAGTTACTCGACAAAGCTGGCGTTGGAAGCTGCTGATTCTCTTCAAGTGCAAGGAATTGAGGCGGAGGTGATCGATTTAAGAGTCCTCAACCCGTTTCAACCTAGGAATATTGTCAAGTCCGTGAATCGGACCGGTAGACTGCTTGTGGTTGATGGCGGCTGGGCTCCATGCGGGATGGCGGGAGAGGTGATCGCGAGCGTAACGGAACGTATTGAGCCTTGCGTTCTAAAACGATCACCAGTCAGGGTTTCTTTACCTTTTGCCTCGGCGCCGACATCTAAATTGCTCGAGCAAGCCTACTATCCAACCGCAGAATTGATCGTACAGAAGGCAAAGGGTTTGCTGAAATAATGTGCGGGATTTTTGGAGTCGTTTCCTGTTCGGAGGTGGATGAGCGCGATTTGCTTGCGCTGGCCAAACATGCTTTGCAGCGTGGAAGCGATTCCAGTGGTTTAGTGATCTTCATCGGTGAGGTTTACCAAGTCTACCGCGCCGACTACCCGATCACCCGGTTGCTCAAAGAAGTCCGGACGCAGGCCAGCCATCTCGTGCTGGGGCACAGCCGACTTATCACCAATGGCCTGGGCGACAACCAGCCCGTTGTACGCGACGGTGTGGCCGTGCTGCACAACGGCATCGTCGTCAACGATGATGCTCTTTGGGAAGAGATCGGCAAGGAACGGACCTTGCAGATCGACACCGAAATCATTGCGGGTATCGCAGCAGCACATCTGGAGACGGGTGGCGTGCTTGAGCAGTTGCCGGCGCGCATCTTGAGTCTATGCCGCGGTGTCGTGGCCTGTGCACTCATCCTGCCCAGGCTGGGTAAGCTCTGCCTGTTCTCGAACAACGGCAGTCTGTATGTGGGGTGCAAGGGTGATGCGACATTCTTCGCCTCGGAGAGCTACCCTCTGAAGCAGATTGGTTGTGTGGAGATCGAGCAGGTCCGAGACGCGAAGTTTGTCGACATCCCTGTTTCTCAGGACGAGCTGGGTATCACCGATAGCAAGGAGCGCAAGACTGACCTGATTCCGACTCTGTCGTTGTCTGGGGTGGCAGAAGAGGAGCGGTTGCTTGGTTACCGCAAGTATGAGGGTCGTCGCTGTACCAAATGCCTGCTGACCGAGACCATGCCCTTCATCAGCTTTGACTCTGACGGCGTCTGCAACTATTGCCGGCACTACAAGCCACGCAACAAGCCGCGATCCAAAGAGGAGCTCTTCAAACTGGTTGAGCCCTACCGCCGTACGCATGGCGATGACTGCCTGGTACCTTTTTCCGGTGGGCGCGACAGCTGCTACGGTCTGCATCTGATCGTCAAAGAACTGCAGATGAAGCCCATCACCTATACCTATGACTGGGGCATGGTGACCGACCTTGGGCGGCGCAACATCAGTCGCATGAGTGCTGAGCTGGGTGTCGAGAACATCATCGTCGCGGACGACATTACGAAGAAGCGCGACTATATTGCCAAGAACCTGAGAGCCTGGCTGAAGTCTCCGCATTTGGGCATGATCAGTATCCTGACGGCGGGGGACAAACATTTCTTCCGACACATCGAGACCATCAAGCGGCAGACCGGCATCTGTCTGAACCTGTGGGGTATCAATCCACTGGAGGTCACGCACTTCAAGGCCGGCTTCCTGGGTGTGCCGCCCGATTTCGAGGAAAAGCGTGTTTATTCGCATGGAGTGATGAAGCAGCTTCGCTACCAGTTTCTGCGCCTTCAAGCCATGTTGCAGAGTCCCGGCTACTTCAACAGCTCATTGTGGGACACGCTGTCGGGTGAGTACTACCGCAGCTTCACGAAGAAGACGGACTATTACCATATCTTCGATTACTGGCGCTGGGATGAGAAACAGATCGACGAAACGTTGGCTACTTACGACTGGGAAAAAGCGCCCGATACCAGGACCACCTGGCGTATCGGAGACGGTACGGCCGCCTTCTACAACTATGTTTACTACACGGTTGCTGGCTTTACTGAGCACGACACCTTCCGCAGCAACCAGATCCGCGAAGGTGACCTTACGCGCGCCGAAGCACTGGAGATGGTGGAGGAAGAGAACACACCGCGCTACCCCAATATCAAGTGGTAC
>Ga0172367_10008185_pt1 | contig 11740 bp, 10 predicted proteins | sample Lak10m_FD_114542 | JGI IMG/M metagenome (GOLD analysis project Ga0172367, IMG submission 114542) | Freshwater microbial communities from Kabuno Bay, South-Kivu, Congo - kab_022012_10m | ecosystem: Environmental > Aquatic > Freshwater > Lake | place: Democratic Republic of the Congo: South-Kivu...
AATCAAATCATTCCATTCTTCGGGACTGACATAAGTACCCACCCGTTGATTCGGGTCAACTTCCGGTAAACCCATAGTAACGATTTCTGATTTTAGCCGTACTTTCATCCGTTCAAACGGCTGTGTTTCACTGTATGACTCTCTATATTCTAAGTCTGCCAAACGTGGGTCACAACGCAGAAACTCTAAAACAGAATCCACCCCTTGACGTGAACCCGCAATTGTGCCGTTAATACCTTCTGCTGCTAATAAAATTGTTCCCTTGATACCTTGTGATTGACAGTAAGACAGCAGAGGTTCTTGTTTTTCCTTAACATCCGGCAGGCTGACAAATTTATACAGGGCTGCCACTACTTGAATATTTTCTTGCATCTTTTTTAAAGCAATGATATAGTCTTTAACTAAAGGAGCAAATGCTTACTCTATTTTATGGGGGTTTAGCTCAGTTGGTAGAGCGCCTGCTTTGCAAGCAGGATGTCAGCAGTTCGAGTCTGCTAATCTCCACTATTGACAACGTTGAAACACTACAGAAAGATTATTAGCCGGCATCTGATAAATTTCCTTCAGGCTCAAATCCTGGGCGCTAGCAGCCTCTATGACATCCTGTAGATTACGCACACCCCAGGTCGAATTTTGCGCCCTCAAAGATTGATCAAAAGCTGCATTACTAGGTGCGGTATGCTCGCCGTTTTGTTTGAAAGGCCCGTACAAATAAAGTATTCCACCAGGAGGTAAAATTCGACTAGCACCAGCCATCAGTCCCAAACAAGTTGACCAAGGTGAAATATGAATCATATTAATATTAACTATGGCTACAATAGGTAAATCAGGTGCAGCATCTTTCTCTACTGTCCAAATCGGCATACTAGCATCAAGTTCTAAAGCCGGATCAAGATGACCTGATGGACATTTTTCAGCCCAGGCGTTAATACTAGCCAGTAATAACGGATTTTGTTCAGTAGGTAGCCATCGGCGAGGACTAAGACGAGGCGCAAAATATACAGCGTGTTCACCAGTACCACTAGCCACTTCCAACACAGTACCAGTTGCAGGTAACACTTGTAAAAGCACCCCTAAAATAGGTTCACGATTGCGCTGTGTCGCTGGCGCCTGTTTTCGCGCATCTTCCGGTGTGTTCATCTCCTATCCTTTGCGCTTTTGCGTGATACTAATTCTCTTCACCCCAACCAATCTTAAAACATAATCTGGAGAGTCACTTGCCTAAATCAATTCACTCCACCCAACCACCACTCAAATTTATTCCCCAACGCTTTAACCCACTCATACTACATATTTTTCGCTGGTTATTGCCTATTGTGCTACGTTTTCGCACCAGACCGTGGTTACCTGCTGGCATTGTGCAAGTTGAAGCTCAGAATGTAGAGATATTAGCCAAACTTTATCAACAATTCCAATCTGGTAATATTCGCTTTTTGATTGCATTTCGTCATCCAGAGGTAGAAGACCCCCTTTGCATGCTGTATTTACTTTCCCACATTTTGCCCAAAGTGGCACGTCAGCACAAGATTAAATTGCAACAACCCCTCCACAGTTACTTTCTTTATGACCGAGGTATGACTGTGTGGGCTGGAGATTGGCTGGGATGGTTATTCTCCAGAGTTGGCGGTGTCCCCATTCGTCGTGGTCGGCGATTAGATAGACAAGCTATTCAAAGAGCAAGAGAGTTGTTTAGTAATGGTGAAATGCCCATTGCTGTAGCACCAGAAGGAGGTAACAATGGTCATAGTGAAATTGTTAGTCCCCTAGAACCTGGTGTAGCTCAATTGGGTTTTTGGTGTGTAGAAGATTTGCAAAAAGCCCACCGTTCTGAAGCTGTTGTCATTGTCCCGGTGGGTATTCAGTATAGTTACATTGAGCAGCCTTGGTCAAAGCTAAATTGGCTGTTAACTAAATTAGAAGCCGATAGCGGCTTGGAACCAGTTGATCAATCTGGGAGTAATAAACAGCGAGATTTATACTATCAACGTATTTGTCGCCTGGCTGAACATTTCATGACGGAAATGGAAGAGTTTTATCGCCGTTTCTATCATCAAGACATACCAAAAACTATATCTATTCATGCATCTGCTAGACCTAATGAGATCCTAATTGCTAGATTGCATCGTTTAATGGATAAAGCTTTACACGTCGCTGAACAATATTTTGCAGTGCAAGCCCAAGGAAATTTTATTGATCGTTGTCGTCGTTTAGAAGAAGCGGGTTGGAATTATATTTATCGAGATGACATAACAAATATTAACACTTTATCACCTTTCAACCGTGGGTTGGCAGACTGGGTTGCATCAGAAGCGGATTTGAATATGCAACATATGAGATTAGTGGAAAGTTTTGTCGCTGTGACTGCTAATTACATCCAGGAGAAACCCACTGCGGAAAGGTTTGCAGAAACAACGTTATTAATGTTTGATATGCTTTCTCGTATTCAGGAATCTACTCTTCCCGGTAGACCTCGTTTAGGTTTGAGGAAGGCAATGATTACTATCGGTGAACCAATTTCTGTAACCGAACGCTGGAAACAATCTCAGGGCGATCGCTCTGCAACTCGCCAAGCTATGAGTCAGTTAACAAAAGACACATACACCGCTTTGCAGTCGATGATTGATAATAATTAGTAAAGACAAAACTTTTATATGAATTGCCAGAATTTTTAAGTTATTCTGGGCAAGTTGAGCAGGAAGGTTTGAATAAACAAGGATAGTGAAGATGTTTGAACGTAAGGCAAATTTATTGGTTCCTGCTGTTAGTGCTACTGTTCTCGTCGCCGGAACTGTAGCCATGTATATGTACTTAAAATGGCCATCTGGAGATAGTTCCGGTGTAGTGGGGAGTGCTACATTAGTCCCTTCTACAGCACTTATGGCAACTTACATCACCACAGATCCACAAGCCTGGGCAAAGTTGCAAGAATTTGGCAATCCAGAAGCACAAAACCTCATAGCCAAAGGCTTAAAAGATTTTCAACAAGACTTTCCTAATCAAGGTAATTTTTCCTACGAAAAAGATTTAAAGCCTTGGCTTGATGGTGTGATGGTGGCTGTGCTACCACCCAGTGGTACTCGAGTAACACAATCAAATCAGCCCAACTCTAGCACACAGCCAGAGCCACAACCTCATATCTTGATTGTAGTAGGCATTAAAGATCAACTGAACGCCCTCAATTTCACTAATAAATTAAAATCACAACCAGGTGTCAAAGTTCAGGAATTTAATTACAAAGGTGAAAAAATCACAGAATTTAAAGAAAATGGCAGACTGACATATACTGCAATTTTAAATAACAATCATTTAGTATTAGCTCCAGAAAAACAACCTGTGGAAAAGGCTATTGAAACTTTTAAAGGCCAGCCTTCTTTCGCCAGCCAAAAAGTCGCCAATAACCTGCTAACAGCTAAGGCAAATGTGAAAAATATTCTCGCCCAAGTCTACATACCAGACTATGGGAAAATGATACAAAAATTCCTACCTACAAATCCCCAAACTGGGCAATTACCACCACAAACTCTCAAACAATTACAACAAATAAAATCTATGGTAGCGCTTGTTGGGGTTGATGATCAGGGCGTGCGAATGAAGGCCATCGCTAATTTAAATCCACAATCAAATACATTCCAGTATCAAACAACTCCAGCAAAAATAGTCAGTAAATTACCTTCAGATACCTTTGCTTTGATTACTGGTAATGCCATCAGTCGTAGTTGGTCAGCCATAGTAGCAGAGTCTCAGGATTACCCAGAACTTAATCAAATATTACAACAGCTGCAAACACAAGTAAACCTTGTCAATATTGACCTAGATAAAGACATTTTTGGCTGGATGGATAAAGAATTTGCCTTTGGTGCTATTCTGTCCTATCAAACTAGTTCAACAAATATAGGATTTGCAGCAGCACTACTATTAGAAACAAGTGATCGTCAAACTGCAACAGCCACATTTAGCAAACTGGATAACCTCGCCAAAATTCAAAAAATCAACGTCACCACCAGAAATATTGACGGTAAAAATATCACAGAATGGCAAATCCCCGGACAAGAAGCTTTATTAGCTCATGGTTGGCTAGATAAAAATACCGCATTTTTGGCAATTGGTGATTCTGTGGCTGAAGCGATCGCCACGAACAAAACCCCTAAACTAGATAGTAGCCACAGCTTCAAAGCTGTAACTGATTCACTACCAAAACCCAATGCAGGTTACTTCTATATAGATGCAAAACAAACTGCATCCTTAGTCAATCGCTTTGTGCAAGAACAAGCTCTCACATCCGAGGCTAACACGGTCCTAAGTGCTATTCATGGTTTTGGTGTCACCGCCTCCAGTCCCGACAAATCTACCGCTGAATTGGAGATGTTGTTGGCTTTGAAAGCCAAAACTGCCCAATAGGCAAAACTTTTTAACCACCTGACCTACTTTGGCTACAACGTAGAATTTAAATGCCCAATCAGAGACAAATCAAGAGCTAGACTAGTCTGAGATAATTATGTCATAAGTAAAAAGGCTGTTAAACGCAAACAAAATTTATGACTGGTGCTGCAACAACTACTCCTGGTCTAGCTTCCCGCTTGGTGAATGGTATTCTGGCTATCAAACCTTTAGCCAATCTGGCCAAGCATCAAGCTAGACAAATGATGATTAAACGCGCTGAAAAAATAGGTGTTCCTTGGACAGAAGAAGTAAAAATATTACAAGCCCGTGATTGGACACAAGAATTAGCTAAAGTTCACAATCCTCAGATTTCTTATCCAGACTATTACCTCAATTCATTCCATGCTTACGAAAATGGTAACCTGAGCTGGCAAGCCGCTTTTGAATTAAAACCTGCGGCTCATGCAGTTCACGCTAAAATTTGGCAAGATACTGATGCCCAAGGTGATACTAAACTACGTCAAAGTTACCACAATATTCTCAAAATCTCTCTCCCCCATATACCCCAAGATATCCTAGATGTGGGATGTGGTGTAGGATTGAGCACCTTTGCCCTTCAAGAAACTTATCCCCATTCTCAGATTACAGGTTTGGACTTATCTCCCTATTTTTTAGCTGTTGCCTATCACCGCGCCCAAGAGCGTCAAGGGAAAATCAATTGGCTTCATACTGCAGCAGAATCTAATGGATTACCAGATGCTAGCTTTGATCTAGTCTCGATTTTCTTAATGTGTCACGAATTGCCACAGTCAGCAACTAGAAATATTTTTGCCCAAATGCGACGGGTCCTGCGTTCAGATGGTCACTTAGCAATTATGGACATGAATCCCCAGTCCGAAATATATCACAAAATGCCCACCTACATTTTGACACTACTCAAAAGTACTGAACCTTATTTAGATCAATATTTCAGTTTGGATATTCACCAAGCCTTGCTTGAAGCTGGTTTTCAAGTTCCCACCATCACGAGCAACACCCCTCGTCACCGCACCATAATTGCTCAAGTAAGACCCTGACCCACCCGCCTTTAAACTTTCCTCAAAATTTTCCCTCTCCTACTCAAGAAGAGGGATGAGCGGAGAGGCTGATGGTTTTTTACACTAAAACTGCCTCACATTGTACTGTACTGACAGTATCAGCATCTGCTTCTGTGCAATAAATTTCACAAGAGTTATTGGGACTTTCGATTAATTTGATTTTGCAAAGCGTAGCACCCAATTCCTGAACAGGCGATCGCAGCAAATTACTAATGTAAAGTGCGATATTCTCAGCAGTGGGGACAACTTCAGCAAAGAAAGGAATGTCTTTGTTTAAAAAGCTGTGATCAAATGCTTCCACCACATCATCTTGAATGACCTGATTTAAAGCACCTAAATCTACAATCATCCCTGTGCGGGGATCAATTTCTCCTTTGACAGTCACTTCCAGATGGTAATTATGTCCGTGACCATGAGGACGGGCGCACTTACCATAAATTTGGGAATTTTCTTCGTTACTGAGTTGAGGATGAGCTAACCGATGGGCGGCGCTAAAGTGAGTACTGATGCTGAGGTAGGCTTCCATTTCCTTTCCTATATAATCTGCCCAAAGTTCAGGATGTTCAAATAACTGTACACGCACCAAAGGTAAATGCGGTGCTAAACGCTGCCAAATCACCCTTGCTATATTCTCCGTAGTAGGTAGAGTTGCTTGAAATTCTGCCCACACATCATTGAGGTAAGAAAAGTCTAGTTGGCTGGTAACTTCGCGCTTAATTACGTGTTTCACATCAGACAAGTTGAGTACCATGCCATATTTATCCAATTCTCCAGCCATGGAGATAAATAAAACATAGTTATGTCCATGTCCGGGAAATCTGGAACAAGCACCAAATTTTTCAATATTCTCGGCTTCACTCAGTTCTGGTAACCAATAGCGATGACCAGCCGAAAACTGAGCGCGGCGATTAACAATACATTGCATGAGTACACTGGGGACAAAATTTAAAATTTCTTAAACTTTCACTATTTCCAGCATAAACCAATTTTAGCCCAGGTCAATGACTGTTCAGTGCAGAGCAAGCTATCCATCACCCAAGTATTCGCTGATATTTTTGCTCACTGTTCCCTAATCTGTCACTTGTAAAATAATCAACTGTTTTAGTATCGCCGCACCACTCTCCCTAGAGAGGTCAACGCAAGTTTTGCACCTCATGGTGTAATCTGGCGGCTATGCGGAATAATTCTTGTCCTGTATGCAAATAACGCTCATCGTAGCTTAAAGGAAAATAACCTAACTCCTCCACTCCATCTGCTACTTGACTGAGACTGTGGTAGAGATAAGCAGCTGTTTTCGCTAAACTGGGGGGATTTGGCAGAGATTGAAAAGTCAGCTGGGCTTTTTTCAAGTCTTCTCCACAGGCGTTTAAATATTTTTCAAATTGTTCTATTAACTGATCATCAAAGGGGTCGGCGGCTAGTTGCTCTATTTGCTCTTCTAGAGAACTGAGAATATTATCAAGCAGCTCAATAACTGGTTGATAAACCAAGCGTAACCATTCCTCAAGGTATTCATCAGCCTCTCGTCCGGTTTGCCTGGTGGCCTGGTAATGTTTTTGAGCCGATGCAGCACGCTGTTGATAGCTGCTATTTAATTTTTGAGATTCTTCTTGCAGTTGTTGGTCATAATCAAGACGATTTTGAGTATCACCTAAAACCTCATAAGCTGCATTGATGCGAATAATCTCCTCTTTATCTGCTGTTTGCTGATTGCTGTCCGGGTGGAACAACTTGACCAAGCGGCGATAAGATTGCTTAATCTCGGCTTGAGTAGCATTAGCATTCACTTTGAGAGTTTCATAGTGATTAGAAACGTGTTTAGAATCGACCATTGATCTAATGTAACGTTTAGCTCATGCTAGCAGCTACTTTAGCTTCCAAGTCTTGGAACAAAGGTGTACTTAAATATCTTTCTCCAAAACTCGGCTGAATCATAACTACTAACCGTCCCTCATTTTCTGGGCGTCGAGCCACACGAATAGCCCCACATAAAGCCGCACCAGTGGAAATACCAGACAGTAGCCCTTCTTCTCTAGCTAAACGCCTACTGTAAGCAATCGCTTCGTCATCAGTGACGGTAATTACTTCATCAATCAGTTTTACTTTTAAGACTTGAGGCACAAACCCAGCACCAATACCTTGGATTTTGTGGGGGCCTGGTTGTCCTCCCGATAACACCGGGCTATTACTCGGTTCTACAGCGACAGCTTTAAAGCTTGGTTTCCGAGCTTTAATAACTTCCGCTACACCTGTAATTGTACCACCTGTACCTACACCTGCGACAATCATATCTACCTGTCCATCGGTATCTGACCAAATTTCTTCAGCTGTTGTTTCCCGATGTACTTGAGCATTAGCCGGATTACGAAACTGCTGCAACATATAACTATGTGGGGTAGTTTCCACTATTTCTTGGGCGCGGCGAATAGCCCCACTCATGCCTTCGATTCCCGGTGTGAGTTCCAATTCTGCCCCATAAGCCCGCAACATTGCCCGGCGTTCTCCACTCATGGTTTCCGGCATTGTCAAAATTAACCGATAACCTTTAGCAGCAGCGGTCATAGCTAGAGCAATACCTGTATTTCCCGATGTGGGTTCCACCAACACAGTTTTTCCGGGAGTAATCAATTTTTCTGCTTCTGCAGCATTGATCATACTCACTCCAATTCTGTCTTTCACTGATGCCGATGGATTCATACTTTCCAGTTTCAGGACTATTTGCGCCACACATCCTTCGGCTCGAGGGATGCGGTTCAACTGTACCAGGGGTGTACGACCAACAAGTTCTGTAATGTTACTGGCAATCTTCATAACTATTCCTGACTTAATTAACTAAAAATACTTGAGACTAAATGTAGTACATAATATCCAATTGCCGACGGGAATCTCTTTTGTCACAAAGATCCTGAAGTGTGTAATTTTGTAAAACTAAGTTTGCCGCCTGACATGCTTCTTGCCAAATTTCTTTAATCACACCAACGTCTATACTGTTCGGGTTGCTATCTTCTTCACATCTCCCCACATCTAAACCTTCCAGACATTCTAAAACATCGAATACTGTGATTTTCCAAGGTTCGCTGGTCAAAAAATAGCCACCTTTGGAACCGCGTTGACTCTTGACTATACCCCCGCGTCTCAATGTAGCCAGTAACTGTTCTAGATAGCGGTCGGGTATGTTTTGCTGTGCCGCCATTTGGCGAATTTGCATCGGTTCCCCGGTTTGATAATGACTTGCCATCTCAATTAGGGCGAGAATAGCGTATTCAGATTTACACGATAGTTCCACAAGCAGCAATATTAAGTAAGGGATTAACAAAAAGTCTTCACTCTTTCTAGTATACTCCGGTTCTCCACTGGGGTTTGTTCTTTACTCTGATTGACAATAAAAAGCCCCGCTAATGCAGGGCAAAATCAAGTTTAATTAGCAAATGTTTAGCAGATTTTCAACACTCTAGAAGGTGAAGGTTGTTCTGAGAGTACCGATAAACGCATCGTCGTTCTGGCTCGTCTGACCAGGGTTGGTTACCCAAATCACCCCAGGAGTAACTGAGACGTTATCAGAAAGGCGATATTTATAGAAACCTTCAACTTGGTATGGAACTTTGTTAAAGCCAGTTTGGACACCGCGTGCATAGGGTTGAGCACCTGCAAAAATACCCAATACGTTACCTCTCTTACCAAAGTCAGGTAAAGCTACCCCTACTCCATAACTCCAAACATTCTTGTCATCACCTATGCCAAAACCTGTGACATCAGTGTAAGACACAAAGCCGCTCACTGACAACTTGTTACTGGGTCTGAAGGCTGCTGAGAGACCATATGAGTTGGTTGCAGATGGGTTTTGCAGATTATTGGCTATGCCAGTACCCACTACGGGACTAGTGATGGAACCTGCATCAAATAATTGACTACCTGTTCCATGATAACCATGAACGTAAGTAGCAGCTAAGGCCAAGCGATCGCCCAGACTAAAGTTTAACTGCCCTAAAGCAGCATAGTTACCGTTGAATACACCTGATCCAGCACTTGGACTATTCGGTTCTGATCCCAAGTAACCTACAGTTAGCGAACTAGGTCTCAGGATACCCCCACCCTGACCAAAGGGTAAGGTAAAGGCAATACCTGCACCACCACCAATTCTATAGATGGGATTTTCGGAAGCGAAGGGAGACAAAGCACCATTACCACCATCGTAATCCTCAAAGTAAGGATTATTAGTGGCAGCGTAATCGCTATGAATACCTCCGGTAGCTGCAATGTAAACTTGTGCCGGTCCAACAGGAACGTAGTAAGATAGCCAGTCTATGATAACGTTGTTATTTCCGGTATTACCGAGGTTAAAAGTTTGGTTACCTTCACCAACTGCCTGAGAACCCAAATTCAGTCTTTCAGCGTTACCAGAAGCAAGACGCGTGTGTAAAACGTCTCTACCAGTGAAACTCGTTTGCAAGTCCAAACGGACTCTGTTTTGTAAGACGGTGTTATTATTGTCACCTGCTGTGTCGCCAAAGGCATCGGTAACAGCAAAAATTGCTTCACCAACCAACTTGGTGGTAGTGGAGAATTGATTGGCTTCCAATTCAGCCGCCCGGGCTTCTAGAGAATCTACACGACCGCGTAGAGTTGCCAATTCAGCCGAAAATTCCTCTTGTAAACGCTGTAAGGTAGCTAAATCTTGTCTAGTCACCATGTCAGCTGTTGCTGTGGCGATCAATTCATTAACTCTATCCAAACAAGCATTCAAACCAGCAGCAAATTCGTAACGGGTTAAAGCCCTGTTACCGCGATAAGTCCCATTTGGGTAGCCAGCAATACAACCATAGCGCTCAACTAAAGACTGCAAAGCTTGGAATGCCCAATCTGTCGGTTGTACGTCAGAAAACTGGGAAACCGATGTTACTTGAGACAAAGTATTATTTTGTCTACCTTCGTTACTGTAACTCTTAACTTCGTTAATAACACTGGTGTCGTTAGTTGCTTGAGCAAAAATTTCTGGTTGTTGAGCAACTTCAGTAGCGGTTTGTTGTTCAATTGCCGACACTTCAGTGGTGGTACCTGGAGCTGCAATTGCTGCCACAGAAACTAACAATGTTGCCCCCAAAACTGCTGGGCTTACCACCAAAGATTTCCACAAGATATTAGACATTTTCACTTTTTCCTCACACCTTGTATAGATAATTGTTGTTGTTGCACTTACTCTCAATAATGAATCCAAACTATTGTTGAAATTTTTGATGAGTCATAATTGCTACTACGACAATTTTAGTTTTTGCAAGGCTAATAACTAATTAACTTAAGACTTAAAAATTAAATTAATCTGATTAACTAATGCAAAAACACAACCTTATAAAACAATATTATAAGGTATCTCAAGTATATGGCAAGATATTAGCCATCGCTTCATTGCCTTACACATACAATCATCTAAAATGATTAGACGATCCGACGGTTCATATGTTCCCCGCTCTTCTCAATTCTTTTTCTGAGCAAAAAAATTTCAGCTGATTTGAGAAATTATTTCAGCTAGCTCAAAGTCATTTTGAGTTAACCCACCTGCATCATGTGTTGTCAGGGTGATAGTGACTTTGTTGTAAGAAATTTCTATGTCTGGATGATGCCCTAATGATTCAGCAGGTTCTACTAGCTTATTTACAAATTCAACTGCACCAATAAAATCTTTTAATTTACGGGTAGTTTGCAACTTAGAAGCCTCAACAGTCCAACCTGACAAACGGCTTACCTGTGCTTGAATTTCTGTATCAGTCAGTAGTTGCGCCATATCAAAAAATTCCTGTTTACGTTTACAATCAGTAGTGTCCCAAGGCCCTATTTTCCCAACAGAAGATATGAGCAAATAGCTGGGTTTATTTATGTTAAGTATAATATCCGGGACGAAATCTACAGAAAGCTAAATTTGTCTTTTTACAAAACAGTGTATCGGGTGTTTTGACCATCTATGTGACCGAAAATTTAGGTTTAAAACCTCGTCTTTTAAAGCAGCAAATCCTTGAGCAATGCAAAGATTCCCATAAAAAACTATCCGCTCTGATTTAGACCAAGGGGCTTAAATCAGAGCGGTCTAGCGGGTCTTCAGGTTGCAACCAGACTGCCGGAAGGAACTCCGAGCTTTAGCCTAGCTACTTGAGCTAACTTAGTCTCTCAAAGTGACTAAGGCTAACTTCTAGAGAACAGCCCCGGCACACAGCCGGCTAACTGCAACCTGATGACCCATGGGTTTACTACTATCTATCATGGGCATCACC
>Ga0172367_10008186_pt1 | contig 11738 bp, 13 predicted proteins | sample Lak10m_FD_114542 | JGI IMG/M metagenome (GOLD analysis project Ga0172367, IMG submission 114542) | Freshwater microbial communities from Kabuno Bay, South-Kivu, Congo - kab_022012_10m | ecosystem: Environmental > Aquatic > Freshwater > Lake | place: Democratic Republic of the Congo: South-Kivu...
GGGCTATAGATTTCGAATTAGATGATTACACACGCTGGCGATTGATGGAAGGTCTAGATGATATTGGTCTGACCCTTCGAAAAATTGAGGAAGTTGGGAACTTTGAAAAGGGTCGCGCCGTTTTTAAGCCGAAAACACTGCCAATTCTTAATTGATTAAGTACTCTCAACCTTTTGTTTAGACTTTCAATACATCTCGGAAAACCTCAGCAAAATAAGGGTTTTTCTCACTTCTAAAATACGCTTTTCTTGCGACACACCGAAAAAGATGCGCAAAATAGCGGTTTTAGGTGCGTAAATTGTGAGCACAGTTAAGCAAACGCTTAACTTTACGCGTAAATAAGGGGATTAAATGAACAAGACCCAGTTCATTGCTTCGTTGGCTCCACACTTCAACGGAAGCAAGAAAGAGGCCGCCCACGCCGTCGAAATCGTATTCGATTCAATCGTACGAAATATTCAACGGGGCGAAGATGTAACAATCAACGACTTTGGAAAGTTTAAGAAAGTCGATCGCAAAGCTCGCAAAGGACGTAATCCATTCACTGGTGAAGCGATCATGATAAAGGCGAGCAAGAAGGTTAGATTCCTCCCTGCAAAAGCTCTTAAGGAAGTAATCTCCGGCGATCGCAAACTTGGACCTGCTCCAAAGCCAGCACCAGTTGTAAAACCATCCGCCAAGAAAGCAGCGAAGAAGGTTGCTAAAAAGGCTGGAAAGGCCAAGAAAGGCAAGAAAAAGGGCAAGCGGTAAGTAATTTATCGTTCGAGGCCACGCGCTCACGCGCGTGGCCTTTTGCCATTGCGTTTAGGCTTCATCCATGAGTGGCGCTCGAGTTTCCTACGCTCCTCCTAAGGGTAAGCCGCTGGGAACTAATTGGGCGTTCCGAATTGGTGCCGGAGTTCTCCGCCCCTTATTGAATCTAATTGTCAAAAAGGATTGGCGTGGCGCAGAGAAGTTACCAAAAACTGGAGCCGCAATTGCTGTATGTAATCATCTTTCATATTTAGATCCACTTACTTTTACACATTTTCTCTATAACAATGGCCGAGCACCAAGATACTTAGGCAAAGAAGCGGTATTCAAGGTTCCTTTCATTGGTTGGTTCATTAAATCGGCAGGCCAGATTCCGGTTAAGCGCGAGAGTAAAGATGCTGTCCGGGGCTTTGAACATGCAATTGCAGTTCTTAAAGCGGGCCATCTCCTTGGGGTTTATCCCGAAGGAACGCTGACTAGAGATCAAAACTTATGGCCGATGCGCGCCAAGACTGGCGTTGCACGTCTGGCGCTGATGACCGGAGTTCCGGTTTATCCATGCGCCTCTTGGGGGCCTCAAGTAGTTATTCCGCCTTATGGTCGAAAGATTAAACTTTTTCCGCGCACTAAAGTTTCAGTGATTATGGGAGATCAAATTAATTTAGATAAATGGCGAGGCAGTGATAGACCGGCCGATATCGAAGCTGCGACTGATGCCATTATGGATGAGATAACAAAATTGGTAGAAGTTTTGCGTGGCGAAAGCGCGCCGAAGGTGAAATTTGATCCGAAGAAATCAGATTTACCAAGAACTGGTAATTTCAAGAGGGCTCGATGAGAATTTCAATTCTCGGAACTGGTCAGTGGGGCACCACTTTGGCGCAAGTGCTAACTGATGCTGGTAATGAAGTAATTCTGTGGGGACGCAATAAAGAAGTGGTGAAAGAAATTAATACCAAGCACACCAATGAGCGCGCTTTAAGTGATTTAACACTTGCCGACTCGATCGTTGCAACAAATGAGATTGAAGAGGCGTTTCAAGATGTAGGTGCTTTGGTCTTAGCAATCCCTTCTCAATCCCTTCGCAAAAATCTTTCAGAGTGGAAAAAGATTTTCCCAATTGGAATCCCGATTATCTCAACGTTAAAGGGAGTTGAGTTAGGTTCGCACTTGCGTATGAGTGAGGTCGTCCAAGACGTACTAGAAATAAACTCAGAGGAGATTGCAATCCTTACTGGACCAAATCTCGCTCGGGAAGTGGTGCTGCGCCAGCCAGTCGGAGCGGTGGCTGCGAGTGAATCGCAGGCATTAGCAGATGCCACAGCCCAACTCTTCAGCGCACCCTACTTTCGCGTCTACACATCCACAGATGTTGTGGGATGTGAATTAGCTGGCGCGGCCAAAAATGTAATTGCCCTCGCAGTAGGAATGTCTATAGGTATGGGATTTGGAGAAAATACACAGGCCCTAGTCATTACTCGAGGTCTAAATGAATTGACGCGACTGGGCATGGCTCGCGGTGCGCGACCATTAACTTTTGTGGGTCTTGCTGGCGTTGGAGATCTACTAGCAACATGCGGTTCTTCACTCTCTCGAAATCGCACCTTTGGCGAGGCTCTTGGGAAAACAGGTTCGATGGATAGCGCGGTAAAGAGCGTCTCATCTACCGTTGAAGGTGTTTCGACCGCAAGTTCGCTAGTCGAATTGGCACACTCTGTCGGCATTGAAGTACCGATCATGGAAGCGGTCTCTGAAGTAGTTACCAATAAAATGACCCCAACAGAGGCAATCATTCAATTGATGCAGGTTGCAACCGGAGCGGAGATAGAAGAATCGTGAAAAAACGCGTTGCCGTAATCTGCGGTGGTCGAAGTAGCGAACACGAAATTTCCTGCATCTCTGCATCGGGGGTCATCGCCGCTATCGACGAGAGAGAATTTGAACCAATTCTTATCGGAATTAGCAAGGCTGGCGCTTGGATTCATCTACAAGGCTCATCCGAGTTTGTTGATGGCGAATCCGGACTTCCCTCGGTTCCAGATATAGCTAGTAACTTAAGTTTCGGAAGTGATGGCTTTCTTTCGGACTCCAAGAAATCTTTAGATATAGATGTTGTATTCCCACTTCTCCATGGTGCATATGGGGAAGATGGAACAATTCAAGGCCTACTTGAGATGTTTGATATTCCTTATGTTGGTTCTGGGGTACTTGCCTCATCGGTCGCTATGGACAAAACTTTTGCTAAGCCAATCTACGCAGATTTTGGAATGAATGTTGCTGACGGGATCACCGTGCATGAAAAGGATTGGCACTCCAATAAATCTTTAGAGGTAGCGAAAGTGTCCGCTCTAGGTTTCCCTCTATTTATAAAACCAGCTAGGAGTGGATCAAGTCGTGGCACTTACAAAGTTAAGGATTCATCTCAGATTGAAACCGCGATTAATTCAGCTCATAAATTTGACCCTAAAGTGATGGCGGAAGTTGCAATCACAGGACGAGAAATAGAGTGTGCAATTTTAGAGATTGATGGCAGACCGCAAGCCTCAGTCCTTGGCGAGATTAAAGTAAATCCGTCACATGAATTCTATGATTTCGAAGCGAAGTATTTAGATGGATCAACCAATTTTGAGATTCCGGCTGATTTATCCACCTCTCTAACAGAGAGAATTCGCTCAGCCGCAATATCCGCTTTCTCTGCCCTTGGTTGTGAAGGTCTAGCAAGAGTTGATTTTTTCTTAACGGAAGATGGGAAAATCGTAATTAACGAATTGAATACGATGCCAGGTTTTACACCACGCTCTGTTTTCCCGATGCTATGGCAAGCAACAGGCAAGAGCTACTCCGAATTAATAACTCAATTAATTACAAGTGCGCTACGGCGCTCTAAAAACGTAATCCGATAGATATGCTCGAATCTGAGCTGCTTGAAGAAATAAGGAAACGTTTTTCTAAATCTAGTCAATTTTTGGAGATTGGAATTGGCGATGACGGGGCAGTATTTGTTCCCAATGGAAAACAAGTTGTAGTAACAGATGTAGCAGTTGAAAATGTTCACTTTAGATGTGATTGGAGTAGTTATCTTCAGATTGGTCGAAAAGTTACAGCTGCAAATATCGCTGATATTTTTGCTATGGGGGGAGTACCAAGATACTTACTTGTCGCTCTCGTACTTCCTGATCGCCACCTAGCTGGTGCCCTCGAAATTGCAGATGGAATTGCAAACGAAGCTGATCTAGTCGGCGCAACAGTGATCGGCGGAGATTTATCAAGGGGAAGCGAATTGACCATTTCGGTCACAGCGCTCGGTGATGTTTCAAAACCTGTGCGGCGCGATGGAGCGAAAATCGGTGATTGCGTACTTATATCGGAGTTACCGGGCGCGTCCGCAGCCGGTTTACATTTACTTCAGAGCGGCGCCGCCATCTCAAGTGAGATGGCAAAAGACCTTATCAGTCAACATCTTGCCCCCTCGATAAATTATCAGAAATACCGGGAATCAATGGGAAAGTTAAACTCGGCGATAGATACTAGCGATGGATTGTTACTAGATGCATCGCGGATAGCTCAAGCTAGTAAGGTAAGAATTAATCTCTACACAGAGAATATGAGGTCAAGTCCGCTGCATTTACTTAACTCAGAAAAATATCTGAATTGGGTCTTAAACGGAGGAGAAGATCACAAAATTCTTGGAACTTGTAGCGAAGCTCTTGAAGGATTTATAGAAATAGGGAGAGTTGAGTCCGGAACTGGTGTTTTTTTGGACGATAAAGCGATTTCAATATCTGGCTTTGAGCACAGATGGAAGAACTAGCGAGTTACTTTTCCAGCTTTCAAGCAAGAAGTGCATACGTTCTTTCGCTTCGCATAACCATTAATCAGTGTTTTCACTCGCTGAATATTTGGGTTCCAGCGGCGTCGGGTACGACGCTTAGAGTGGGAGACATTGTTGCCAAAGCTAGGTCCTTTTCCACATACTTCGCAGACTGATGCCATGGCTAAACTCCTTAAGTACGGTTTTGAGAGCGCAAGATTAGCCGGAGATCGCTAATCAACGCCAATCAATGCGGAAAATTAGGGGCTTTCCGGACTTTAGGCCGTCGCTATTGGAGAATGAAGCATGGTTGACCTAAGTTCTAAATCAAGCCTCGTCGTGGGCGATCGAACCGCCAAAGTTCTATATGAAGAACTGGGCTTGGCAACTGTTGAAGACATTCTCCGTCATTATCCGCGACGTTATGTAGTTCGAGGTCAGTTAACTGATTTTCATTTATTGAAAGATGGTGATGAAGTCACAATTTTGGCGCGTATCGCTAGTTGTAAAATCAAGAAAATACCTGGCCGCAAAGGTGGGATTCTTGAAGTAGTTGTATCTGATGGCTCAGAAAAACTTCTACTGACGTTCTTCAATCAAGCTTGGCGAATCAAGGATTTACGCGAAGGACGCGAAGGTTTGTTTGCTGGCAAAGTGAGTCAGTACAAGAATCAACGTCAATTGGCTCATCCTGACTATATATTGATTCCCGAAGGTGAAGATTCTCAATCAGCAGCAAGTGAGTTTGCAGGTAAATATCTGCCGGTCTATAAAGCTACGCGCAAACTTCCCTCATGGAAGATCGCGCAATGCGTCTCGTTGGCTTTAGCAAATATTGGAGATTTAGAAGATCCATTACCAAGTCAAGTTCAAACTCAACTGAATCTACCAAGTCTCTCTAAATCCCTTAGAGAAGTTCATCAGCCAACAGATTTACAAGCTGCAGAAAAGGCCATCTATCGCCTAACATTTGATGAAGCTTTAGCCATGCAGTTATTTTTATTGCTCCGGAAGAGAGAGATTAGGAAAAGTCAATCCAAAATACCTACTAAAGTGAATTCTAAATTGTTATCGCGCTTTGATGAATCGCTGAATTTCAAATTGACCGCGGCGCAATTGAGAGTTTGGGGCGAGATATGTTCTGATTTGGAAGGCGACTCACCAATGTACAGATTGCTACAGGGTGATGTAGGTTCGGGAAAAACCGTTATTGCCTTAAGAGCTATGTTAGCGATTAAGGGTGGACAGTCCGCTCTATTGGCTCCAACAGAAGTACTGGCTCAACAGCATTTCAAAACGTTCACACAGATGTTGGGTGATCTTGCTAAAAGAGGTGCATTGGATGGATCCATGGACGGTGTGCGGATTGAATTACTCACTGGATCCTCAACGAACGTCGAGCGAAAAGAGATTTTGAGCCTTGCCAAGAGCGGCGAAATAGATATTCTCATCGGCACACATTCACTCCTGAGTGAAGAATTGAAGTTCAAGGACTTAGAACTCGTCGTGATTGATGAACAACATAGATTTGGCGTCGAACAGAGAGATGTGCTTCGAAGTAAATCAGAATATCCACCACACATTCTGGTTATGACCGCCACTCCAATCCCCAGAACAGTAGCCATGACGGTATTCGGCGATCTTGATGTTTCAACTTTAGATGAACTGCCTTTAGGAAGAACCCCAATCCAAACTCATGTCGTAAATTCATTAGCTGAACCCAAATTGATGGAAAGAACCTGGCAAAGAGTTCGGGAGGAAGTTGCTAATGGCCACCAGGTTTATGTAGTCGCACCAAAAATTTCACCAACGGATGATTCCGATTTCACTAACTTTGGATTAAGCAGTGATGAGTTAAAGCGTATGAAGCGCCTATCCGGTGATCCAGAGTTGCTATTTTCTCAACCGGCAAATTCAGTTACAGATATCTTTCCTAAATTGCGCGATCAGATACTAAAGGGTCTACGAATCGCCATACTTCATGGACAACTTCATTCCGATGAGAAAGAGTCCACAATGAACGCTTTTCAAGCTCACGAAATTGACGTTCTCGTATCAACTACGGTGATTGAAGTTGGTGTTGATGTCCCTAATGCTTCAATGATGGTCATTTTGGATGCAGAGAGATTTGGCGTATCCCAACTTCATCAGTTGCGCGGACGCGTTGGACGCGGTCAGACACCAGGGCTGTGCATATTGGTAACGAGCGCTACGCCTGAAAGTGAAGCAGCGCTCCGTCTAAAAGCGGTAGCGTCAACCACAGATGGTTTTGAACTCAGTCGTTTGGATCTTGAACAGCGCCGCGAGGGCGATGTACTAGGAAGTGCACAATCTGGAGCAACTTCGCACTTACGACTACTCAGAGTCATTCGTGATGAATCTTTAATTATTGAGGCGCGACAAGTAGCAACTAAATTGATTGATTCCGATGAAGCGCTGAGAAACAATCCGAGACTACTTGTTGAAGTTGATAAGTTACGCCAAGAAGAACGCGCTTCATATTTGGAGAAGAAATAATGAGAATTATTGCCGGACTCGCTAAAGGTCGAAATCTGATTTCACCAAAAGAAGGTGTTAGGCCCACTTCGGATCGGGCCAGAGAAGCGCTTTTTTCTACTTTAGAATCAGAATTCGGATCCATCTCCGATTTGAGTTTCATGGACCTTTATTGCGGCTCTGGCGCTGTGGGCGCCGAGGCGCTCTCCCGCGGCGCAGCTTTTGTTCAAGGAGTTGATCAAGATGCAAAAGCAGTCGAAGTTGCAAAAAGTAACCACGAATTACTAAGTAAAATTCACGGCGTTGGAATAAGCAAGATTATTCAAAGTCCAGTGAAGAGATTTCTTGAACAACCTGCGCAAAGTAAATTTGATATCGTCTTTCTTGATCCTCCATATGATGCAACTATGAGTGAGGTAATTGAAGTTTTGAATCTACTTTCAAGTAGTGGATTTCTTAAGAAGGGCTCAATAATCGCAATTGAAAGAGATTCTAAAAGTAAGCCAATTAATTGGCCAAAGGAATTAACCTTGCTGAAAGAGCGTAAATATGGGGCTGCCACAATCTTCTATGCCGAGGCGTGTTAGCGTTTGCCCATGAGGAAAGCTGTCTGCCCGGGATCTTTTGATCCAATCACCAATGGACATATTGATGTCATTGAAAGAGCTAGCGGACTCTTTGACCAAGTAGTTATTGCCGTTCTTGCCAATTCCTCAAAGACGGGCTTATTTTCAATCGATGAGAGACTTGTTTTAGCAAAAGATGCCGTATCTCATATTCCAAATGTCACAGTTGATACTTGGAGTGGACTCCTAGTTGATTATTGCAAGGCCAACAACATTGGCGCCATCATCAAAGGGTTGCGGGCTGTAAGTGATTTTGACTACGAACTCCAGATGGCACAGATGAATTTACAACTCAAGGGAGTTGATACTTTATTGATGGCCACAAAACCTGCATACTCATTCCTTAGTTCGTCGTTGGTACGTGAAATTGCTCGCTACGGAGGAGATGTTTCTGCACTTGTTCCAGCGGGCGTACTAAAAGAATTGAAAGCCCGTTCTACCCATGGAGGGAAAGGCAACTGATGGAATCGCTAGAAAAGTTAGAGGCTGCCGTAACTTTGGTAAAAGAGTCTAGAGCCGTTCCTCTTTCCGCTTCATGTGTAATTCATAGAGGAGAGCTCTTAGGCGTTCTCGATGAGATTTCGAAGTCCCTTCCAAATGACTTTGCGAGTGCGAAGAAACTTTTGGCACATCGCGAGCAGATAATTGAAGAGGGACGCCAGAGTTCGGAGCAACTAATCGCGCATGCGCGTGAGGAAGTTGCAAGGATGGTTGAACAGACCGCTATAGTCGCGGCGGCCCGAGAAGAGGCGGCGCGATTAGTCGACGAAGCTCACAATAAAGTTGAGCGGGAGCGTGAAGAAGTTGATGCCTACATCGATTCTAGGTTGGCCACTCTGGAAGTAATTCTAAATAAGACCTTAGATGCAGTGAATCGAGGTCGAGAACGGCTTGCTGGCGCAAGTGATAAAGATGTGCTTTCTCAACTATCTGAAGATTAAATGACGACTTCCCCTTATAAGTTAAACCTTCACGAACTGCCAAGACGGGCCGGCGATTTCAAAGATTACCGTTTGGACTTTGCTGCGCCTGAATCTATTGGCAATCCCATGATTGAAATACCAGTCAAATCTCCCATACTCATAACCCTTAAAGCGGAATCAGTATCTGATGGAATTCTCGTCACCGGGATAATCACCGGTAAAGCGGTGGGCGAATGCGGGCGATGCCTTGACTCCATGAAAATCGAAATTAATCAGAACTTTCAAGAGTTATTCTTCTACGAAAATCGCGCAGATGAAGATGAAGAGTTTACAATGGAAGGCGATATCGCTGATCTAGAAATACCAATTCGAGATGCGGTAATACTTGCGCTTCCGATAAATCCAATTTGTAACGAGAATTGCCGAGGTCTCTGCAGTGGATGTGGGGAGAAATGGGAAAATCTGCCTGGCGACCACGAGCATGAATTGATTGACCCACGCTGGAAGGGTCTCTCTGAATGGAAATCTGACCCTCGATTTGGCAGGTAGATAGGTCGTGGGAGATACTTCGTCCCGAAATTTAATTAAGTAAAGGAGTAGGCCGTGCCATTACCAAAGCGAAAGATGTCGCGCTCACGCACTCGTCACCGCCGTAGTTCTTGGAAGGCTACACCGGCTTCAACTGCAAATTGCAGCAAGTGCCAACAACCTAAGTTGCAACATACGGTATGTCCAACTTGTGGCACCTATAAGAATCGCCAAGTTCTCGAGGTTTGATTCTGTCCCGGGCTTTCGATGAAAAACTCGGAGTATCGATTAGTCCAGAGCGTTTAAAGCTCGCGCTAACTCATCGTTCTTATGCTTACGAGTTTGGTGGGTTACCTACAAATGAACGACTTGAGTTTCTTGGAGATAGCGTTCTTGGGTTGGTTGTTACCGAAGAGCTCTACGAAAGATTTCCAGATCTAGATGAATCTCGTTTATCCCCTTTGCGTTCCGGGGTCGTCAATATGCGGGCGCTTGCTTCAATTGCCCGATCTTTAGAACTTGGCTCGGCTCTTCTTATTGGAAAAGGTGAGGAACTGACTGGCGGAAGAGATAAAAATTCTATTTTGGCTGATGCATTTGAAGCGTTGGTTGGAGCAATCTATCTCGATCTTGGTTTTGAAGCTTGTCGTAAAGTAATTCTAAATTTGATGAAAGAAGTAATTGAAGAGGCCATAACCAGAGGCTCGGGATTGGATGGGAAGACCGCTCTACAAGAATTAGTAGCTGCCGCCGGGTGGCCGGCCCCAGAATATCGAGTTACTGAATCCGGACCTGATCATGATAAAAGTTTTGAGGCAGTAGCTATTGTGAATGGCAGCTCATATAAATCTGGAAGTGGAAAAAGCAAGAGAGAGGCAGAGCAAGAGGCCGCACGACTTGCATACGAGGAATTATCTAAGAAGATATAGCCATGCCGGAACTGCCAGAAGTCGAGAGGGTTCGAAGAGGCTTAGTTAAGTTTTTACCAAAATCTAAAATCGCTGAAATTCAAATCTTGCATCCACGTGTGAATAGAAATGGTGAGCAAAGTCTTGAAAATGCAGTCGGAGCGAAAATTGAGAGCGTTAATCGGCGTGGGAAGTATTTATGGTTTAGTTTGGATCGAGGAAATGCGATAGTGGGGCATCTGGGCATGAGCGGCCAGATGCTTATTACCTCTAAGAAAGAACCCGTTTCACCGCACATTAGGGCGATAATTCGATTCGCAGGATCCTCGGCAGAATTTAGATTTGTTGACCAGAGGACTTTTGGATGGCTCTCGATTGATGAGCTGATTGCCACACCCAATGGTGAGATTCCCGAGTGCTGTTTACATGTCGCTCAAGATCCATTCGACTCAAACTTCAATCTTGAAGAAGCAGTAAGGCGACTAAGTGATCGGAAAACTGAGATAAAGCGAGCCCTCCTAAACCAAGAAATAATTAGTGGGATAGGCAACATTTACGCTGATGAAGCACTTTGGTTTTCACGAATTCACCCAGAGCGAAAGATTGAATCAATTCCTCAAAGTGAGTTACGAACTCTTGTTAGAAATGCAACTAAAGTTATGAAGAATTCGCTTAAGCGGGGCGGCACTAGTTTCGATGATCTATATATAGATGTAAATGGAGAGAGCGGTTATTACGAGATATCGCTTAAGGCTTATGGGCGCGAAGGGGAGCCTTGCAGCAGATGTGGGACAAGTATTCGGCGTATCACATTTGCCAATCGCTCCTCTCATTTCTGCCCGCTATGCCAACGGGCACCGCGAACAAAATCAAAACTGGGCAAGAATCGGGTCGGAAATCGGGGCAGTAAACGCTCTTCCCGCTAGGTTATACATGTGTATTTGAAGAGTATGACCTTGAAGGGCTTTAAGTCCTTTGCTGCTCCGACGACTCTCCGCTTTGAGCCTGGAATAACCTGCATTGTTGGACCTAACGGTTCGGGCAAGAGCAATGTGGTTGATGCGCTCACCTGGGTTATGGGAGAACAGGGTGCAAAAAGTCTGCGCGGTGGCAAGATGGAAGATGTCATTTTTGCTGGGACCTCTGGCAGAGCGCCGTTAGGGCGTGCTGAGGTGGCAGTAACAATAGATAACACTGACGGCGCCCTTCCTATCGACTTTACTGAAGTAACCATTTCCAGAACGCTCTTTAGAAATGGACAGAGCGATTATCAGATAAATGGTGAAAGTGTTCGCTTGCTAGATATTCAAGAATTACTAAGTGATAGCGGTATTGGTCGCGAAATGCATGTAATTGTCGGCCAAGGCCAACTTGATGCGATTTTGGTAGCCAATCCTGAAGAGCGAAGAGGTTTTATTGAAGAGGCCGCAGGCATCCTTAAACATCGTAAACGAAAGGAAAAGGCGCTGCGGAAGTTGGACTCCATGCAGGCCAATATGTCGCGAGTTCAAGATTTAACTAATGAATTACGCCGTCAGCTTCGACCTCTCGGCAAGCAAGCAGAAGTAGCAAAGAAAGCCGCTGTGATTCAAGCGGAAGTTCGCGATGCTCGATTGAGACTATTAGCGGATGATGTAATAAATCTGAAATCAACTCTCTCACTTGAAGTTGCAGATGAAACTGCGCTCAGGGA
>Ga0172367_10008188_pt1 | contig 11737 bp, 14 predicted proteins | sample Lak10m_FD_114542 | JGI IMG/M metagenome (GOLD analysis project Ga0172367, IMG submission 114542) | Freshwater microbial communities from Kabuno Bay, South-Kivu, Congo - kab_022012_10m | ecosystem: Environmental > Aquatic > Freshwater > Lake | place: Democratic Republic of the Congo: South-Kivu...
AATCTACTTCTCAAGTTGACTACTACCCAAAAACTTTCCAATTTAAACCTTACAAAACTGAATATCAAAAAAATGATTCTGACAGTGATGATGATATTGATTATCCAAAAGCTTCTTAGAATTCTTGCCTAAAAGTTAACCATTTACCATTTCCATTATAAGTAAAAACGGTGCTTTGATTTCTATATTTAATTATCAATTCATTAGTTTTATCGTTATTTAAATCAAGTACGTTCACTGAATAGTTTCTTATGTGAAAATGACCTAGTCTCGACTTATATTCTTCAAAAAAGCTTGGTCCAGCCATCACGGCAAAACTCATTTTATTTTCTTTTAACTTATCTACTGCCAAAGCATAAATCCTAGCCGTGGATTGATAGTGAATGTACTGCGTTTTTCCTTCATAATAATGAAGAACTAATACATTACTTTGGTCATTCAAAGTTTTTTTCTCAATCCGATATAGTCCGGAATCAAATCCTTTGGTCTCAAATTTATAGCTAAAAAGTTTTTCTCGATATTGATCTAAAACAATGAGCCAATCTTCTGAATCTTTCTTACTAAAAACAACATATTCATTTTTGCCATCGTCATTTATATCAATGGCATACATGGGAGTTTGCAAGACATAAGAATATTTTTTCTCACTATCTTCTAACCTTGCATCCCTTGTAGCCTCCCCAGTAAAAAGAGTGCGGAAAAACCTTTCATCTTGGGCATGTGCAGCAAGGGTCAAAAGTGCAAAAATAAGGAAATTCAAATAGCTAATTCGCATAGTTCTATTGTAAACCGAGTCCGTAGGAAATATCTAAAAGTACATTTTTTTCCTAGGAATCTTTCAATTTCAAGCTATTATCGCTATGATTAACTACAAAAATAATCAACTATATGGACATGAAATGGATTTTTCACTCGCCTATTTAAAAAATTCTGAACAATTTGTACTTAAGTCATTTTCTCCTGATTCTAAGTCACAATCAAAAATTATTAATTTTGATGATCTAAAACTAGAAAAAGTAGATGGACTTATTTTTGACAAAGAACTTAAGAGTGAAGATTGCGAAAGTATTTTTGAATCTGAACACAAATTCTACCCTGTTAGATCTTGTGGTGATTTAAATATTGATGCTAATCAATTTGAAAATCTCGACCACGATAATGCAAGAATCATTTTTGATAAAATAAGAGAAAATTGGATTCTACAAAATAATTTAAATCTCATGGAAGAAATTTTTAAAACTCAAAAGCACCTGCTTAACCTTTTTCCAAACGATCGTTCAGGATTTTTTGAGGAACTATGGTTTATTTTAAAAGTAAATTTGGGTGCTAAAAACTTAAAGCTTTTCTATAACGATTTAATCAAAGCTAAAAGTGAACATGAGAAAAACAAGTTAGTGAAAATTAAAATTGTAGGCTCAAGATATCCTGAACCTACAAGTATTGATGATGCTGATGAATTAGTTCTAAAACATTATGAAAAAGATTTTGGCCAAATCTTTGATGTAACTGATTACAACAAAGAAAAAGGTCAGTTGGTTATTTGTGCTACCATAAAAAAGACCCCTGTTCTCATTATGGCAAATATTTTCCAATTTACCCGTATTCAAAAAGCCCTGCTTACAAGTTTATTTGAAGGCTTGAATCAATAGTTACTTCTTCACTATCAAGACCACTGACAATAAGCTTTCCAGCATAAGTCCAAAGAGGTTTTGAGGTGACATCTTCTGTCGGTGTAGAAGCACACTCATCATTTAGTGCACGTCCTGAAACTTTTTTGATTTCAATACTCGCTTTTTGAAATAATTTCAAAAAATCAAAATCAATCGCATTTACATCGAAATTAATATTTTCAAAATGGGAAAAAATAAAACTTGATGTGGGATGAGAGATTTCGTATTCACAGACACAGGCGTGATATTTCTCTCCATCAAAACATTTTCCTGGTTCTCTTTTTTGTTTTTTAACCAAAGTATTTTTAGGAAGATAAACAGATCGATTTAACTCAAGCAATTGAATTTTTTGATATGAGTTTAAGTTTAATAGCTTTAAATCACTTAAAGAGTGAAATTCAATCTGTTTTTTTTGAAAGTTCTGCTCGTTTAACTTAAGCTCTAGGTCTTGGTATTCAACTAATACTGTCAATCCACCTGGTCTATAATTCTCTTGATAAAAAACCAAGTTCTCATCTTGTTTGAAGTTAATTTCTTCAAAAATTAAACTTTTATCACTATGTAATGGGAGAACATAAACTTCAAATGAATTTTTCCGTGAAATAATTAATAAAGGAAATAATTTTTTGTAATTTGAATCAAGGACCTTCAGAACTGAATCAAACCGCTGAACTTTTAATTCGTTAAAATTCATTTCAAATACTTGATGTAAAATCTCTTTTCTTAAAAGTAGATTCTCAGTATTTAATTGAACTTTTACTTCTTGAATGACTCCAAAAGATTTTTTCTCTCGAGAAGAAGTCATTTCATTTTTTTCACAAGCAATAATAAGCAACAGAACCAAAAGTATAAAAAATTGTTTCATAGAAACCTCCGTTTAAATCAAATAGGATTTAAATTCGAAGGTGAATAGAATTAAATTAGGATTAAATCTAAATGTTTCAAAAGTGAATTAGCGGCTACCAAAACCTCTAAGCTTTTCACCACCAAGGACGTGAAAATGAGTATGAAAAACCGTTTGTCCGGCGTCTGCACCAACATTGGTCACCACTCTAAAACCACTTTTTGAAAGTTCATTTGACTCAGTAAATTTTTTTATTGCTGAGTAAACCTGAGCTATGCTCAAAGAATCATCACTCATTTCATTAACATTTGCTGTATGATTTTTATGAATAAATAAAAAATGGGATTTGGCTTGAGGGTAAATATCTTTCATCCCCAAAACAAATTCATCTTCATAAACTTTTATGGCGTGAATTTCACCTTTTAATATTTTACAAAATAAGCAATTATCACTCATAAATTATTCCTTTTCTCGCTTAACTTTTGCCCCAAGTTTTAAAAGTTTCTCTTCAAGTTTTTCATATCCTCTATCGAGGTGATAAATTCTCTGTACATCAGTTTTTCCTTCTGCACATAATGCGGCAATAATTAAGGCCGCAGAGGCACGAAGATCTGTACACATGACTGGTGCTGCTTTTAATTTTTTACCGCCTTCAATGATGGCAGAATTCCCTTTTAAAGTGATATCGGCTCCAAGCCTTACGAGTTCTGGAACATGCATGAATCGATTTTCAAAAATATTTTCAGTGATAACTGAAACTCCATTGACTTGAGTGCAAAGAGCAATCAACTGCGCCTGAGCATCGGTTGGAAATCCTGGAAAAGGGGCGGTATCAACGTGACATCCTCTTTTTAACTCTGATTTAAAAACTTTGATCGAAGATGGAGTGGTTTCAATATGGGCACCCATTTCTCTTAATTCTTCAATAACAAAATCTAAATGTTCAGGATTAATTGACTCTATCGAAATTTCAGATTTAGTGGCAATCGCTGCCATTAGATATGTAGCCGCCTCAATACGATCACCAATTGCTTCATAAGTCGTTTCATTTAATTCTTTTACTCCGTTCACAACAATTCGACTTGTCCCAATACCGCTGACTTTTGCGCCCATCGAATTTAAAAAGTTGGCCAGATCATCAATCTCTGGCTCTAGAGCGGCATTTTCAATAATTGTCTCTCCAGCAGTAAAAACTGAAGCCATCATTAAATTTTCTGTTGCTCCAACCGAGGGAAAAGATAAAGTTAGATGCACTGGCGACATGTCAGGTGCATGTGCTTCAACATAACCTGCATTCAATTCTATTTTTGCTCCCATTTTTTCTAAGTTCACTAAGTGTATATCAATCGGACGCGTTCCAATTGCACAGCCTCCCGGCAAAGAAACTTTTGCTTTTTTAAGTCTGGCTAACAATGGACCGAGGACAAAAATTGACGCTCGCATGGTTTTGACAAGATCATAAGTCGCTTCATGAGAATTTAAATTTTTAGCGTTAAAAGTTGTCACATTCCCATTGACTACAACTTCGACACCAAGATTTTTTAAAAGCTTGATCATAGTTTTAATATCTTGAAGTTCAGGAATATTTTTTAAATGAATGGGTTTATCTGACAGAAGAACCGCTGCCAAAATGGGAAGATAAGCATTTTTCGCTCTCGAAATCTCTACGCTTCCTTTTAGTTCACTTGGGCCATGTACGACTAATTTATCCATATATCATCCTTTTATTTTTCTAATTTTAAAAATCGTGGTCTTTGTGTGTAATCATTAATGATGCTTACTTTTAAAAAATTCATTTTCTCTGCAATGATCCTTAAATAATCTAAATGATTTTCATGTCCTTCTATTATGGCAAATCCTGATTGATTTAGCTTTTTATGTATGGACTTAAAAAAATCTTCAAACCAAATTTCATAAATATCATCATCTAAAAAAAGAGCTAGACTTGGTTCATATTCTCTTACTTGAAGATGAACTGAATCGATATCTGCCTTCTTTTTTATGTATGGAGGATTTGAGACGATTACGTCAAAACTTCGGTCAACTCCGACTAAACGGTCGCACTTGATAAATTCTAACTGGTGAGACTTTGACATTGAATATTGCAAGTTAAAATAATTTTCTCGAGCGACTTCTAGCGCTTTTTCTGAAATATCAGTTGCAATTCCTATCACTGGAGTATTGATTTCCATCATGATCGACAAAATAATCGCACCTGATCCAGTTCCCACATCGGCAATAGAAACAGTTTTATCTTGAAAACGACTTTTAATTTCCTTAGCAGTTGTCTCAACAAGAATTTCTGTTTCAGATCTTGGAATTAAAACATCGCTGGTTACTTTAAAGTTTGTTTTATAAAAATAAGCATGACCAGAAATATATTCAAGAGGAACACCTTCTTTTAATTTATTAAAAAAAACAGTGATTGAATGATTGCGATGAGGAAGATAAGGAAAATTAAAAATCTCTTCGCAGTCAATTCCATTCAAAAATGCAATTTGCTTTAATTCAATTTTCAATCGATCAAATGTTAAACCGGGATAATAGTGCAGCAAAAAACTTTTATGAGTTTCAAAAAAGATTTTTAAAAAGTCTTCGAGACTTAGTAACTTCACAATTAATCTTCCTGCCCCTTCATAAGCTCTGCTTGATGATGAGCGATTAAGGCATCAACAATTGGTGCTAAATCGCCACTCATAACTCCGTCGAGATTGTGAATAGTCAAACCAATTCGATGATCCGAAACTCGATTTTGTGGATAATTATAAGTCCTGATTTTTTCGGATCTATCACCATCTCCAACCTGAGCCTTTCGATCTGCATCTATCTTGGCAGTTTGCTCGGTTAACATTTTTTCATAGATTCGAGCTTTTAAAATTCTAATGGCCTTATCTTTATTTTTAAGTTGTGATCTTTCATCTTGGCAAGCTACCACAATTCCTGTTGGTAAATGGGTTAATCTCACCGCAGAGTCAGCAGTGTTAACGGACTGTCCACCAGCTCCACCGGATCGATAAACATCCACTCGTACTTCATTCATGTTTAGTTGGAAATCAATATCATCGACTTCTGGCATGACCGCTACTGTAATAGTGGAAGTATGAACTCTCCCCATTGTTTCAGTTTTTGGGACTCGTTGAACTCGATGAACACCTGACTCCCATTTCATCTTTGAATAAACTTTATCACCCGTTACAGTGAAAAAGATTTCTTTTATTCCTTGATCACCTTCTGAGATAGAATCAATAGTATGCTTAAATCCTACTTCCTTAAAATAACCTTGATACATACGAAACATATCGCCAACAAAGATTGAAGCTTCATCGCCACCTGCTGCTGCTCGCATTTCAATGATAACATTTCGATCATCAAGAGGATCTTTAGGTAGTAGTAATAATTTTAATTTATCTTCCATCGGAGGAATGAGTGCCTCAATCTCGGCAAGCTCAATCTTGGCCATTTCTCTTAAATCTTCATCTTTTTCATTTCGAAGTATTTCTTTAGAACCTTCAAGGTTTTCTTTCAATTTTTTATATTCTCGATAAGCGATAACCACTTCTTCAATGCTAGATCGCTCGGTTGAAATTTCTTTAAATTCTTTTTGACGATCATAAATTGTAGGGTCAGCTAGCTTTTCGGTTAATTGCTCATATCGATTTATAACCGCGTCTAATTTATCAAACATTGACATAAAAAAAACCTATTCTATAAAATCTTTTAATTTCAAATTACTTACTTCAATATCAGCTAGACTTGAAAAATCAATTTCTTCAACTTGAATTTTTCTATTTTCTGCATCCTTTAAATTATATTTTTCTTCTAAAAAAAGAACGGCTTTAATACTCGCTAAAGCCACTTCTAATTGAGCATCATCTGGCTCTTGAGTAGTTAATCTTTGCAGTAACATTCCCGGATAGCTAATCATTCTTCCCCATGTTGTCGTCGAGCACTTTCCAGCAACTTTAATAAGCTCATAAGAAATTCCTGCAATAGGAAATGAAAGTAGGACTTTGAAAAACATGGCCATGAGGTGCTTGATTACTACAGGCTGATTGGTTCCAACGGGAATGATGGCAAAAATAATGGCAAATAATATAATAGATACAAACATTAGAAAGAAAATAAAAGTGGTCCCACATCGTGGATGAAATGTTGGATATTTTTTGGCATTTTCAACGGTAAGCTCATCACCATTTTCAAAAGCAGAAATAGATTTATGTTCAGCTCCATGATATTGAAAAACTCGCTTTATATCTGGAAGAAAGCTGATGGCGTAAACATAAAGTAAAAAGATAAATGCCTTGATCGTTCCATCAATTGCATGAAACTCAAAACTTTGAAGATCCCATTTGGCACCTGTCCACTTTTCAATTAATGCAGTAAGTGCATGAGGAAGAAAAACAAATAAACCAATTCCAAAGACAAATGAAAATGCAATCGATAAAAAAGTTGAAAGACTCACTTTTTCTTTAGATTTTTTTTCCTTTTCATAATCCTCTACGCTTTTTCCTTTTTTCAAAGCTTCTTTTTTCTGCTCTTCATCCATTGCAATATTTGCAGAATAATTCAGCGAGACAATACCATTGGCCATTGTTTCAATTAACACCAGAACACCTCTTAAAAAAGGCTTCTTTAAAAAATTAATTCTTTTTGAAAAACCATACCACTGATCTCGACGCAATCGAATAGTCCCGTCAGGTTTTCTAACAGCAACGACGAAGGCATTAGGAGATCTCATCATGACACCTTCAATAACCGCTTGGCCACCGATCGATGTGTACTCTTTTTGTAGGAATAAAATTAATTTTTTCATTAAGAGTTCATTGAATCCAAAAATTGTGCATTTGATTTAGTTTTTGTCACTCGACTTAAAATGAATTCCATGGCATCGATCGGTGCCATTGGTTGAAGCACTTTTCTCAGTAAATATGATCTTTGTAAATCAGCTGGAGTCATTAATAGATCTTCTTTTCTCGTTGAAGACTTATTGATATCGAGTGCTGGGAAAATTCTCTTTTCTAAAAGTTTTCTATCTAATTGAATTTCAGAGTTACCTGTTCCTTTAAATTCTTCGAAAATAACTTCATCCATTCTTGAACCTGTATCAATAAGTGAAGTCGCAATAATCGTAAGCGATCCACCATTTTCGATATTCCTTGCAGATCCAAAAAATCTTTTTGGCTTATGAAGAGCATTTGAATCAACCCCACCTGATAGAATTTTTCCAGATGGTGGAACAACTGTGTTGTAAGCACGTGCTAAACGAGTGATTGAATCAAGAAGGATAATGACATCTTTTCCTGCTTCAGTTAATCGCTTCGCTTTCTCAATAACCATTTCTGCAACTTGAACGTGACGAGTTGCTGGTTCATCAAAAGTTGAAGATACAACTTCGGCGCGAACGTTACGTTTCATATCAGTCACTTCTTCTGGACGTTCATCAATTAAAAGAACAATCAAAACTGAATCTGGGTGATTGTGAGTAATTGCATTAGCAATATCTTGTAATAAAACTGTTTTACCTGCTTTAGGAGGAGCTACGATTAAGCATCTCTGGCCAAAACCTTGTGGTACAAATAAATCAATCAATCGAGTTGAATAATTTGTTGGGTGATATTCAAGGTTGATTTTCTTCTCAGGATATAGTGGAGTCAAGTTATCAAACAACTGTGTTTTTTTATGGGCTTCAGGTCCTTGAGCATTGATCTCATTCACTTTTACTAAAGCAAAATATCTCTCCCCTTCTTTGGGAGGTCTAATTTCGCCTTCTACTGAATCCCCTTTACGAAGACCAAATTTTCTAATTTGCGAAGGGGATACATAAATATCATCGGCACCTGGTAAATAGTTATAAATTGGAGATCTTAAAAAACCAAAACCATCTGGAAGAATTTCTAAAACACCGTTACCAAAAATGGCTTTATCATCTTTTGCGGTTGATTTTAAAATAGCAAAAATTAGCTCATGCTTTTTTAGATTTGATGGGTTTTCAATTTGAATTTCTTCAGCCATCGTGGTTAATTCTTCGATTTCTTTTAGTCTAAGATCATTAAGATGCATTTTGACGTCACTCCTGTTTTAACAAACAAATTATGTAAAAATAAAAAAACGAAATATTTAAATTGAACTGAACCTCTTTGAAATTTACGGAATCAATTATTTGAAATATTCGAATAGAATATAGTCAATATATTACTCAAACTCATTTGAAAGTCAAGGTGATTTGCTTTTTTACTTGTTTGAAATCATCATCTGGGCTATAAGCCAAACATGCTGGATTTTTCACAATATCCCAACTACAAACGATTACTTCATCAGCAAATTTTGGCCATTGATTTTGGAAGCCAAGTTGTTGGAACTGCGTTATTTAAGCCCGGAATCGACCCTTTTCCATATCCCTTTGCAAAAATTGTTCTTAAAGAGCCACTTGATTTAAACAAATTCTTTCTAGAAATAAAGACGCTCATTAATCAAGAGCTAGTTGATTGTATCGTTTTTGGTATCCCCTATTTCACCGATGGTAAATCGAGTTCCCAAACCCAAAAAATGCAAGAAATCGCTTCCAGTTTACAAGTATCAATTCATCCACTTCCTCTTTACATGCAAGATGAAACATTGAGCACGACTGCTGCAAAAGAGAGAATGTTAAATTCTCCTGAATATGATTTTAAAATTGACCCCAAGAGATTAGATTGCCTTAGTGCATGCATTATTCTTGAAGATTTTATTCGATCAACACAAGAAAGGTGACAATTTCTCTCTGTTAAAATTTATACTTCTCATAAATCCAATTATTGATTAAACTTTTTTTATGAAAAAAAATCTAATTATTTTATTTGTTATTGCCCCACTCTTTGGACTCTTTTTAGTCGCTGTTAGAATTTATTTTGCTATGAATTCCGCTTATTACAGCGGACAAGATACTTATTTTGAAGTTCATCAAGGTGAAGGTTTTTCAAAAATTAATTCTCGTTTAGCAGAACAAAAAATAATCTCTTCAGCTCGACTTTTTCATCGCTACAATCAATACCTTGGTAGCATGGAAAAATATAAAGCCGGTAGATATTTAATTAAAAGTAACTCTAACATGCTTCAGGTTTATAACTCACTTTTAAATTCAAAAAGCTTAGATCAACTTGTCACCATCCCAGAAGGAAAAAATATTTTTGAAATTGCCCAAATTCTTGAAGAAAAAAATATTGTTAAAGCAGAAAGTTTTCTGTCAGTTGTATCCGACCCAATTTTTTTAAATGAACACAATATTTCAGCAAATACTGCAGAAGGATATCTCTATCCAAACACCTATAATTTTCTTCCGGGAGCTGATGCCAAGATTATTGCCAAAACGATGATCAAGGAGTTTCAAAAAAAAATATCATCACTTGATTTTTCGACTACGAAATTAAGCCCGCGTGAAGTTTTAATTCTCGCATCTATTGTTGAAAAGGAAACGGGTGTTAAAAGTGAGCGCAATCTTATCGCCGGAGTATTTCTTAATCGACTAAATATTAAAATGAGACTTCAATCTGATCCAACAACTATTTATGGAATTTATAAAAACTACAATGGTAATTTAACTAGGAAAGATTTATTAACTCCAAGTGATTATAATACTTATACATTAAGTGGATTACCAAAGGGCCCAATTAGTAATCCTGGAATTGAATCAATTGCCGCTGTTTTAAATCCAGCAAAACATAAATATTTATATTTCGTTTCTCAAAATGAAGGGACTCATGTTTTTTCTGAGAATTATACTGATCATCAAAAAGCAGTAGTTACTTTTCAAAAGACAGCAAAAAATCGTGTAGGAAAAAGTTGGCGCGATTTAAATAAAAAAGATTAGTGATTTAATTCTTTGAGAGTTCTTCGAGCATAATCACGTACAAGCATGTCTTTATCACTTGATAAATTCTGAAGTGTCATAATTGAAGTCGATTTGTTCTTGGCCACTTCATGACGAACTGTGATCGAAGGATGTCGAGTTAAAATATCAAGTATTCTTGGAGTGGTATAAACAGATTTCGCTAATTCTAAAGCAACACCTGGTTTATTATCTTTTAAAAATTGGAACATTTCCGATTCTGATCTACATTCTCTTACTTTTAACAAATATTCTTCTGCGTGCATGACTTCCTCTTATTCGATACTTTTCCTTATGTTAATCACCGACGCCTTTTTTGTAAACTTTTTTGACGGTTAATGTGACAGTTTTGTAGACACTAAGGCCTTAAAACTCGATAGTTCCTGGTAGTTTTTTCCCTTGTGTCAAATTTCATTTTTAGTGTAAAATTATCTTTAGCTTGTCCAGCATCAATAGATAGGACGGACTGATTTATAGTCAAGGAGGAATGTGTGGAGAAAGCAAAAATGGAAAAGTTTAAGGCACTACTCCTAGAGTACAAAATGCGTATTATGAACGGTGGAATACTTAGATCTGGTGAAGATCTTCATGTATCTTCTGATGATTTACCAGATGAAGCAGACCTAGCTTCTTCAGTTATTAATCAGCAAGTATCCTTCAATATGCGTCAACGAGAATTATCAAAGTTAAAAGCAATTGATGAAGCCTTATATAGAATTGAACAAGGTACTTATGGTCACTGTGAAGAATGTGACGAGGCCATTGGTGAAAAGAGGCTGGAAAATCAACCTTGGACGACTCTTTGTATCACTCATGCCGAGGAACAAGAAAGAGAGAATCAGAAATTTGTTAAAGCAATGTAAGAAAAAAAGCTACTTTTAAAGTGGCTTTTTTTTTAGCATAAATTACTAGATTTAAATCTGTGACGATAATGTTTTTTCTTGGTTTGATTGCTTGGTCCATTATTTTCAAGCCGTGACTCCACTTCTTTTTTCACTCCTTGAGATTGAAAACTTAAAGTAGATAAAATTCCAATGATAACTGCCAAGGTCATTAAAATGAATTTCTTGTTTAGGTTTTTCATAGATCATTCCTTCGACTTTTAGGCCTTCAGTGGCTCCTCCTTTATGAATACTGCAAGCTAAGCGCCAAGAATAATCACCGTTTTAGATCCTTTTTGACTCTTTTTTTTATTTGTCAAAAAATCAATCACCTTTTTGGCACCATCAAAGAAAATGGATTCTTTATCAAATAAGTTGGTAGTTGAATAAAAAGATAGGCCTTTCTAGTTTAGTTTATAATTAAATTACTACGTTTAAAATAAATTAAGCCAAGGAAGGCCTGACTATGAAAATACCA
>Ga0172367_10008189_pt1 | contig 11735 bp, 8 predicted proteins | sample Lak10m_FD_114542 | JGI IMG/M metagenome (GOLD analysis project Ga0172367, IMG submission 114542) | Freshwater microbial communities from Kabuno Bay, South-Kivu, Congo - kab_022012_10m | ecosystem: Environmental > Aquatic > Freshwater > Lake | place: Democratic Republic of the Congo: South-Kivu...
CAAGCTTTTGGTAAATGAGAGATATGAACTTGATTAGTTAAATCAGTCTTATGAGTATTCAGCACAGTGTCTTGACTACTAAACTTGGCAGGAGAGGGAGTTGAGGAAGGTAAACAATTATTATTATGATGATATGATGTATTAGAAGAATTAAATAATTTAAATGTATATAAAGATTCTAGTCCTATACTTAATCAATGGAGAACATTGAAGTCATGGGGTTATGAAATGTTAGATTGACTACCACAGCTACTACCAGCAATTGCAGCGTTGTTTATTTGAAACAAAGCATCAGCAGTATTGAAGCTAGACCAGGTAGCAACATCATTACTTAAATGAGTTAGACTTGCAGACCAAGCGGCAGATGTAACAAGAATGTGAAAGTTTCTATCTGAATCTATGCAAGACTTTTTCTTGTTAGATGCTGTAGCTCAGCCAATGATATGAAGACCTATGACAACACAGGACTTCTTAGATAACCGAGCGTTTAATATACCAATCAATATGGGTATAGCTGCTCTGTCTAGATGAGCTAAGATGGTTGATAAAGCACCACAAACATTCTTTAAGATGTATTGAATAGACCCAACTAGATGAGCTACAATAACAAAAGATTACCTTGATATATTATCTAATGCTGATAATAGTATTGAAGATTCAGCTATGGCTTTGTTTTGAGAATATAGATTACGACAATCTAATAAGAATAGAAACCTAATTGACCCAACTAAGATGGATGAATTAGATTCAATATTAACAACAGCGCTACCAAAAGAACTACAAGATAAACACGCTAAGGTTATGGAGTGGTTTCAGGAATATAATAATAGAGCTACTAAGGGGGAAGTTACGATTAATGATGTTATGATGAATCAGGTTGTGAAGTGAATGTCAACAGTTGAGGAGTTTAAACAGATTGGTTGAAACCCACTTAAAGAATATATGAATAGAATTAAACAGGTAAACTGATTTATGTCTAATCCAGATATAGCATTTAAATTAATTAACTCAAGTGTTGTTAACTTACTTAAACAATGAGTAGTTGATACAACAACAATAAAGAATATAATAGAAACATTACCAGAGAATACTGGTACAGATATAATTAAATGAATACGATGAGTAGATACTACTAGATATGCTAATGCGATAAAGAAGATTAATGGTAGTACTCTTTCGGCTGAAGTTAAAGCAGATGCATTTAATCAGTTGTACTGAGCTTATCATGAATTAGCTAATAAGGTTATAGATAACTTATTCCAAACTAAACCAACTGAACGTTGGCAGATTGGTAGTTATGTTAATATGTGAGACGGAACACTACGAGACATTGTAACAAATAAAAGATTAGCAAGAGAAGAAGTATTTAAAGATAAAGCTAATCGATGATTACAATCTACGGCACAACAAGCACTTAGATTTTCTGAGGTAGAAATGTATTATAAGAATATAGATAACATTAAACCAATTGAATGATTATGATATGAGTTTAATGTAAACTATATGACTAACTATAATAAAGAACCAGTAGATACTTTATATTGGAATAAAGTTCTATCAGATAGAAGCTGAACTAAATCACTATTCAATAGTATTACTTCTAAGTTCTGAATTAAATATGATAAGACTACACAGAAATCTTATATAACAAGAGCATGATTAGATAAGTTACACGATACACTTAGGAAGATATATAATGATTGATGGAGTCTAACTAATCTATCTAGAGATGAGATGGATGCCTATAGATTATTGTTTATGAAGAAGATAACTTATAATGCACAATCATTAAAAGATATCTGATGAGTACCTAGTGAATTCAAAACATGGTTTGAGGATTTGTTTAGTAAAGATATGGAAGAAGCTATACTTCCAGAAACTAAATTTCAAATAGATAACAAAGACTTAAAGGTTATTGAAGATTGATTAAAGGAAAATAACTTTGAAATAGTAGAACAATGAGCGGCTACTATAATAGCTAAAGATAAAATAGCCGATAAGGAATTAACTAACAAAGAAATCTCTAAGGCAGTAACAAAGAAGTATCCTAAGTCAGAACAACTACAAGAATCAATTGAATGATTACTTGACATTAGGTCTAATTTAGATATAGACATAGACAAAGAACTATGAGATGTTATATGAAGCATAGTATCAGACTATAGAACAAATGTATCTATACTTAAACAAGAGTCTCAAGTAGCACAAGAATATGTTTATACAATAACATTATCAAAGCTATTGACAAAGAGCGATACTGTTATGGCTAAGATAGCTAACAAACAAACACAATGGTTAATGCCATTGAAGAATGTTTCTTCTGATTTTAAAAAGCTACTACAACAATCAGACGTAAAGATATGAGCTGAGATAAACATCTGAGATAAAGTAATCAACATAACAAATATATCAAATATATTAGAAGCAAATAAAACGTTAAGTAATTATGAGGCTTTCGTTGAGCACCAAATAAAACTCAAGAAAGAATTAAAACATTACTACTGAGCGTCTGAAGTATTAATAACTGGTAATAAGGATGCAGATAAACTAATGGATTTATTTATTATGTGACCATTAGTTAATAAAGTATTTCCAAATATAAATACAGTTAAAGCAATTAAATGAAAGCTTTATAATTTTATTAGATTTGTAGACCAGTTAGATTGAAAGTATAAAGTATATTTTTCATACGATAAATCTAGAATAGTATGAGATAAAATATTAATATGACATAAAGATATAGAATATTTAATATCTAACAGGCTTAAACAAAGTCCAGTATATGCATATACTAGTTTATTTAATGCATTAAAAAAGAATATTAATTTAAAAGAAGCACGAACAGAAGTAGCTTTGGTTAAAGATGAGAAGGTATTGTCTAAACTAGTTAAAGCAATACATACTAATATCAAAGAATCAAAAGAATACTTTAGAAAAGTTCTATCAGCCACACCACTTGTTAATAAGTTTGCAGAAATTGAACCACTAGTTGTTGATATGATAGACAACTGAGTAACATTATCTAAGCGATATGAATTAATTAAAACAATATATAGTTCGTCAGCAATACGAGATGCTGAAAACATATTCAAAGAACTAGCTTGATTGAAAGATAATCTAGAACTATGAATACAAAGCTGATTGCTTCTATGAAAGACAGATTGATTGGGTGATATGATAGAAAACACTAAGCCATTATTAACAGACGTTACTAAGATAGATGAAACAAAGGTAGAAAAAGTATTAACATATACAAAAGATAAGTCTAATAATGCTGCGTCTTCTACTACACCGGCAGATATGAAATATAAAGTAATGCCAATTACTAATAGTTTATTTACAAATGACTTAGCTAAGATACAAAAGAATATAGATGAATGAAAACCATCAGCATATATATTCTCAGCATATAAAGCAGATAAAGAAGTACAACCACGACAACTACTACAAATATCATCACAAAGAATATCTCCATTACTAGAATCATTATACTGATTTATATATAAAAAGTATGGTAAGGATTTAAAAACATTAAAGTTTTGAGACGTATCTATATGAAAAGATATATATGATGACCGAGTTAGTAAGGGTTGAAATGACTTTATGTGATTCGATATGTATTGTGTTAATAGAATAGTGGCTTCTGTATTATCTAACCAATGAGATTATTCTAAAGAAGCCGTTGAAGCTTTGAATATATTGATGGACGATAAGCAAGTAGCATATATGTTAGCTAATATTAAATGAAACAAACAAGATTATACTAAGAATCTTATACAAAAATATATAATTGAGAACTGACTTGCCAATACAATAGATAAGAAAAATATATCTAATGATACCGTTAACTCTATATATGCATACATATCTAGATACATAGTTAACTATGAAGATATGTGAACTAAAGAAGTTGAAGAACTATTAGAGTGAATATTAATGAATATTAAAAGTGCTATAAAGAAAGAATGATGATTAGATTTATCTGAAGACTTAAAAGAATTATTAGATTATTGAATAGCAGACGAATTAAGTACAGCTACAATGGCTGATATGATTAAGTCAATAGTTGATAAGTCATTTAATGAAACTAGATTAGTATTTAATCCAGACTTAATTAAACAAGAAACAAACCCATTCTCTTGATTATGACACAACATGGCAGCTTATTGAGTTATTAAGGATAAGATACTTATATCTACATCTAATAAGCTTAAAGAGATATGATTATCAAAAGCAATAGACGATTGATTAATTAATAAAGCAACTGTAACTATATGAAAAGATAAGTTAATGTTTTCTAAATGAGCAAAGCCAGAACGAGAGTTAACATTAAATAGTATATTGACTAATGTAGATAATAATAAACGTATTACTTTAGAGTATATAACAAAAGACTGAAGCGCTTTAGAAGGTGTATTAGATTATAAATGATTATTAGATAGTACTATATGAAAACAACTACTAGATGATATGTGATTACCATATATTATTAAAGACTGATGAAAGGAAACTAGAAGAATAACTATGCAAGAAGTTGTTCAAAAAGCTAGAGATTTAATAAACGAATCTAAATTAGCTAATCCATTTAAACCAAAGATATATAATGATATAGATGCTAATTTAATAAAAAAGATTAATAGATTAAATATAAGTAAAATAGATTGGGGTAATTGATATATTTGACACGACGATTGGTTTAGTAAATTAATGACAACTAAAATAAAGTCGTATGATACTAGTAAATATTCAATAGACTCTATTTGATATACGCCACAACCAAAGAGTTTAAAGATAGAATGAGTGGTTCCAAGATTCTATAAACAAGATAGTTCATTTAATTGAAGCGAAGCAGATGAAATAATATGAGAGGCAATGTGAGATTGAATAATATATTCATCTGATGATATATATAAATGAATAGATGTTTGAGATTGAGAGTCTAGTGTAGATTATAGCCACTTATTAAATACAGAAGCTGATATATATATAGTACAAGTGTTAGATACTCAGACAGGGAAAAGATTTATAGGAACATTGTGAGTTAATAATAAGTTTACTATTCAAGCAGAGCTAAAAAACTTTAACGAATCTAAGATGTTAACTGAATGAAGAACATTTGATAGTTGACAAGTTAAAAGTTTAATAGATGATATAAATGCTAAAGAGTTATTATGAAACGTAGAAAAGAATTTATCTTGTTAATATAAATATGGATAAGTGTGCAGTACAAAACACAATTAATTTATGAAAGAAAACATATAATGTAATATTATCACTACCAGAATTTATTCAAAACAATCAAAAGATGTTGAGAATAACTGGTGAGTGGTATCGTTTTATGGAAAAGGCTTTCTCTTGATGAAGGGCATATGATTTTGTAACCAATCAAGAAACGGCACAGAGGATTATGAAAGAATTAGATACAACAACTAAGTCTAAACTAATTTCAGATATACACAATCTAGCTAGAAAGACATATAATGATAAATGATTTAGTCCTAAAACATATTTAGATTGAAAGCAAACTGGAGTTAATACCCCACTAGCAGATTGACTACGTTCATTATGATATGATTCAAAAGTACTTACAACGGTTGAACGGCTAGAAGAATTATTTAATAACTATTGATGAGCCTCATCATTAGATATGTATAAGATATGGATGTCTATGTCACATAAAACATGACTATTAGATGTATATAATAACATAACTTGAAGTTTAAAGTATGCATTTCTAACACAACCATGAGTTGACATTAATGATTTAAGTCAATTTATAAGGTCTGTTGGTATAGAATGATGAATACAAACTGAGAAATGATTGAAGTTTCTAGAAGATTCTGTATTAGCTACACCAATAGGAACATGAAGAGCGTTTAAATTTGTATGAGCGTTAAAACAATTATACTCACATATCAAATATTCTCCAATAACATCTGCTATATGATGAAGTTTGATGCTATTAAACAATATGGTTAACTGAACAGCACTACTTATGTCACGTAAAAGATGATTAGAGTGAATATTAGATAATGATATTATAGATTTGTTATGATGAGAAATATATTGAATACTCAAATCTCAGAACAAAGCATTGTCTGATTTGAAATTATATGTAGATACTCAATGAAAAAATATGTATTTTAGATTTATAGATAAATTTACGAATAGTATACCGTTCTTACCCGATAAAGCTAAGGCATATGTAAATGCTATATTACAATGATGAGTACATACTGCACGGGATATGGGGGCAGAAAACTATGTAAAGAGAGTTGCATTAGCTCAAGCACTATCTAGAATGTGAATTAATAAAAATAATATAGAAGCATTAAAGCAATGATTAAAAGAAAAGAATATATCTGAAACATTCATGCAAGAACTATCTTGACATGCTAATATATACTATCATACTTTCTTTTGAAACAGTAATCTAACAACATTAAATAGAAATATGTTCTCCAGACGATGGTTTATTAATACACTACAATGATATGTATTAGGTCGTTCAGCTGAAATGATATGAGCAGTAAGACAATTTAGTCGAGCTCTTAAAGAATGAAAGATTAAAACACGATGAGACTTTATAGATTATATACATACGGACAATCAAGAATTAAAATCATTATTAAATAATATTTTATTAGCTTGAAAGATGTCTATATATGCAGACTATGTGGCTAATGATAAAGAATATGAATGAAATGTAAAGCAACCATATAAGTATATGTTATGAATGTCTGATTATATTTCATCACTACAATCAACTTTCTATTATAGATTATTAACTGCACCATTAGAGTGAGCAGATGACTACTTAGAATATACAGCAGCCACATGAAAGTCTGAGAATGTCATAGAATGAATATCGGTGTCAGCTATGAAAACACTAGCTGAAGCAATGAGGATGTTATTTAGAGAATGAAACGTTATTAATATATTTGCAGACGCATGATTATCATATCTAAAGACATGAGACCTAGACTTTGCAACGGATGTAGCATGAACCAACTTCGATAAAATAGCAAATGGTATGTGAAGATATATGTTATTACCAAATGTAGATACATATTGACAGATGGTTATACCAGAAGATGATGATTTGATTTGAAGAATCTTCTTCACATATGACAAAACAAATAATATGGTAAGGGAATCTTGAAAGCTAAGAAATATGTCAGATATAGATTCTATGTTAAATGACAAATCATGATATACTTTAAGACTATTACAATATTTACCAATACTTAAATGATTCACAGAGACATCTAAGTCTACTGGACGAAACGAAGCTAGGTATAAACGTCTACAAGACTTAATGGAAGAAGACCTTACACTTAAAGATATATGGAATTGAGAACTTCCAGAGATGTTATTGAATAATAGAGATATAACTAATACATTATATAGAGACTTAACAGCATTTGATTACTCATATAAAAAGTATAAGTGACAATGAGAGCATGATGTATGAACATATTGATTAAATAAGATGGAAGAAACTGTCTTTATAGACAATATAGCTAAACAAATATACTGAAGTACAGAAGCTATGGACGCTGATTTATTATGAAAGTCAGCCAGCACTAAGAATTTATTAAAGGTAATAGCTGCAGCTAATGCTCAAACACCATGAAGCTCTAGAATAATACTATCATATTTAGCAGCTAAAGAATATAGTTGACTAAAGGAGCAATTATTATGAAGTAAATATGTTAAGTCTGCAGATATACCACAAGATATTCAAGACGAAATAGAGAGAATGGTGGTTAGTAAGTATTATCCACTACTATATACAGCAGATAAAACGTCACAATATAAGGTAGTAAGAGAATATTTATCATATGTATATCCAGATATATATAAATGAATAGAGAATGATAACGAATTAAACCAACTAGTTAACTCAATGTCGTTCATAGATATGATGGTTATGGATGAATGAAACAAATGAAACGTAGATGCTAACTATATTAAGAATATATTTAACCTATCTGCTAAGTATATAACTAATGATGCAGATAGAGTCGCTATAGTTAACCATACACTATGAACAATTAACTGATTAAAGAATGCTTGATGAGAACAAAAGCAGTTAATGAAGATATGAGTACTTGGTTCTAATATATGATTCTATGATAAATTAAAGAAAGACCCAATAACTAGTGTACTTTATAAGGATGATATAGATAGATTTGAAAGAATAGTGTGGGATACTAACGACGCTATTAATATGGTATGAAATAATCTAGCTGTTACTGAGTTAAACGAAGAGTGACAAAGACAATATTATTGAACTAAGTGATATAGATATACTCCAAAACAGGAATATTATAATAATAAAAAGTTAGTTGATGACTTTCAAGATAAATTTAATAAGGTATATAAACCAATAGAGAGACCATATCAAAGGAATAATACTCAATATAGTAATTATAATCCAAGAGATATATGAGATTTAACACCTAAGCGATATAGAATATATGCAAAATTCTACGAAGAACAATTGAAAGCTTTCAGTAAGTCAATTGTTGAACAATGACAAAAGACTTATCCAGCAGAATGAACAGAGTCTTTGAAGTTTACAATCAAAGAAAGATGAGCAGGACTCATTCCTAAATCCAAGTGACTCACCTTTGTTAGAAATAGGAAGAAATACCCTAGCACAAAAACACTGAACCAATTCCCAGGAGGAACAGATGATATTAGCTCTGACTAGAGTATGATTAAAGGAAGATAGAATAGCTACTACATTAAAGAATATAATGGAATCAGCATATACATCTACTCCTGATGGTCAAATTATACCTGATTTCAAAACAATGCTAGAAGCTATAAAGGTTTGGTATAAGTTAAGAAAGAAATGACCAGATACAGTTGTAGCGATACCAATGATTTTCTGAAATTGATATTGAAATATATAACCCAATCTTAAATAGATTAAAGATAAAGCCCAGTCTCTAGTAGATTGGGTTTCTATTATTAAAGAAATTTATATTATATTATAACAATGTTAAAAAGAGATTTTAGAATGATTGTTTCGTTTCTAGATATACTATTAAAAAGATATGAAAACAAAAGTGTAGAAGATTTTCTAGTAAACGAACAGATTAATAGAGAATTATTCCAACCAATAGTTACTAAATGGATTAATGAATGATTTAATAGAAACGAAGACACAGAACGAAACGCCATTCTTAAGGAACGATTAGAGTTAAACAAGAACAATTATAACGAACCGTTTAGAAAGAGAATGTTTAATGCATTGTGGTTAAACTATGCACCTAAGTTTACATGATAATATAATGTATGAAGAGTTTAACTGAAAAGGAATTCCAAACGAAATGGATAGCTGATTACAAGAACCAACATCCGAATAGTTGGTTGTATAAGATACCAGATATTAATATGCAAATTAAACCATTTGATATTATAATATGTAATTGATGAAAGTCAGTAGCTATAGAACTTAAAGTCTGTAACCTAAAGAAATGATTATCATATAAACAAGCATATAATATGTTAAGACCTAATCAAGTATGAGCATTATCAGCACACCAACTATCATGATGAATATCAGCTATAGTTGTATATAATAATGCAAACAACACACATCAAGCATTTGATTTTAAACTATTAGAGAATTGAAATAATGGGGAACTTTAAGGAAGACTTATTGGAATGAAAACAAATCGAAGAAAAGTTCGGAGCAAAATTAGCAGAATCTAATCCATGATGCACGGTTAATTTTACAGAATGATACAATAAAGATTATGATATTGAGCTTATTAAACAGGATTGAACTAGAATTACATTCGAAATTAAGTATGATAGAATGGCAGACAAGACTGGGAACGTAGCTATAGAGACATCATATGCTTGACAACCTAGTTGATTCGTTACATCTAAAGCAAATTACTTAGTATATTATGTTAAGTGATGATTCCGATATGCAAAGACTACTGAAATATATCCTAAAGTTATTGAATACGAAAAAGTATTCTGATGAGATTGAAATAAATCAGAATTAATATTAATAAGGCGACAAGATTTTATTTCTATATTTGAAAAATATTAATGCAGAAATCTAAACAAAAGATTAAGCGTAATAAATTACGCAAACGAAAGAATCAATTATTTAAACTAATGAAGAAACTAAGGGAAAAGGATTTTCAAAAGTTTAGATATCGAGCAGACCCATTTGAAATTAGAAAAACTTATTTAAAATGTAATAGAGACATAAATGACAGTGATAATATGATTGAAACATAAGGGCGAAATATATATAGGGGCGGATTGAAGGGCATTATCTTGACACGATATAGAATCAGATACTGAAAACAAGTTCATCAAACATGGAAATACTTATATATGAACATCATGATGAGTTGCAGAAGCATGATTCTTAAAGAAATTTCTAAGTATTAATCAAGATAAATTATTAGAAACAGAAGACGACTGTATACATATGTATATAGAATACAAAAAATTCTTAGTAGAAAACAAATTAATGGAAATTTGAGATGAGCCATATATATGATATATAGTGGCAACACCAAACTGACTATTTAAAGTACGACCAGACTGAGCAGTTACACCAATAAATAAGTTTTGTGCTATGTGAAGCTGACAAGACTTTGCTACATGATTATATTGAGCTATGGAAATTAAAAATGCAGAAGCTGCAATTAAATTTATAATAAAAGAAGTAGCTAAGGTACATGTATGAGTATGATGAAAGATAATAGTACATAAGATATTAAGTAAGAAAGACATTAAGAAACTAAAAAAAGCCACGAAATAGTGGCTTCTTTTTTTTATTCAGCAGTTTCTTCAACTACTTCTTCTACTACTGGAGTTTCTTCAACTACAGTTTCTATAACTTCTTCAGTCATTATAACTATATTTATATAAATAAAATAATTATATGAGGAGGTTAAGGCATAATACTTACAACAGTATATTCAGTTGAACCTCTTCTTTTCTTTTTAACCTCTTCTTCTTTATCGGAGTCAGATTTTTTTGAGTATGTATATCAAGACTTAGAGTCTTCCATATCTTCTCACATCAAATCATCTGTATTAGATTCATCTTCAGAATCAACAGACTCTTCTTCGTTAATCTCTTCTTCAGATTCTTCTTCAGATTCTTCTTCAGTTGATTCATTTTCTGGTTCTTCTAACTCTTCTGACTCTTCTTTCTTAGGAGAAGGAACGCTTCAAGATAATAATCCTTTAGATGTTCAACATTGAAATCATATTTTTTCGATAAGTCAACGTAAGACATTATCAACAGCCATATCTTTATTTCATCAAACCATTTCTTCCATAATAGATTTAGCTTCAGTTAGGATTTCATAAGCTCTTTTTCTAGCTCATGCTCAATCTATTCATTCCATTTGTCAACTATCAGTCATAGCTTCTAGTGTATCATGGTATGAATTAAATAGATTTTCATAAAAGGATAGTGACTCTTTATGAAATACTGTATCTGTTGTTTTAGTATTAATATGTAGGTCTAGCATTTCTTTAAAAAGTTCCCACATTCTTTTACAATTTTCCATTTGTTATTAGGTATAAGTTTAAAAATTATTCTATTGGATTATTTATTAGCTCTCGTAAGCTATCCCATATCTTTGTTACCTTACTTGGTATAGCTTTTCAATCTATTATATTTGTTTTTATCTGACTATATGTGAAACTATTGAATGTCTTTATTTTCTCGTTAGTTCAGAA
>Ga0172367_10008190_pt1 | contig 11733 bp, 10 predicted proteins | sample Lak10m_FD_114542 | JGI IMG/M metagenome (GOLD analysis project Ga0172367, IMG submission 114542) | Freshwater microbial communities from Kabuno Bay, South-Kivu, Congo - kab_022012_10m | ecosystem: Environmental > Aquatic > Freshwater > Lake | place: Democratic Republic of the Congo: South-Kivu...
ATCGCCACCTCCAAACCCACCTCGCATAGCCATCCGGTATTCATCGAGCACGAGGTCGTGCATTATTGCGTCACCAACATGCCGGGGGCTTATCCGCGCACGTCGACACTGGCCTTGACCGACGCCACCTTCCCCTATCTGCAAAAACTGGCCGATGCGGGCTTGTCGGGATTCGCCGCCGACCCTGGATGCGCCCAAGCGGTCAATACTTATCGAGGCGCGATTTGTTATCGCCCGGTGGCCGAAGCCTTGGGCTTAAGCGATCGTTACCGGCCGTTGGCCGATTTGCTGACAAAGGGATGAGAGTAGAATAAGTTTTTCGGCACAAAACGACTGCGCGTCCTTTGAGGACGGGCAGTCGTAACCATGGAACTTTTGCACAAGCACTTAGACCATGCGGCGCGGGGTCGGGCTATCTGCCGCGCTAGAGACAACGATCCAAATCGGCTAGTCCAACGCCGGATTGCGGCGGAAAAAACCGTAAGGCACCAAACGAAACGACAACAGGCTTTCCGTGCTCATGACCGGATATTGCTCGACATCGGGGATATGCGTAAGCCCCGCCGTTACCCACAGCACCAGGTCTTGATCGACTAGGCTTTCGTTGGTCGAATAGCTGGGCAAGCCTTCGCCGATCTTGCCCTGGTTGGGATAATCGCCGGTCGCATACAGCTCGCTGGGGGAATATTTCGTCACCCACAGCGGATGCTCGACAAAACCGGCGCGCTGACGTGCTGGAAAACCGCTGGCCGAGAGCGGCGCGGCGGTATCCCCCAAATACAGGGTATAACCGGTCGGCAGACCCAAACCATTATTACGGTTGCTGCTGTAGATTTTCCAACTGCGCGCCTTGTCGATATTGATGTCGCGCTTGGCGTTGGCCTCGCTGGTCAACGGCGTTTCGACGGCGGCAAAGGCGTTACCCAAGGCGTTGGCTTGCGGGTTAACGTTGCTTTCGCTGATCTGGTTGGCCTCGCCGTCAACATCCATGTCGATACGGAAATTGAAGAAATGCTGATGGTTGGGCGCGGCCACTATAGCCTGACCGCCATCCAATGCCTTCGCCATATCGACGACATGGCCGTGCGCAGAGCCTTCCTCGACGCTGTTGACGCCTTGGTTCAAGGTCGTGCCGGTCGCGTCGACGCGCACTTCCAGTTCGCCGGTCATGTGGAAAATATACTGTAGCGCGTAAATATAATTGCCTATCCAGGAATTGGCGGTCAGCACCAATTGCCGCGCCTCGCGCCGACCTTGCGCGGCGGAAGTCGGATCGACGCGCTTCCAAAGCAAGCCGCCGTTGCGTTCGTACAAGGCGACGGCGTTCGGATAAACGAACGAACCGCCGACATCGTCATGGATGCGGGCGTTAAAAAACGTCGCGTTATTCGGCACGTCGGCAGTCGGCGACAGCGGGTTCGCGTAGCGGCCCATGCCGTATTCGCCGACATCGAACGCCGTGCGCCACACCCAATTGCTGTCGGGAATACCGTAAGGCACGTAAATTTCGCTCAAGCTCAGGCGATGCGCGACGGGACGCGGTACGCCCTTGTTTTCATGCCGCACCGTGTACAGCACCAAGCCGTCGCGCGGATGCAAGGCGAAACGGAAGCGCCAGCCCTGCCAGCTCACTTCCTGCCCGCAGACTTTGTAACCCGGCTGATCCTGCACCACTTGCAAGGGCTGGAGCGGCTCGCGTTCGCGGACGTCGTTATTGCCGCTGTAGCGTGAGACCGGCGCGACCACGGTATCGGTCACTTGCAGCACCCTCATGCGGTTCATGTCCACCGCCACCACCACGCCTTCGATGGGCCGATCATAAGGATGGGGCTTGCCGCCGCGCAGAAACGACAACACCCGCATGATGCGAGCGCCTTTCGGCACCGTCTTGCCGTCGCGGTCGACCGGAATTTCCAAATCGCCGCCCGCCCAGACATCCAGATAGACATCCTCGGGTTTGACCCCGCGTTTGGCCATCGCCGCCCGCCACTGCTTATCTTCGGTAATCAACGGCAGAATCGAGCTGTACTCGTCCGTAAAGGTGGGCGGTTGCGTTCCGGCCGGCAGTTTTTCGAAACTCAGCACTTGCTTGGTTCGTAAATCGACAACCGCCTTGTACAGCTGGTTGTTGGGGCGATCATAGGCCTCGACGGTGGCTTCCCGCCGATACGCATCACCGGATTTGAAAGCCGACACTTCGGCCTTGGGCGGCTCGTTCAGCACCACAGTCGGAAAAAACGCGCCGGCCGGCGCGCCCGAATGAGCCTTGACTAGGCTAACAGCAAGGGCGATTTCTTGGCGATTCAGCGGATCCAGGGGATGAGCGCAGGATTCGGCGGCGGTTTCAGTCGCGGCGCTTAACGGCTCCGATGCAAAAGCCTGGACGGCGGTCAGATGCGGCGGCGCGGCTTTCGGCACGGATGCGGCATGGGCGGCAACCGACGTTAAGCCGGCTAATAACAGGGCGTGGCGCATGGCAGTTCCTCTTAAGTTTTTGGCTAAGGCGACTTTTATAACAACAACTTTCGCGTGCAATGTTTGCACGGTTGTCTTCAGGGGGGGGTTGGCGCGTAGGCTTTCCGCCCAGCTAAAGCTTAGCAGAATAGTAGGATTTCGCGGAGCGCAAACCTAGGCTTGCGCTCCAAACGACGCCGCTTTAAGCCGCCCCCCACTTCCTCGATAACCCCTACTCGCCGGCTGTTGGCTCAATACGATACGCCTCGATAAACGCCTTGCCGGTAGTGGGTAATTTTGACGCCAGATAAATTCTGTCGCCGACAATCAGCGGGAAAGACAATTGCCTGCCGCTGCCCTTTAGCGTCTGTTTGGCGACCACACGCCCGTCCCTGGCGCGGATGCCGTACAAAGTGCCGTTGCCGCCGATGTCCACCAGCCAGACCACGGCGTTTTTGTGGCGGCCCAGATGCGTGGTCATGACGGGAAACGACGGATGGCTTCTGAACAGCTTGATCGCATCGGGATAATCGGCTGTGGGAAAGCGCCAAAACGGTTTGAGCTTGGGTTGCCCATCCATCGTGACGATTTTCACCGCCACGACGCCGGCGACATGCGTTTGATCGGGGCTGAACGTCGGAATGATAACCACGGGCTCGCCGTCGATCTCGGTCCGCAACGGCTGGGTGACGATCATGCCCGCCCAGCTGAGCTTGCATAAATCGGTGGGCGAACCGCATAGCTCGGCGATTTGCAGGCGGTCGTACTGGGTGCCCAGATGCTCGGCGTCCAGCAGATACGCGGCCCCGTCCTTGCCTGCCTGCACCAGCACACTACGGCCGTCCTCAAGCTTGACCTTGACCGGCGGATTGGCGCCCAGATCGTAATCCATCCAAGCCAAGCATTCCCAAAAACCGCGGTTGTCGCATTCGTGGTAGGGCGGCTTAAGCGGCGGATCGCCGGCCTTTGGCCTGGTGATGAACAGGTTCTTGCAGGATTCCAGACAGGCCGAGGCGGGCTTGAACGGATCGAAACCGGCGCAGAGACGGGCGTCGCAAGCGGCGTCGAACGGCTTATCCACGTCGATTTTCAACACCGCGTTGGCGTAGTCCTTGCGGTTGGGATCAACTTGCCCGTTGCCGGTCGCTACCAACAAATGCGGCCCGTCGTCGGAAATATCCAGCAACGGCCCGGCGGGTGCCCAAATACCGCCGCCGCAAATCATTTCCTGGGTGCCGTATTCCATTTTTGACGGGCAATCGCTTTCCGGCGTGGCCAGCAACACGGTTTTCAGCGCGTTGCCGCCGCCCTTGCGCCAAGCATCCAAATCGACTTCGAACAGCCAACCGTGAAACGGCTGCACATCGCCAGCGCTGCCGAATCCCGCGTAAACATAGCCCAGTTGCCTGCCGCTAGGTCGCCAGTGTTTTAAAGCCGCATGGGAGTATGCGGTGGCCGGGTTGAATTTGACGACGCCCTTGCCGTCGCCGGTCGGTTGTTCCGCCGTTATCGTCAACAGAGGAAAGCCGTCGTGCCAACGCCCGCGCGCCAAATCCAACACCGCCAAGTGATGGCCGGCCTTAACGCCGTCGGCCAGGCTTTGGTAAACGAGCACCAGCAAGTCATCCACCAATACCGGCGTCGCCGCCAATAACGCGGGGCGGTTTTCGGGCGTCGGCACTTTAAGCTGCCACAGCGACTCGCCGATATCGGCGTCCAACGCGGCGATGGTGCCGTCGGAAACCGGCGCGATAATGCGCGTCCGCCCGTTCAAGACATGAGCCAGCGGGCTGGCCAGAATGCTGTCGTCGAAACTCGCCGAGGGGCGTTGCGTGGTCGGGAAAATCCCGGTCAATTTAAACTTGTCGACCGGCGCGGGAGCGCCGGCATAAAAAACGCCATTGCACGCGGTCAAGGCAAACAACGCGGCAACGGCGATGGCAATGGCAAATAAAGGCTTGGCTAAGGGCATGCGCGGGTTTCGGAAAATGGGAAAATTGGCCGGCTATTATCGCAGAAGGCTGTTATTTGCTGTCATTATTTGGTAACGACAGGCAGCAGAGACAATCATAACGGGATTGCGCGATTAGGTTGTTAAGCCAAAACTTATGGGATATAGTTTTGGAATGTTTGAATATTACGCAATTACGCGCCGATTTCGGTGTGATTCAGGGCATCTTTAAAGGTATATATTTTACGTTAGCCGGAGAATTGAATATATGACTGCCCTAGAACCAAGAATTTACAGACTCGTTCTTTACTTCGATGCTTCAAAACCCTGGGATATGCAACATTTATGCAAAGATCTCTGCATTATGGCTGAACAACAAGACCCCATCCAGGAAGATGAATGGGGTATAAGAGGTGTACTTGAACTATGGTTCCAGGAGATTGAAGAGAACAGGCTAACTCTTCATATTCAAAAAAAACATTCATTCCGCAAAAAGAAGTATCTCAAAGAGTTAGAAGAGTTTTTTTGTGATTTGGACCATATTGATTACATTAAGAGTTATCAAGAAATCGGTTTTAGTGAGTAGGGCCGTAGGTACGATTAGTGAAGCGTAATCGTACGCATGGAACGGAATAAACCGGCATTTCTCCTATTACGCCACGCAAATAGGAGTTACGTTACTACCCGAAAAAAACATAAGCCACGGCGATGGCCGCGACCACGCCGGCCAAGTCGGCGATGAGGCCGCAGGCGATGGCGTGGCGGCTGATTTTAATGCCGACCGCGCCGAAGTAAACCGCCAGCACGTAAAACGTGGTTTCGGTGCTGCCCTGGATGATGCAGGCCAGGCGCCCGGCGAATGAATCGGCGCCCAGGTTGCGCATGGTGTCTATCATCATCGCCCGCGCGCCGCTGCCGCTGAAAGGCTTGACCAGCGCCGTCGGCAAGGCGTCGACGAAACGCCCGTCCAAGGCGCATAGTCGCGCCAGATAGCGGGCCCCCTCCGCCAACAATTCCAGCGCCCCGCAAGCCCGAAACACGCCTATCGCCACCAACATCGCCACTAGATACGGCACGATGGCGACGGCGACCTGAAAGCCTTCCTTGGCGCCGTCGACAAAGGCTTCATAAGCGTTGACGCCTTTGACCACGGCCCCGGCCAAAAACGCCATGACGATGGAAAACAGGATCACGTTGCTGATTAACGCCGACCGGGCCTGCATGACGGGCTCGGGCAAGCCGGTGAAATACGCCAGCAAGCCCGCCATCATCAGCGTGAGTCCGCCCAGATAAGCTAGGACGGTCCCGTCCAGCAACCGGATTTTCTGCACCCACGCCACCGCCAAAAGACCCGCCAGCGTCGAGCAATAGGTCGCCAGCAGAATCGGGATGAAAACATCGGTGGGATTGGCGGCGCCGAGCTGGGCGCGGTAGGTGAAGATGGTCATCGGCAACAAAGTCACCGACGATGTGTTGATAACCAAAAACAAAATCTGCGCATTGCTGGCGGTGTTGGGCTTGGGGTTAAGCGTTTGCAGCTCCTGCATGGCCTTGATGCCCAGGGGCGTGGCGGCATTGTCCAGGCCCAGCATATTGGCGGCGATGTTCATCGTGATCGCCGCCAGGGCCGGATGGTTGCTGGGTACGTCCGGCATTAAACGGCTGAACAACGGCGCCAGCGCGCGCGTCAGCAATTGCAAATAGCCGCTACGTTCGGCGATGCGCATGACGCCCAGCCACAGCGACAATACGCCGGTCAGCCCCAAGGCGATTTCAAACGCGGATTTGGACGCGCTGAAAATCGCCGCCATGACCACGGCAAAGACTTGCTGGTCGCCAAACAACAGCCATTTGCCCAAGGCCATGACGAAAGCGGTGGCGAATAAGGTCAGCCAAATACTATTCAGCATGGCGCACTCACCGGCGGCTGTTTCAAGCGGCTAAAAACTCGTCCAGGCTTTGCAGGCAAACCGGCAAACGGCCTGCCTTAAGCTTGTCCGCCTCGGTGTTGTAGCCCCACAAGGCAAAAATCAATTCGACGCCGGCCAATTCTGGAGTGTTCATCACCTTCTCCAAGGTCGGCAAGCGGTCTTCGACAAAACAAATGGTTTGAACGGAACGCGCCTGCGACAACTGCCGCAAGACTTCCGGTTTGCTTAGGTTGCGGTCCAAACCGAAAATCCGTTCCTCGGGCAAAACGATGGCATGGGCGCTCAGTATCTGCTTGACGAAGCGTTCTTGCTTGGTCGTGATGATGTAGAAGTCCGGCAATCGCCGCAGTTTTTCGGCAATGCCGGAGAACAGCGGATTCATCGCCACCCAATCGGCCAAATCCTCGGCAATCCATTGGTCGCGGGTGTCGCCGAACAATTGCTTCAAGCTATCGACGCCACCGTCGATTTGCGCCAGCAAGGCTTGGGTGAGTTCGCCGTAGTCTTGATAAATCGCCGCCGGCGTCTCGCCTAGAAACAGCAGGCGCATCGCCAATATCGCTTCATAACCGGTTTCAATGATGGGCCTGATTACGCGGAATTGCGCAATCATCTCCGCCGGAGTATCCGCAGGCATATCGCCCCATAGCCGGCCGGCGGCTTTCCAGCCGGTCATCGCGGTTTCCACCGCGCTATCGCAGATGACGCCGTCGAAATCTAGGGCGTAAAGTTTTTGCTCATTCATCGACATCAGGCTAAGTCCAGGTAAATACGCCGTTAAGCGGCAGGTTATAATTCGCGAATTATAACCGCCGGCCTTGCCGTCCGGGCTAACTATCTATCGTCATCATCTTGTCATCAAGCGTTGCTAATCTGCCCGTTCTGTTAACTTTTGCCTAGCCTGTCACAAAATGAACAAAAATAAATTGAAAGTTTTTGCCGCCGCTTCCTTGCTGGCACTATCGGCTACAACAACCATGGCCGCCGATAACGCGCCCTTCTCGTTCGGCTTGTGGGGCGACATGCCTTATGCCAAAAATGGCGACGGCGCCAAAAACGGCGAAAAAATGACTCGCCTGGTCGATAGCATGAACGCCGCCAACCTTGCCTTCACCATTTTCGACGGCGACACCAAGGACGGCAGCTCGGAATGCACCAATGCCGCGATCGGCCAAGAATCCATCGACTTGTTCAATTCGCTGCAAGCGCCCACAGTTTATGTGTTGGGCGACAATGAATGGACCGATTGCCACCGTATCAACAACGGCGGCTATAACAATCTGGAACGCCTGAACTATCTGCGCCAAACTATGTTTGTCGACGAATACAGTTTCGGCCAAAACAAAATGAAACTGAAACGCTTTGGCCAACCCCAAGGCGAATATTCAGAAATCGCCTTCTGGTTGCACAATAACGTTATGTTCGTAGCGTTGAACGTCCCCGGCAGCAACAATAACAAAGTCAACAAAGACGAGTGCATCAGCAGCAAAAGCGTGCGCACCCAAGCCGATTGCGATGCCGACAATGTCGAGTATAAAGCGCGCGACAAAGCCAACATTCGATTCATGCGCCGCGCCTTCGAGGTTGCCAAAAATCACAACGCCATCGGCGTGTTAATCACCATCCAAGCCGACCCTAGCTTCGATTTGCCTGAAACGGAAGGCTTCGACGAGAGAACCCAACCCGGCTTTGACGGTTATAACAATTTCTTGGCCGCGTTGATCGAAGAAACCAACGCCTTCACCGGCCAAGTAGTCTTGGTACACGGCGATACTCACTTCTATAAAGTCGACAAACCCTTGGTTAACCAAGCCAACTTGATTAAAAATTTCACCCGCGTGGAAACCTTCGGCAGCCCTAACCTGCATTGGATAAAAGCCACTGTCGATGCCAACAATCCTAATGTATTCTCCTTCGAGCCCGTGATTGTTCCCGGCAACTAAGAAGGCCCGATCTTCTTGCCGCCTCTACCTCGCGGTATCTCTCCCTCTGCGCTTAACCGGAGATTTCCTCCGGTTAAGCCTGTCTCGCTAGCGCCCGCCGGGGTAATTAACCGGTCCCGCCACCGAAGAAAGCCTTAGCCGCACATCAGCCCCACCCCGCTTATGTCCTTCCGTGCGCAAGCTGCCCAGCATGGACAGCGGCCATTCATGGATGGCATTGGGATTAGGTGACACGACAGGCATATCGAGAGTATTATTATGTTTTTTAAATATAATCGAAAGGAGGTCCAGGATGAGCACTCAAATTCCATTGGAGACCATGGATTGCGCCCGTTTCATCGAAAACTCTGATGAGTGTCCGATAGAAATTAGGATTTTGAACAGCGAAGATCCGACACTCAGACGCCAAGTTGCGCAATGCGGAGTCGATTGCCACCTCGTACAACTCGTGCCGTCGCAACAAAACGCGAGTAAGACGGACATCCACTTCACCGGTTGCCACCGAGTGATGGAGATGCTTAAGGAGCTTTTCGGCGCGACGAAACTGGTGGATGAAAACGACCTCCTTTCTTCCTATTCCGCTGAATTTCGGACCGTGGGGATATGCAAAATCACCGTCCCTTATTCCTGCGATAAGGTCCAATCGCTAATTATCGAATCCGGACGCAAAGCTTATCTGGTGGAATAACACCGGCAGTGATCGCTTGCGGTGTTTTACTGAACGCCTAAATTACTGGGTCCTAGACGGCGGGGGATTATAACGATGAATCAATTAATGAAAAAGATTTGGCTTTTTCTAGCGATTGTTCTGGGCTTGCATGCCTGTAGCAGTCCCGCGCCCACCGTCAAGTCCGATAAATCCACGGCATATCGGCCCATTAGCCAAACCTGGACAGCTCCGCCGAAAAACGTCTATGGGCTGCCGGCTCGCTCCGACATTTTTCAAAAACCCGGCGATCTGGAACCGGCGGTGGAATTCTGGCGCAAAACTTATGTGAAGTGGCGCCGCTCGGAAGTTACATTTCACGACGACCGCTACTTGGATGTGATCTACGAAGTAATGGCGTTACCCGGCGATGTCGGCGAAAGCCTGACCGCCGAACAAAAGGAAATGGTCAGCCAACGCCGCGCTTTCTGGAAAGCCCAATTGTCCTTTCTGGAGAGTAAATTACGCTATCGCCTGCCGCTCAACGACAGCGACAAACAAATCATCGCCAAACTGCAAAGTAACGGCAAACCGCTTAACGCCGTCGTATACGGAGCCGCCGAGCGGGTGCGCTCGCAACGCGGAACCCGTGAACGATTCATGAAAGGACTTGCGATCAGCCGCCAATATGACCCGCAATTTAGAAAAATATTCCGCGATGCCGGGTTGCCGGAAGATTTGGCCTACCTGCCGCATGTCGAGTCCTCGTTTCAACCGGCGGCCAGATCTTCCGCCGGCGCCATAGGCATGTGGCAATTTACCAAGGGCGCGGCAAAAACCTTCATGCCCGGCGGAAGGGTGGACCTATGCCTCGATCCCATTGCCTCCGCCGTCGGCGCGGCCCGCTACCTGAGCCACGCCTACAGCAAACTAGGCGATTGGCCCACGCCAATCACTTCCTACACCCACGGCATCGGCGGCATGAAACGGGCCCAAAATCAAGTCGGCCGCGATTTCGTCCGTATCGTCAAATCCTATAACAGCCCCGCCTTCGGTTTTGCCTCCCGCAACTATTACGCGCAATTTCTAGCGGCACGCGATATTGCCAGCAATCCGGTGAAGTATATCCAGTAAAGATGTGATGACTGCTGCTGCGTTTGCTGCAAACTGAAACTGTGGGGCGTCATATTTGATCAATACGCTATCAGCACCAAACTCCAGGCTTTGTCAGCTGTCGACCAATCAGAGACGACCAGCTTCATGGTAACGACATGTACGAGCCAAAAACAGCAATTTAACGACTTATCCAACTATTTGTCGGTGTAACAATGGTTAACTTTGTTCAATTTTCTCAATTAATGAACTGGCTAGATCTTTAATTGAACACCTTCTAAGATCGATGCAGCCAACATTCGATGACAACCCCACAATAGTGACGTCATCTAGCTTGACAGGTAGCAAGTACGTGTCCGTGCGCTTTCCTCTTGCTTCCTTGCCTATTTCAAATTCAAAATTTGTCCAGTCTTTTTCTGGATAATGATTTGATAGAAATATCAACATATATTGTGCATCATTCGCATAAACATCAGCCAGCTTTACTCTGAGATCAGTGCCCCATAGTTGATGTTGAACATCAAAATCGTAAAACACTGTGTAACCAGACTCGTTCAAAATATCCTTGAGTTCTTCTACAACCAGCCTATCCTCTCCGGCAAAAGAAACAGCAACATCCCAGGGGTAACCGGTACGTCTTAGTTTAATAGACTGTCCAATTACATCTAGGTCTATTAAACTAAGATATAGTCCGAAAGACGGATCTTCTATAGAAATACTTTCTGAGTTACGATTTACATAAGATGGCATCATCAAGACCACGTTCTTCAATAACGGACGGCAAATACTTAATGCAGTTATGAAAAGACGTGGTTTTCTTTGCTTTTTCTTTCGTGTCTTCTATAGACGCTAACAATCTTTGTTGTATTTCTTGGAAATGAATTTCTCCTTTTCCAACAACGGCAATTATTTTAATTATGTCGAAATAAGTGTTGTGAACGGATCTGGCTTGCTGCTTGCCTTTGCACAACCCAACGAGTTTATTGTGATATTTTCCCTTATAAATTCTTAGCACACCGTCCTTAATTTCATTCATATGACATGAAATTTCAATCAAGTCACCTTGTGTTTTTAGTACGCTGTTTCGAATACACGCAACCCTGCAAATAACCTGAATTGCAGATGGAATGCCATCTGAAGCCTTAATAAATTGTGTGCGCGAATCTTCAGCAACCTTTATATTTAAGTGTTTCTCCCCTAGAGCAATTACTGTTTCACAAAATTCATCACCCTGGCGCTTCATTTCATAAACATCATTCCGAATCCCCAGTTCAGAATCTATATCTAGCATTTTCTTACTAGAGCTAGCGATACCGATTACGAAAAAGCGGACACCTTGTTCATGCCAGCGTTTTAACTTGTAGCCAATTTCGTTTCTCAACCCCTCGTCAAGATGATGAAAATCATCAACTACAACTATACCTGCGGCCTGCAAGCACACCAGTATCTCTTTCTCATTGTCTTCACATGAGAATTCTTTGCTGAATAGCTCTGTGATTGAGCGTACATTTGAATGGTCTCTGCCAGATATCCAATGTGTATTCCCAGGACCAAATCCGGCTTCATCAAGTGATTTTGTAACTACTCACCCCTGCCCGCCCTCTGATACACTTAACGTATGAACAAGTTACGCCGGCCGAGCCAATCCGAACTGGACCGAATGAGCCATGCTGAAAAGGATGCGCTGATTCTGAA
>Ga0172367_10008194_pt1 | contig 11731 bp, 8 predicted proteins | sample Lak10m_FD_114542 | JGI IMG/M metagenome (GOLD analysis project Ga0172367, IMG submission 114542) | Freshwater microbial communities from Kabuno Bay, South-Kivu, Congo - kab_022012_10m | ecosystem: Environmental > Aquatic > Freshwater > Lake | place: Democratic Republic of the Congo: South-Kivu...
AATATAATCCATCGCTTTGTCTGATTTGCGATTTAGGCGATTCGCTTCCTTTTTACCTTCTTTGTTGTGCAGATTTGAAAGACCAGAATAATCACTAAATTCAATTGCTTTAACTTGACTTGCGGCAGCTGCTTTACGTGCTAGTCCTGGTGAAATTTCATCAATCTGCTCGACTTCTTCTGAGACACCTGTTTTCTTAGTCAATTGATATGGTGGAACTTTACCTAGCATACGATATGTTTTGTTTCCACCACCACGAGTGATGCCAGTATTTACACCTGTTGGATTGATTGTTCTTAACATTGCCTTCTGAGCAAGACCACCTGCAGCGAATCGCTTTTTTGGATCAGGATTTGTGTTAGCAACTACTTTTGCGCGATCCATAACCTTCTGTGCTGTTGCAACGCCTTCATCAACTGATTCCACTTCTTCTCGCAATTTTTTCAATTCTAATTCAAGTTCTTTGACTTTATGATGGACACCTTTTACTTTGGCGATAGCAATGAGATTTTTTAAACTGCGAATATTATCTTGCTTAATTCTGTCTTTCATCATAGGGCTAGGGTCTTTAAATGCAGCCTCCGCCACACCTTGCTCGACTTCTTCTGGAAGATTGCCTTTTAATCCAACAATTCTATCACCTTCTTTTGCTCTGCTTGCGAGTTTTCTTTGCACTTTCTTCAAAAGAACACCTGATTTGTTAGTTTGGGCACCACCACCCTCACCACCAAGTCTTGATCCTAATCCGCCAGAAAGGCTGTTATGAAATCCTCTTGCAATGTGTCGTCGATCTTCTTTAGATTTTCCCCAAGAAGGCATATCTTTGTTAACTTTGTATTCATCAATCTGCTCGATTTCTTCCTTGCGAAGTTTCATAAGATTGTCGTGGAACTTCTTGGCTTTATCTGGATCAGTTTTTGCAAGACGATCATAAAGTTTTTTGTTGTTTTTGTCAACTTCAGATTGTGTGCCTAAACGCCACTCTGCTCTCCAGTAAGATGGCTTGAGTGGTTTTTTGGCTTCATCGATATCGACTTCTTCTTTTTTCAATTGTTTCGCGCGACGCTCTGATGCTGGCATTTCTTGATCTTGTTTTCTTTGCAACTCTGCAGCACGCTTATCTGATGCTGGGACTTGACCTGTTGCGCCAATATCGTGTAATCGTTGAGCAAGTGCTGGGCGTTCAGCAGCAAGTTGAGCCACTGACTTTGTTGTATCAGTATGAGCCTTTGCGCCCATTGACGCTAACGACATTGCACCAACAGCGAGTGCTTTTGCAACTTTACCTTCTTCAAGTTCAACTCCCTCTGAAATGACTTCAGTCTGCTCAACAATGTTAGCAGATTGAATACGAAAACCGAGTGAACGTTGCTGATTTGCAGCACGATTCAAGGCTTCGTCAGCACTTTGAGCCTCAACAACACGATTGACTGTTTCTACGCGACGACGCAAAGAAACATGTTCGTGAGAAGGATTGGTGTATTTGAGTTCGACTATATGTTTCATATTACTTACCCATCTTCTTTGCAGCGACTGATTTGAGTCTTGCCTTGATTACATCACCGTAAGTGATTCTTGTTTTATCGCCGTGATGTGCAGCGAGTGCCTTTTGTTTTGGAGTAACAGCAACAGTGCCTTCAGCTTCTGTTACGGCTTCTTCTTTAGTCATTTTACGAATAGCGCGACCAACCATCTTGTTGTGAGCCTGATCGTCTTTTTGTTTTGATGTTGGTTCGGGTGTATAATAACCTTGCGATTTAAATTTGGCACCTTTCTCAGCGTCCATCATTTTGCGACGATTAGCATTTTCTTTGTTTTTCTCATCAATTTGTTCTGTTTCTTCAACCATACCAGTTCGACGCTTTTCGCCTTCGATGTATGAGTGTAGACTTTCAACTTCTGATTGAACTTTGCTGAGTTTGTTTTGATACCACTCTTCAATTTCGCCACCCATATCAATGAACTCAAGGATTTCTTTTGCAGCATATGCCATGAAGTGCAATTGAGTTTGAGCCATCTCTTTCTTTTCCATTGAATCATCTTGCTCAGTTACTTGCTCGACTTCTTCTTTTGTTATTTCAAAGCCCGTTTTTGCAGGAAGTTTGGAATAATCTACTTTTCCACCTTTTTTATTTTTAGGATTATTTCTATAATCCCTGACTATGTTTGCTGCCGCACCACGTAATGCGGATGTGTGAGGATGTGGTTTTGAACCAGGCTTATCCTTTCCTGTAGGATGAGTACCCAAAGTATCCGTAACTCTAATAAGTTCATCAATCTGTTCGACTTCTTCTTTCTTGAAACCTTGGCTCGTAGTGCTCACGGCTTTAACTCCGCCACCATTGCCTGTGGACATAGTTTGACCCATTTTTTTTGCTTTGAGGTCTCCAGCGACACGCGATGTTCTAGCAGCATCAGCGGCTTTTTTGCGAGCGAGGACCGCAGCAGGATTGCTGGTATCTTTGTGATAGCGTTCCATGTCGGCACCAGGACCTTGCCTGTGAAAAATCTCAACTTTTTCATCAACAACTTCGACTTCTTCTTTCGCCATGGTCTTTTCCATTGATTTGTGAACTGCACTAATTGCGCCTTTCATTGCTCTACGAGCAGCACTTCTTGCGAGTCTATATCCAAGAGGATGTTTACCTGCTGGACCCTTTGGTTTGTCTTTGACTGGACCGCCGAGCATTTCTTCGGCTTCTTTCTTTGATACTTCATCAATTTGAACTTCTTCTTTTGCAGGTTCTTTTGATGCCTTTTCCTTTCTCATTTCAGCAGCACGAGCCTTTACTCTTGCAAGAAATACATCCTTGCCCATTCTATTCATTGCTGCTGCTCTTTTGATGATGTCCTTTCGATCTTTGACACCTTCATATCCAGTGATTTCGTCAATCTGGACTTCTTCTACATAATGTCCAACAGCAACAGTTGGCAGAGATTTTGGTTGCAACTTCAAATCCCTTGATGGATTTAATGATAATCTTGGTTCATCCACCTTTGATGGTTTTGTATATGATTTTTTGTTGGCAACTGACTTAATTAATTTTAATTTGAGGTTGAAAATTCTTCTTTTCTTTGCCGCCTCTGGGCTCAATGCTTCAGCTTCATCAATTTGAAGTTCTTCTTTTTTCATTTTTAGTGACCTCGGTCCAGTTTTCTTTGCTCTTTTTGATTCATATGGATCAAGAGAGACTCTAGGGTTAAATCCTGCTTTAATACTTGCTTTTAGATCTTTTACAGTTGATTGTCCGCCACCAGCCATTACATTGCTTCCATCAGAGCCCATGGCTCCGATTGGTTGACGACCACCCTTTGCCAGATATGCTTGTTGTCTTGCTGCATTCAAAGCACGAATAGAATCTGGCTTTACAGCAATGATCTTTCGTGGTTCAACTTTGACTTTCTTTGCGGCAGCGGCAGATGGACTACCACCTTCTTCTCCTCGATTCTTTAATAATTCCTGAAATCTAGGATTGTTTGCATGTACATTTCTTAAATTTGCTATTGCTTTTTTTGAACCTCTGTCCAAAACTCTATTCCATATTTTTTCTAGGTCTACCATTTAAAATTCCTCGATCCTTATTTTAAGATCTGTATTCCCACGCTTTATTCTGTGAAAGGTTTTTGCTGGAATAAAAAACCGATCACCTTTGTGTAATTTTTTAGGTAGTCTATTGTCGAATTGAAATTCCCAACCACTACCTTCTAAAACCTCAATATATCTACCATTTTCATCGCGATGCCAAACCAGCTCATCCATTAGCACATTATGATCAAATGTGCGAATGAACGACCAATTATTTAGTTTTTCATCAATGTATGGCTTTTCGCCTTCCATTTACCACCATGTTTTTCCTGAATTGCTAAAGAATCTTGGCCAACGGCATGCCCAATAAGATCTTGACGTCTTATCTTTATTAGACAAGCAGTGATGACGAGCAACGAAACTGCGAGTTGCTGCAGGATCGTTGAACTTCTTTGTCATTCCAGACTGGCTGAAATTAATCTTGCGAACGCCATCACCAACACGGACATAAACTGCACCACCACCATTTGAACGGAATGGTTTACCGATACCCTTGCCATCAGTTGGATCGTCTGCTTCGTTTACAGGGACGCAGTTAGGGACCATCTTATTACCCTTTTTCTTCATTCCCCTTTGAGTATATCCAGTCCAGCATTCTTCAAGACCTTCCTCAATAGGATAATCAAGAACGACTGCCTTTCCTTCGTATTCTACAATCTCTCCGATATCTGAGTTGAGCATATCAACTTCATATTCATCAGCTGGAGTGTACTTGCCTTCTTTATAGAGACGCTTTGCTTCACCGATCATATCAAAGAACATCTCAGATGCTGGACGGAAAACGTTTTCAGTAATTGAAATGTTATTGTCAAGGTGATACTGAACTGCTTCTTCTAAAGTTAGTTCTGGAGCATCTTCTTCTTTGACCAGTTTCCAACCAGCGATATGATCTTTGACTCGCTTATATCCTTTTGGAACAGCATGACCGCCTGGAGGTGCTGGAACTTGTCGAGGAGTTGGCATCATCTTTTCTTCTGGTTTCTTGTCCTCAAGCGCATTAAATCTTGCAGTGACTGGTAGACCTTGAAGAGTATAGTCATAATGACTTGGACGTTTCAATGCACCTTTTTTGTGTTTTGTCGTGAGCGTTGGTTGGGTTTCGACTCCATCGTCTGTGCCGTCCCTTTCTTTGGCTTCTTTTCTGAGTTCAGAGAATTTTCGAACAGTGCCGTTACTTGTGTCTCCATTAGTGTCATTACACTTACAGTTTCCACCGCAACCACATTCTCCTTCTGACCCTTCGTTGGTTTTTTTCTTATCAGTTTTGACAGAAGTTGTAAAAGCATTTGCTATCTCCTGAGATTGTCCTGGCGTCATTGCAATTGCATGTTGACGATATTCGTCAGTACCCATCAATTGCATTTCAAATAGTTTATCAATATCAACTTGACTTGCTTCGCGTAGATCTTTGTCTGCTGTGTGATATGTCTTGCCCTTATTAATATAGGAGTTAACACGAGCATGACCCCACTGTTGTGGTGTCGTTCCTGGACGATGTCCAGAGTTCCAAGCAGCAACTCCGCGATTATAAACTTTGCGTAGTGTTCCGACAGAAATGCCTGTTCTCTTTGCTTTGGCTGAAATAGAATTATCGCCTTCTTCAATTGTTTCTTCCTGGACCTTTGAAGTTGCAATTGCATTCTTGGCTTTTTCGAATGCTGCTCTCTCAGCGTCGTTTAATTCTCTTTTTGTGGTCACAGCCGTTATATTTCCACTGCGTGGAACACGACGAATTGCTTCTGTTTGCGTTTCTTCGCTTTTCATCATCTTACGAACAGCAATTGTGTGCTTGCTTGGTTTTGTCTTTGATGTTGCATCGCCAGGAGCTGGTTCATATGCTCTTGGATCACTGTCAGATAACTTTGATTTTTCTTTCCAATGAGCAGCACGTGCCTTTGCTGTAGATGGGCTCAACCCGCGAACATATTTCTTTGGTAATCCAGATGCTTTATCTTTTGCAACTGGTGGAAAATACTTTTCTTTAATCATAGAAAATGCTTTTGGCTCTGCCTTTGTCTTCATCTCGAGACCAAGATCGGTAACTCTTTCTAGGAGTTTTTCAATTTGATCAGCGAAGAAAACCTTTTCTAACTCTGAAGATTCATTAAGATTAATTGAATTATTAAACACGAATGCTTCTGTTAAATTTGAGAGCTCTTCTGCCTTTAGGAATTTTTCAATACGCTTTGATTCAATTAATGGCTGTTCGCGTTGTTCATTGCGCAAACGTGACACTTTATTTGTGACAGATACATGAACAAAATCAAAAGTATATCCCTCGAGGAATGTTTGAATCTCTGCGATCTTTGTAGAATCTGAAATACCATTGATTATGATGTTTGCATTTTGCTCGAGTAATTCTGCAGCAGCACCATTGAGAATTTGTTCTGCTTGAACTTCGGTCAAATCAAAACGAGAAAAGATGTTTTTCAAAACGTAATCTTTCCCGCTTCCTGGACCACCAAGTAGAAAAATGCCGACTGGGTTTGTTGATTCCATTTGAAGACCTGCTTTTACTTTATCGTGTATATCCGCGCCCAACTTTGGATCGCTGTAGTGTGAAATAAATTCTTTTTCTTTTCCTTGTCTTACCAAGTCACGAAGTTTAGATGCAGACATACCCTCTGCGCCCTCTGCGTCTGGATCACGATTACCTGCTGAGACAACGTTGACTTTTTTGATTCCTGGGAATTCTTTCTTTCTGTATTTAGAAAGCAATCCATGGAACTCTGCTACTCGATCAGAACCCACAACCATTGTTACATGAGTGTGCCCTTTCTTTTCTAAATGTTTCATTGCATCAATTGCTGTTCGCACTCTACCTGAAGAAACAATGTTTGCATTTGGAAATAATTGGCGCATTGCACCGACTTTATGACTGTGGCTCAATGGATTCTTTTTTACGTCTTGAGAGTGTGATGGGAAAATGTAATGATTACCACCCGTTTTTTCTGCATGGGCTTGCACAGCACTAACCAACTTACCATGTCCAGTTTCAGTCGGTGGATTGAAACGACCGAATGTGAAGGTTGCCTTACTCATATTACACTCTTTTGCGCTCTTAATTGCGCTGATCGTTTACGATTGGCTTCAGTGAATTTACGAGGAACAAATTTAACGCCACCTGAAACAAACCCTTCTCCTGCAGCTTCTTGTCCGTCAATGTGATGTTTATATCCACCGTGTGCAGTTTTAGATAATGCATCAGAAACAGCATAGGTGGCTTGTTGCATATGATGATGAATGTCGAAAGTGCGATCAAATTTACCAAGATTATCATTTACATGATTGATCGCAGCTCTCATTTCTTCTGCCTTTTGATTCTTAGCCTTTTCTGTCTTTACAGAATCGATTCTCTTTTGATGATACTTTTCGAGGAACTTTGTGTATCCCTTTGCGCTTGGCTTTTCTCCAGTATCGAGAGTAGAATTTGCATAACGATTAAGTGTTTCGTCATGACCTTCGTGATGTTCGTGTGAATGGTCTTTTGAGAGTTTCTTGACCATTGCAATATGTTCCATTGCCTTACGCTTTGCTTCTGGAGCGATCTTTCTTTCTTCAGCAGAAACGCTATGATTCATTAGATGAACATCTGGATGTTCTTTAAACTCGCTGTGCTCTACAGGCGAAGCATTACCTTCGTTATCGAGTTTAGAATGGATCACTAAACTCACTCGAGAACGAGCAAGTTTCTTTCCTTCTGGAGAGTTCTTTGGAATAGAATATTTAATTGTGTTCGGTTTGTGACCAATATGATCATCTTCTTCCGTTCTATCTTCTGGAGCAGAGAGATATCCACCTTGATATTCTCCTGCCTTATCTGGAAGAATCTTATGAACGTGATTTAGAATGTTCATAAGAGGACCAGCAACATATGGTTTATGGCTGTACTGTTTCTTTATATCTTCATGTGAGAAGTTATACTGCGCTCCAGGTCCTTTATACTTAACACCAACCTTTCCTTCTGGTGTTTTAATGACCTGGACTGACATGCGATCGTCGACTTTCTTAGTTATTGGAGAACGACCGCTGATTGCACCTTGAATCTTGGAGAGAGCAGTGCCGACTGCACCCTTTCTTACATGAAAGGCAGACTCGGCTGGATGAGGAAGGTGTTGAATTCCGCGAGCAGGTGCTTTTTGCTCTGTTAATAACGGAATATACTGTTTGAAGCCAAACATACTCTCTCCACACTGTGGGATTATAGTATATTTAGTTATTTTTTGATGTCAGTATATTATAGATAATGTCGTCAATCGTTTGCTGGATTGTGCACTCTGGACGATAACCCAAATCTCTCAATTTGGTATTATCCATAAAGAAAGAGCGAGAAGATTGAACCTTCTTATGAAACTCTTTCTGTTCGATTGTTCGAAGTTCTGATGCAGAGTCCATTGCATCTCTTGCATAACGCACAATATCTCGGAAGATTATTGGGTATCCGTTTCCGATGTTGTAGATGGAGTTGACTTCTCCTCTGTTGACCACCAAATCGATTGCTCGAGCGCAATCCCGCACATCAATATAATCACGATAAAAATAACCGCTATCGTAGAGATCGACGGGTCGGTTTGCAGCGATCTCCCCCAATAGATATTGGAGCGCGTTCTTCTTCGCAGATACCTTTTTATCTTCCGCACCCAATACATTTGCTAACCTTAAAATACGATAGTTTAGATTGAACGTTTCACAGTATGACATAAGCAACTGCTCGGCGCATCGTTTTGTAATTGAATAAAATCCCTTCGGATCGCATAGATCCGTTTCAGGAATTCCACGAGAACCTGTGCCAAATCCAGAGTCTTGTCCATAAACAAACCAGCTGGAAATGAAGTTGAAGCATCCTACCTCGCCAGTCTTTTTTATATATTCTCGATAGTTATCAAGAACCTTCATCAAAACGACAAGATTCGTATTAATATCTAAAAGAGAATCAGTCTGCACATTATAGTTATGCACAGTGCTGATAAAATAAACGCAGTCAGCAGAACGTACTTCGTAGTTATCTCGATAGTTTTTGATGTATCCGTTTTTTGTTGTATTCAGAAACTGCGTACCAACAAAACCGTATCCACCAAAGACGTTTAGCATTCCCATTTCTGCATCACGCTTTCGTAGTATTCCCAAACCTTATCGCCATAATGCGGTGGGCATCCAACAAAGAATACATTGCTCAATGCCTTATTCGCATTTGGATATTTAGAAGCATCATCTAGATGTTTATATCCAGGATGCAAGAGAATATTGCCAGCAAAGTAATTGCGAGTCTGAATTCGATTCGCTTCGCAGAATGCCTGGAGTTTCTCCTTGAGTTCTGGTGTATCAGTAATCAATGGAACACCGAACCACGAAGGATCAGCCTTATCAAGATTGCTCGCCACTCGAACGCCAGGAACATAACGCATAAAGAAACTCTTGATGCGCTGGAAATTGAGACGACGCTTTACATCGATATCATCGATCTTCTTCAACTGTTCAATACCAATCGCACCTTGAAGGTCGAGTGGTTTGAGATTGTATCCCATGTTTGTGAAGAGATATTTGTGATCGATGATTCCGTTGTATCCTTCGAGCCATTTATCGAAACGATTGCCGCACGTGCCGCAAGCCAAAAGATTAGCAGCACCCACGCAACGACAATCACGACCCCACCAGCTAATGCTGCGTGCAGTGTTGATGAGTTCTTCGTCGTTTGAGCAAACCATCCCGCCTTCGCCAGTTGAGATGTGATGAGCAGGATAAAAAGAAGTTGTCCAAGAATAGTAATAATCCGTAAGCAGAGTTTTGTTCCACTTTGTACCAAGCGAGTCGCAATTGTCACCAATCAAACGAATATTGTGTTTCTCAGCAAGGTGTGCGAGATAATCCATATCAGGAGGATTGCCAAGCACTGGTGAAACAAAGATAGCAACAGTGCGATCATTGATTCTCTCTTCAATCTTGTTTAGATCAAAGTTCAATGTGTTCATTTCAATATCAACGAACACTGGCTTGAGATTATTCTGAACAAGTGGAGCAATTGTCGTCGGAAATCCGACGGGTGATACGATGACTTCGTCGCCATCTTTCCATTTGAGATGTTTCTTGAGTGCAGCAACCATCGTAAGATTGGCTGATGAACCAGAGTTCACCATGTGACAATGCTTTACATTAAATTTACGACCAAATGCCCACTGAAACTTTGCAACATTCTCACCAGAGACGAGCCACTTGCCTGTGAGGAATGCAGTGACGCCAGCAATCACTTCTTTCTCATCCCAATATGGACCAGAATAGAACACTGTATCTTTTTCTGAATTGAACTCTTTGCAGTTGTATGCATACTTCGGTGTGCCAACTTCTTCAACAAGTCGTTCAATCATTTTTTCCACATCAGTCTTCATAGTGTTTCCTTAAATTGATTAATTCTTCTTAACAAAGCAGATTTAACTGGCGACATCTCTTCGTATGAAGGAATAATACAATTAGATCGGCGAGCAACAGCAACAGTTTTAAACTCATCGGCTGTCCACCAATCACATTGTAACTCCATCATCTCTGCAATTTCGTGTGTTGTAATTGCACCTTGATTTACAAGATTGTATGGTCCATTCGCATTCGTTTCAATTAAATTGACAGCATTCTCAATCGCTTCATCAATATCACTGATAGAATTTAGACCACCTTCTACTAGTTTACCTGATTTTGAATAATTATACAACTTTTGTAAGAGATTCTTGGGATCATGCGATCCATTAAATGGCAAACGAACTCGAAACACCAAACAGCGATCTTTCAGTAGAATATCCGAAATACCTTTACTTACAGAATATGTGCTGCCAAAGAAATTTGGATCAGCATATTCATCTGTAATTTCTCCTTCATAAATGCATCCGCTAGAGAAATGAGCAAATTTAATTTCGAAAGACTCACACAACTTTTGTAGAGTAACTGGAAAGATTGCATTACCTTCCACAGTTTCTGCTTTGACATCTTCACAAGCATCAACATTTGGATAACCAGTAACACCAGCGCAGTTCACAACCCAGTCATAATCGACTTTATTAATTGCTTCTTCTGCTTTATAGTGTGGACAAAGTGTTACCACATGTCCACCAATCACCAGCTGGTCGAACATTTTTCGACCAACCCAACCTCTACCGACGACTAATATATTCATATTGTTGTAGTATTTTGCTCAAATACTTTCCATAGTCAGATTTACAATATTTTTCTGCTGAAGCGCGAACCTGATTCTCAGTAATCCATGCATTCTTAAATGCAATTTCTTCTGGACACGCAATCATCATTCCAGTTCGACGCTGAACAGAACCCACGAATACAGATGCCTCTGAGAGAGATTCAAAGGTGCCTGTATCAATCCATGCAATACCACGATTTAGATATTCAACCTTCACATCATGATGCTTCAGATAGAGATTGTTAATATCAGTAATCTCCAGTTCACCACGCGCAGAAGGTTGTATCTGCCATGCATAGTCTACTACTTTATTGTCGTAAAAGTAAAGCCCAGTGACCGCATAATTGCTTGGTGGATATTTTGGTTTTTCGAGAATGGCTTTCAAATCACCATTGTCATCCAACTCAACAACACCAAATCTTTCTGGATCAGAAACATGATAGGCAAACAAAGTGCAGCCAATATGATTCCATGTGGCAGCATTGAATCGATTTATGAGTTCATTTCCATAGAAAATATTATCACCAAGAATAAGTGTAACGTCGTCTTTACCAATCCACTTTTCACAGATACGAAAACATTCAGCAATACCCTTTGGCTCATTCTGAATTGCATATGAAATGCTGATACCCCACTGAGAACCATCACCACATAAACGCTGAAATGCAGCAGCATCATTTGGTGAGTTTACAATCATGATATCACGAATACCAGCCATCATCAGAGTAGACAATGGATAATACACCAGCGGTTTATCATAAACTGGCAGTAATTGCTTTGATGTGACTTCAGTGCATGGATATAATCTTGTACCCATTCCACCTGATAAAATAATTCCCTTACGCATTATTATACCACTCCAATGTTTTACGAAGTCCCTCGGTGATGTTAGTCTTTGCTTTCCATCCGAGTTCTCGTTCAAGTTTTGATGAATTCATAGCGTATCTAAAGTCATGACCTTTACG
>Ga0172367_10008195_pt1 | contig 11730 bp, 8 predicted proteins | sample Lak10m_FD_114542 | JGI IMG/M metagenome (GOLD analysis project Ga0172367, IMG submission 114542) | Freshwater microbial communities from Kabuno Bay, South-Kivu, Congo - kab_022012_10m | ecosystem: Environmental > Aquatic > Freshwater > Lake | place: Democratic Republic of the Congo: South-Kivu...
AACCAATCGCCTTCCATTGCGCCCCTGCCCGATCTCCTCGTGGACGAAGGGGCTCGGATCGCCTTCAGCGTGCCCGCCACCGATCTCGATCTTCCACCTCAGCCTCTTGCCTTCGCCTTGGCTCAAGGTGCCCCTGCAGGAGCCCTCATCGACCCCAACTCAGGCCGGTTTGAATGGAGCATCCCTGCCGATGCCGGTCCATCCACCAACCTCATCACCGTGCGTGTGTCTGATGGATTCCCCGGCAGTAGCCCCGCTTCGCAATCCTTCACGGTCACCGTAAAAGCCGCGTTTAAAATCGCTATCAACGAGGTGCATCATCACCCCGCAACCGTCGGGAGCGAGTTCGTCGAGCTCATCAACAAATCCGCCACCTCATCTTGGAATCTCTCCGGCCTGAGACTCCACGGGAACGCATTCACTTTCACTTTCCCCGAAGGCACTTCACTCGCTCCAAATGGTCTCACCTGCGTCGTCAAAGATCTCGCCGCCTTCCGCACCGCGTTCGGCCCCACCCCCGCCGTCGCCGGTACATGGCTCGGTAAATTGGGAACCCTCGAAGATGATATCCGCCTGCTCGCCCCAGCCGGATCAAATCAAGTCCTCGACCGCGTCGTGTTCCGGAGCTCCCCTCCATGGCCTAGCCTCACCCGCCCCCCAGGCTCTTCACTCCAAGTGATCGACTCCGCCCAGGAAAACACTCCAGTTGCCAATTGGGCCGTAGCTCAAAACTACAACGGGCCACGCTCCCTCATTACTCTCACCAACTCCTGGAAGTTCTACCAATCCGGTCCCCTCGACTCGACCTGGATCAAACCCAATTTCAACGACAGCACATGGCGTAACGGCTTATCCCTGTTCTTCGTGGAAACCGCTGCTCTACCCGCTCCTAAATCCACCCCCCTCACTCTTGGCCAAAATACCTACTACTTCAGAGGCCAATTCGTCCTGCCCTCCCTGCCCAAGGGGGCTTCCCTCGTCCTCAGCAACATCCTCGACGACGGTGCCGTGTTCTACCTTAATGGAGCCGAAGTCCACCGACAGGGCATCGACCCCGGTCCCGTCGAGTTTAACACCATCGGGTACGACTTCCGGAGCCCAAAAAATGCCGTGGGCGATGCCGCCTGGGCCGGCCCCTTCACCTTGCCCTCCGACGGCCTCGTCGTGGGCACCAACGTCCTAGCCGTAGAGGTCCACCAAGCCAACGCCGCAAGCTCCGACGTCGTCTTCGGTGCCACTCTCACCATCGAAGGCGGATCCGCCGCCCCCGTCACCCCAGGAGCCCCCAATAGCGTCGCATCCCAACTCGCGCCCTTCCCTCCGATCAGTCTCGACGAAATCCTGCCCCTCAACACCAGCGGGATCACGGACAACCGAGGGGAACGCGAACCCTGGATCAAGCTCGTCAACCGCGGCGACACGCCAACCCCGCTCGCAGGTTTGTTCCTCAGTGATTCCTATACCGCTCTGGACCGATGGCCTCTCCCAGCCGATGTCACCCTGCCCCCGGGCGGCACCTTCCTCGTGTTCGCCGACGGAGAACTCACCGAAAACTCACCGACCGAAGCCCACGCCAGCTTCCGCCTTGACCCCGTCCAGGGATCCGTTGTTTTGAGTCGACTCCAACAAGGTGCCCCCGCCGTGCTTGATTATACCGATTACACCACACTTGGCCCCATCGATCCACGGGCCACCATCCTTCAGGCCGCCCCGCTAGCCGGTGGTGCGCTCTCCATCCAATGGACCTCTCAACCGGGCACGACCTACAGCCTCGAGTTCAAAAACAACCTCTCCGAACCCAACTGGAAAACACTCATCCAAATCACCGCCCAATCCAACTCCACCACCCACATCGATCCCGCCGACCCCACTCGCTCCCAACGCTACTACCGCCTCAAAACCCCATAATCCCCCTGAGACCGTCGGCACCCATGCCGGCTCCCACCCCGAGTCACTCAACGCCCCAAGGCCCCGCACGGAGTTCCGCCTTCAGGCGGTCCAGAAGGCCTCGCACCTCCCGCACCACCCCCACGTTACCTCCCCGCCCGCTCGCCTCCCGTGAGGATCTCCACGTCGCTCCAGTAGCCGAACTCCCATGCCCAGCCGTTGGCCGCGTTCTCCAGCCGCAAATTCATCGTCCGCCCAGCGAACGGCGTGAGATCAATATCATACTGAGACCACTCGCTACGTGGAGCCTTCACCGCCGTTCGATAGAGCACCGCGTCGTCCCCATAAACCCGCAACTCCCAATCCCCATTCGCATGCGCCGCCGCGTGAAAACGCAGACTCACCTTCGATGCCAACGGCAGCTTCACTCGACGCTCCAATACAGCCGGTTTCTCTCGACTGAATGGATGGGTCTCCAATACGTTCCGCCGCCCTCCGAACTCCGTCCACTTCCGCGGAGTGCCCTCAAACTCCGGCGCACTCACCTTCCAGTCCGGATTCCACAAGGAAACGCTCTCCATATCGACCGGCACTGCCCCCGCCGCATTCGCGCTCTTCTTCTGTCCTGCGTTCTCGTCGCCGAACACCTCCCGACGCAACGCCGGTGTCCACGGCCGCTGATCCCCAGGTGGGTTCAATAGATACCAGATCATGTCGCGGAATTCGGTGTCCGGAACCGCCTCCAAACCCTCCGGCATCAAAGACAGTTCGCTGGTCCGTATCTTCAACTTGCTTCCCTCCTCCGCCACGTCGCTCTTAGCCAGGATATGTTCCGTCGGCCCCGCCGCCACCAACCGCAAGCGCGTCGGCGTCTCCTCCACAATCCGTCCGCTCACGCTGCGTCCGTCCTTGAGCTCAACCTCGGTGGTGCCATAGCCGTTTCCAACCACCTCGTTCGGATCAATGATGTTGTGCAGTAACGCATCCAGCGTGCTCCGCCCCACACCCGTGAGATCCGGCCCCACATCCGCCCCCTCTCCATGCAGCTTGTGGCACACCAAACACGTGCGCTTCGCGACCTCATAGCCCGCCTTAGCGTCTCCCGTTTCCGCCAGCACCACCTTGCGCTTGGCCGCAATGAGCTTGAGTTTGTCGTCCCCCGACGCCCGATAACTGCCCAGCAGCCGGTTCGCTTGCTCCACCACCTTCGCGTCCGTACTCTTCGCCAACGCACGCCGCGCCGTGGCCGAGACGTCTTGTGCCCCAGCCACCTTGCCTTCTAAAGCCGCCATCAAAGCCCGGCTCCATGGAACGCGCGTCACCAATACGTCGCTCGCCGTTCGACGCGTCGGCACCGACATATTCTTCCACGTATCCGTAATTGCAGAACCAATCTCATCGCCTCCAAATACCGACAAAGCTCGAATGCCGTCTGCAAGCAACGCTTGGTCGGTCTTCTCCATCTTGAGCAGCTGGATCAAAGCCGCCTTCGAAATCTCATCCTTCGTCTCCCGCGCCGCTTGCACTGCTTTAACCCGCTCCTCAGGACTCGACCGCACGTCGTTGAGCTTTGCCACCAGCACACGGCTCGCACTGGTGTCGCCCAATAGGGTCGCCAGTCGACGCGCCTTATCCGCGATCTGTGGGTTCGCCGTTAGTTTCGCAAAGATGGGTTCCAATGGCACGGTCGGCGGCGCTGCCTTAGCGCGAAATCCTGCAATCAACCCGTCCAATGCCGCATTCGCTAGCTGGGTCTCCTGTGATAGCCCTCCCAGCAACACCATCGCCGTGTTGAGGTGCTTCTCCCGGATCGCCAAATCCGACAGATCACAAATGCGCCTCATCATCCGGTTCATGATGTAGTTGTTCATCGGCCACTCCTTGATGGACGAGTCCTTCGCGTTCTCCGTGAAACCCAACGCATGCCCCGCATCAAATGCAATGATCGGCTCCACCGCCATCCAGTAAACAAACGGCAACACCGGATCCTCCGGGTGATAGGGACTCTTGTGCAGTTCAGACATCACCCCGCCCATCACGACCTCATGCAGCGGAATCGAAGGTGGCGTGTCCACCGTGAGCGATCCCGAGTTGAATTGCCGTGCCGCCACAGCCACTGCCAGTCGCACCGAATCGTCCGGATCCCGCGCCAACTGGGCCAGCGCCTTCATCGAAAATCCAAACGGATACCCTCGCTCCCCAATTAATCGAGCCGTCCATGCTCGCACCGAAGCGTTCGTGTCCTTAACCGTTTCCTCCAGCAAAGTTTCCTCCAAAACCCCGGCCGTGTGGAGCGTCCACAGAGCCGCAAGCCGCGTGTCCACGCTCGCTCCCCGCTTCGCTAAATCAATGATCTTCGACGCCGGATGCAGCGTGCGCACCAACCCCGGATCCCGCCGCTCCGTAATCACCCGCTGAGCCATGCGCCGTTGCCAACTGTTCCGGCTCTCCAACAGCCCCGCCAATTCATCCACGCTGAGCTTCGCAAGGTTCATGTCCTGCGTCGGCCGACTCCCCACCGCCTTGCCCGGTTGATCCCCAACCCACACCACACGCCAAATACGCCCAAGCTCACGATCCACACCCTCAGGATCCGCTTGAGCATTTTGATAACACGGATAGCGATCGCACCAATCCATAATCCACATCGCCCCGTCCGGCCCTGTCTGATTGCTCACCGGCCGAAACCAATGGTCCTCCGAAACCAAAAACGTCCCCGCTCCCACCTCCCACGTTCCCCGATCTTCCCCCAGTAATGTAGCCTCTTTCGTCGCCTTGTAAGTGGACCCCACCGGAGTGAGTCGATCGCAGTTAATCGCGTTCTGGTGGATGTTGCCCAGGTAAGCATGCCCCCGCCATTCCGACGGCCATTGGTCGCCCTGATAAATCGTAATGCCCGCGTGCGCCGCCCTGAAGTGCCTCCAGTTGGCGATCGCAGGAAGCCCGCTCCCAGGCAAGTCCCCCGCATACCCAAACGGGTTCGCCCACGTCCCCCCCTGGCGGTTATACTGCCCGCCCGGTGCGAGGTGAAAGATGTGATGAATCACGCACGCGCTCACAAACGCGTCGCCGCGTTCGTTCCAGTCCACACCCCACGGATTACTCGTCCCATCCGCAAATACTTCAAACTCCTTCGTCCGAGGGTGAAACCGCGCCAACGCTGCGTCCATCTGCACGCCATCGTCCTCCGGGTTGTTCGGATCTTTGACCTTCGAATGGGTAAAGACGCCGTGGGTCATGTACAACCACCCGTCTGGTCCCCACGCAAACCCATTCAGAAGTTCATGCCGATCCTCAAGACCAAATCCAGTTTTCAAAATGGTCGTCTTGTCCACCTTGTCATCCCCATTCGTGTCCTCAAGGAAATATAAATTCGGTGCCGCACCTAAATACACCCCCCCGTTGCCCAACGCGATCCCGGTCGCCAACGAAAACCCGTCGGCAAATACAGTCACCTTGTCCGCCTTTCCGTCGGCATCGACATCCTCCAGGATCTTGATCCGATCCCGACCCTTCTGCCCCTTGCCCGCACCCCTCGGATACTCATACAACTCCACCACCCAGAGCCGCCCCCGCTCATCCCACGTCATGGCCACCGGGTTTACCACCTCGGGCTCACTAGCAAAAAGGCGAACCTCGAACCCCTTCGGCACTTTGATCTTCTTCTGAGATTCGAGCGGATGCAGCGCCGGATCCTTGACTCCGCGACGCACCGGATCGTTCTCGAGCATGTTGCCCGGCGGTTGATTGGTGTAGATCGTAAAACCCAGCGGTTTCGCCAAGTCAGGGCGATAATCCCCACCATACAAAGTCACGGAAACCCCCAAGCCCAATACAAAAAGTGCGACACGTTTCATAAGCGATGATGCCCATCCTAACCGCCTAGCCCAACCCCTGCAACGCACATCCGAGAAGCGAACCTTAAAGCTAAAGAGGACGATGGAACCGCGTGAAAATTGGCAAACACCTAGCTGACTCGGTCCCGCCGATTAGGTTCCTTGCCGCGCTTGCTCGAAGAACCTCAAATCTTCTAGGTCTTTTGGCCGCCCAGAAGCTCTCTTGTTCTTCAGCAGATGAGGAAGGCTCAATAGGCACAAGGGGAGCTCCCCTTGCCCCGTGGCCAAGCCTACGGGGATTCTCGTGGACCACGCTTCCTCGAACGTAACCCCATCAATTCGGTTCAACAGGTCGATCCGGTTCGGCGGTCGGCCGAACTGAACGACGATGCCAACTTCCGACAACTCCTCTGGACGTTGGAGACCCGGGATGTCCCCGTCCCAGAATTCCAACAGCGCCTGGAAGAGCGAGTTCGCGTTCCAGAGGTCCTCGGAATAGAAAAAATCCACATCACCCGTGAACCGAATGTAGCCATGAAAAATGACAGCCTCCCCTCCGACAAGGATGAAGCGGACACCGTGTTTGTCGAGCAACCGAATGAACTCTACTATATCGGCTGAGAAGTGGGTTGCTTCGATGTTTTTTGGGGCCGTGGGTGGCATTGGCGAACATCCGGTGAATTGTGCGGATAGATGCGAAATTTCAATTCCCGCGCGGCACGCATGCGTTCCTGCGGTGTCATGCGCAATTGTTGCGAGACATCCCATTCATCAGCAGCCGCAAAACTCCGCGCTATGTGAGCGACACGTTCCATGAACCAAATCTAGCGCATCCAAGCCCCGCCGAAAGCGGATTCTTATTCTCGGTCTGGAAAGAGCAATCGCTCGGGTTCTCCTCCCTGCCGACCTACCAACATGGGCGTCGAATCCCAAGGGGCAACGGCGCGACAGGAGGTCTGCACAAGTCACAAAAATCATCTCGTTATCGGGATCAAGAGGAGAGTAGATTGGCGTTCATGGAGATCCGTGTCGCCGTCGCCCTCATCCCGCCAAACTGGGTGCACGCTGGTCCCATGCTAAACAAAGACCGAATAAGCAGGGTAACTGAGGCGATTCAGACTGTGATCGTCGCCATTCGGGTTGGGTTGGGCTCCCCCCCACCAGCAGGACAAACACAAGTTCGTCCGCTGGGCAGCCAGAAGACCTTGCACGAGCCTTCGACTCGACCATCGATGCGCGCCAACCGCCGGAGCGCGCCCCTCGCGTGTAGACGGATCGCGATGTCCGGGTTGAAATGACGACAACAATGCAGAGCCTAAGCGGAGCATCCCATGTGGACATCCAAGCCGCCATTAAGCGCCGCGAACAGGTCGAGAGGTTTCTGAGGGAGCATCGAATCGCTCTACTCACACTGGTCTTTACCGATATCGTCGGGTCCACAAAACTAAAACAGGATCTAGGGGATCTGAGAGCGGTTGAACTGATCCAACAACATCATGCGCTGGTTCGTGAGATTCTAAGCGACTTCGAAGGCTCACAGGAGATTTCAACCGCTGGAGATTCATTTTTTGTAGTCTTTGCCAAGCCCAGCGATGGGGTGAGTTTGCACTCCGTTTGCAGGCGAGTCTTGCTGAACTAAAAAAGTCCGGCTGTTTGAACATAGCGGATCGGATATCGATTCACGTAGGCGACGTATTGGTCACAAACAAGGGGGAAGGACCGGATCTTTATGGGATGCAGATCGACCTATGTGCCCGCATCAATTCGCTGTCTAAAGGGAATCAGATCCTACTCACTCGTGCGGTTTTCGATAGTGCCCGACAGGTGCTTAAAGGACGCGATATCCCCAAAGTAGGCCAGCTTTCGTGGTTAAATCATGGACCTTACCAGCTCCAGCGAATCGATGAGCTCGTCGAGGTTTGCGAGGTGGGAGAAACCCGACTTGCTCTGTTAAGTCCTCCATGCGATTCGTCGAAGGCAAAGCGTTTTATTGGGCCCGGAGCCGAGCCGGTTCTAGGATGGCGTCCAGCGATCGACCAAACAGTGCCTTCTACCCAGTGGACGTTGGAGAGAAGACTAGGCGAAGGAGGTTTTGGGGAGGTCTGGCTCGGCAAACATGACGTCCTTAAGGAAACGAGAGTCTTCAAGTTTTGCTTTAAACTGGAGAAGGTGAGGGCCCTTAAACGGGAGCTCACTCTGTTTCGGATCCTTGCCGAGAAGGTCGGAAAGCATCCTAACCTCATCGGGGTTCAGGAGGTCAACTTAGAGTCTGCCCCATTCTATCTGATGATGGACTACGGAGGTGGCCCCGATCTTCGAACGTCGCCCGCGCTATGCAGCCCTCGAACATCGGTCAGCAGTAGCAGGAATGCAGATCTCATCCAGCGGCAACAAGCTGGTGACAACATCCTCCGATGCCTCGGTTCGGATATGGGACGTCTCCACCGGAAAGCCCGCGTCTTCGTGGGTCCACCACAGCTCACAGCCCTTTACCCGTCTCGTGGATGATGGAGGCTTCTTGGTGATGATGGCCCGAGGACTGCGTGTTTGGCAACCCGCTCCTTCAGCACAGGTGTTGATTCCATCAGAACTAGCTCGATCGATGCGAACCGTCACATTTAGCCCAAATTCCAACCACGCTGTTGTAACCAGGTTGGGAAACTCAGCCCTAGTTCTGGACTTGAACAATGTGGGGGCTGCACCAGTCCAACTGCGACACGAGGGTAGAGTCGAGGGAGCCGCATTCACACCGGACAGCTCAGTTTCGTCACTGGGGGATTCCGTCGGGCTTGCCCCTCACACCCCTCCTGAATACCGTTCCCCACATCACCCACCTGGGCGTGGATTCGGACCTAACGTTCGGGGTATTTTCATTCGAGTATCAAACCCAGATTTGGGACCTGGCCCCCCCTCAATGGAGATCTCCACCAGCAGCCTTTTGCAACTGGCCCAATCCCACGCCGGCTCCAAGGTCGATGGCACAGGTTCCGTAGCGCCCATCGATCCGACAGAACTTGAAGCGATCACTGCAAGCATCACCGGAGCGCTCCAACGCATCATGGATTCGAACCCAAGATGGAAAACGGGTCTTCAACTCGCACAAAAGAGCCCAACGATGAAGCGACCAAGTTGGAAGAGTCCAACCGAAAGGCGTTCACTTCTGGGCCCAAGTTCCGCCCACGGTACTGTGGGTGCTACAGTTGAATTTCGGTTGACGCCTGGAAATAACCGGGATTCACCTACAGTTCAATGGCTCAAGGATTCACGACCAATCCCTGGTGAAACCAACATGGTTCTGACGTTACGGAATATCACCGAACGAGATTACGGGGGTTACTCGGCACGGATCGATGGGGATGGCGAGTGGCAAGAGACCTCGACAGCTCGATTGACACGCACTCCCCTGATCCCGGGACTGGTGGGCCAGTGGGATTTCGAGCAAGGCACCCTACAACCTACCATAGGTCTGGCATGGGAACCTCTGGATGAGACCACCAACCCTACTTCAAAGTTGATCAAGCTGGGCAATACAAGCGCTCTCGGTCTGCCCGCCATCCAAGGCAATCATCAAAATGTGCTTCCGTTCCCGGCGTTTGACCCCAACACGGGGTTTCGGGTGCATCACCCAATTCGACCACCGCCGGGACAAGCCAAGGTGAACAAGTACTCGATCGTCATGGATATCCTCTTCAGCAATCCTGATAACCAATGATTCGCTGCGCTAATGCAAATCGACGACGCCTCAAACCAAGACGATTCCGACCTGTTTACAAGCTGGCGGGACGGAAGGGGGGGCGTCGGAGTCAGCGAAAACTACGATGGCGACGTCATGCTGGAGATCGGAAAGTGGCATCGGCTCGCTATCGTCGTGGACATGCTCGGCGACCATCCTACAATCCGGAAGTATATTGACGGAGTGAAGCACTCTGACCAAGTCGAGGCGAGAGGGATTGGGAAGGATGGGAGGTACTCACTCGAGCCATCGTTTCTCCTCTTCACCGACGATAGCGGTGAAACCCTTCCAGGTGCGATGAATTCATTACAACTCTATGACCGCTGCTTGACCAGCACGGAAGTTCGTGCGCTTGGAGGCCCATCAAGCATGCGACTTCCGATATCGAATCCTGGACTCGTAAGATAACCGAAGCACGTCGAGCGAGATCGCTCCGTACGCGAGCCCATTGACACCCAACACCGTAACGAAGCCGTGACACTGGTCGGGTTTCTGCTTGAATCCAGACCATCCTTTCAACCTATGTATCATCGTGCCGTGTTTTATAAATGCCACGCGAGCGCCCTAGCCCTATGGATATCTCTGTCCTTGAACATCGTGCTAGCAACCCCTCGCCCCCTGCCCCGCAGCACGCCAGAAGCGCAAGGGGTCTCCTCCGAAGTTCTCCTCACTTTCTTGCAAGCCGCCGATCGCCAGATCGAGGCCATGCACAGCATCATGATTCTCCGCCATGGCCACGTCGTCGCCGAAGGATGGTGGGCTCCATACCAACCCAATGATCCTCACGAGCTCTATTCCCTCAGCAAAAGCTTCACCTCAACCGCCGTCGGCTTCGCAGTCGCCGAAGGACAGATGAGCATCGACGACGAAATCCTACGCTTTTTTCCCGCCGAGGCCCCTCAGGAACCGTCAGCCAATCTCAAGGCCATGCGAATCCGAGATCTCCTCACCATGTCCACCGGCCACCAGGACGAGACCGCATCGGCACCCGATAAAATCTCACCCAAATCCTTCCTTGCCCACCCCGTCCCGTTCAAGCCAGGAACCCACTTCAAATACAACACGCCGGCCACCTTCATGCTCTCTGCCATCGTCCAAAAACAGGCCGGGCTCCCGATTGTGGATTACCTCCGACCGCGATTGTTTGAGCCCCTGGGAATCGAGAATCCAGTGTGGTCGACCAATTTCCAAGGGACCTCCCTGGGCGGATACGGCCTGAGAGTTCGAACCGAGGACATCGCCAAGTTCGGCCAGCTCTATCTCAACGAAGGCCGATGGCTGAACCGCCAAATCTTACCCCGCTCTTGGATCCAGCAAGCCACCTCCAAGCAAACCTCCAACGGCAGCAATCCTCGAAGCGACTGGGATCAGGGCTACGGATTCCAATTCTGGCGCTGCAAGAACGAGGCCTACCGAGGTGATGGGGCTTTCGGCCAGTACTGCATCGTGATACCCAAGCTGGACGCTGTCATCGCCATCACCAGCGGCGTCAAGGACATGCAATCCGTGCTCGACCTCGTCTGGGACAAAGCTCTCCCCGCCTTCGCCCCAAAACGTCTGAAACCAAACAAACCCGCCACCGAGACACTCAAAGGTGTCCTGAGCAACCTCCAGGTCATCCCCGCAGCCGGAAGCAAACCTCCCCCCGATAGCGAAGGTTTCCTGGCCCACCGTTACCAAATGGACGCAAACGAACAGAAACTGATCTCCCTGAGCTTCGAACCAGGACCTAACCCCAACTCGCGCACCCTGGTGCTAGGTTACGAAGATCGTTCGGTCCGGATTCCCTTCGCTTACGGATCCTGGATCCGCGGCGGCACGCTCGATCCAGGACGCGGCACCGAGCCCGTGGCGAGCTCAGGTGGTTGGCTCGATTCCGCCACACTCCAGATCAAAAGCTGCGCCTACGAAACCCCGTTCCACGTGACCACCACACTCCGTTTCATCGCTGGCGAACTCCGCATCGAAACCCAACCCAACCTGGGCTTCACCAACACCAAACGCCCCACCCTGCTCGGCCGTAGACAAGCCTCACCCTAGCTCCCCCACCCGAGAAAGGTAGCGAGCCACCCCACGGAACCCTGATCCTTCCTTTATGACGCTCCTCACCTCGCTCTTGCGCACGACCGCAACGGTTGGGCTAACTCTCCTAGCCCTGATCCTCACCTCGTTTCTCGCTCCCGCCCGCGCTCAGCAACTCGCGTCCTCCCGTCTCTCGCTCGCCCTCACCAACAACATAGCCACTCTCGCCCTCCAAGGCCGCTCCAATCTCCT
>Ga0172367_10008198_pt1 | contig 11728 bp, 10 predicted proteins | sample Lak10m_FD_114542 | JGI IMG/M metagenome (GOLD analysis project Ga0172367, IMG submission 114542) | Freshwater microbial communities from Kabuno Bay, South-Kivu, Congo - kab_022012_10m | ecosystem: Environmental > Aquatic > Freshwater > Lake | place: Democratic Republic of the Congo: South-Kivu...
CCACAAAAAACACATCTTAATATATCGATTTCATAACTAATTGGAAACTTCTCGACTTTTGGATTTTCGTGCTCAGAAGCAACTATTTTAATACACTCCGCTGGACAATTTGTTGCACAGAGCATGCATGCCGTACATCTTAAGGATCCATCTTTTTTTACTGTTAGCACGTGATTTCCTTTGAATCGTGCAGAGTACTCATATTTTTCCTCTGGATAATTTAGGGTAATCATTTTCTTTTTATTAGTTAAATTGGACCACAAATGCTTCATTGTGATTCCCATTCCCGTTAAAATACCAGGCAAGTACCACTTACTTTTTTCGGAGTTGTTTTGAAGTACGCTCATATAGTTCCTCGTTTAAAAACAAATTCGTTTTTTTTTCGATGCTCTAGCTTAACCTGATCAGTACGACCCAAGATATTTATCATTACTTCATCTTCAGTTTGAATGAGGGGAGCTTTTCCAGAAAAAATATTGGCCAAATCCGTTCCAGACAATGCCTCCGAAATTATGGTAGTTGCTTTTTTAAATATTTGTGCTTTGCCGGTGGCATTAATGAAAGTTCCACTCTTTTCAACGAATGTTTTAAGTGGAATTAGCCATGAGGTTCCTTTAACATCGCCCAATTTATCTAAATCTTCCGACTTAGCAGACTGACACCATACTAAATTTTCGGCTTTTGAAAAAAATGAAAATTTTTCTGAAAAATCGGGAAAGGCTGACAAATTCTCGGGTCCCAAAATAATTAAAGTCTTGAGCTCACCTTTGAAAAGACTATTTTGAAGATCTTGCCAAGAGCCCAATATATTATATTTTTCTAAATTACTTAGAAGCCCCTTAGTGTTAGGATTTTTATCTCCTCGTATTAGAAATCCGTCAAAATCTTCAAATGTATCTTTACCATTGATCCAGTGAAAAATCTTCTTGGTTTTGAATTCATTGATAAAAACAGAAATTAAGGAATCATATTCTTCGTTCGTATATTGCCCAGTTAATACAACTCCAATGCCACCGTTGCTATTTTGTTTAAGGAATTTTGCAGCATCTCTTGCTGCAGCACCAGGAGTAATTTCTGTTTGTTGCCCATTTGAATACTTAATGCCTTTAGTATTTCTATTCAATTTATTTAAAAATTTATAAATATCTCGACCGTTGTCACACATCCAATAGCTATTTACATCAGCGTTGAATCGAGGTTTAGTGCGGAAAAAACCTTCTTTGTTGAAGTAAACTTTAATATTGCAGCCGGTAGAACAGCCGGTACAAATCGTGTCTGCGTCTTTGAGATACCAAACTCTTTGGCGAAAACGAAAGTCCTTCGAGGTCAGAGCACCCACCGGGCAAATATCAACAGTATTTAAAGAATAATTATTATCAAGCTGCTTTCCTTCAATTGTGCCAATTTCACTTCGATCTCCGCGATTAAAAATACCGAGCTCATTTGTCTTTGAAATTTCATCTGTAAATCGAACGCAACGGGAACATAATATGCAACGTTCAGAATCTAAAACGACTTTTGGACCAAGATCCACTACTTTATGTTTTTTTTGTTTGTGTTCCGCCATTTCAGAGTCATATTGACCAAAAGCCATATATTGCTCTTGAAGACCGCATTCGCCTGCCTGATCGCAAATGGGACAATCCAATGGATGATTAATCAGGTGAAAATCTAAACCCCATTTTACAGCATCTTTTACTTTGTCAGAGGTGTTGTTAATTTTCATTCCCTCAGTCACAGCTGTATTGCATGCAATTTGTACACGGGGATTGCCTTCAATCTCAACCATACAAAGTCTACAAACTCCAGCCACACTCAGGCCAGGATGATAACAATAATGAGCAATGGCTTCATTTTCCTGAAACATGGCCTCAATAATTGTTGAGCCAGTTTTTACTTCAATTTCTTTGCCATTAATGGTGCATTTCGGCATATGACTTTCCTTTTACTTTTGATCGTCCTTCGCGCACATAGAATTCAAATTCATCTCGAAATTTGCTCACAAAGCTCAAAACAGGTAATGCTGCAGCATCGGAGAGAGCACAAATTGTTTTTCCCTTCATGTTATCAGCAACTTTAATTAACAAATCAATATCCTGCAAACGTCCACGACCCTCCAGGATAGAATGTAAAATTTTATTTAACCATCCAGTTCCTTCACGGCAGGGGGTGCATTGGCCACATGATTCATGATGATAAAAGTGAGTTAGAACTCCAAGAAGATCAACCATACATTGTGAATCATCAATGACAATTACAGCTCCCGAGCCAAGCATTGTTCCTAAACCCGAAAGACACTCATAATCTAACGTGGCTTTTTCGACTTCAGCACATGTTAATACGGGCGCCGAGGATCCACCTGGAATAACTGCTTTGAGTTTTCTGCCAGGATGCATTCCTCCTCCCAATTTATAAATCAGATCGATAATTGGAAAACCCAATGGAACTTCATAATTTCCAGGTTTAACAATGTTTCCACTTAAGGAGAAAAGCTTTGTGCCAGTTGATTTTTCAGTACCATATTTTTTATAGGTGGAAGCGCCATCTCTGATTATATATGTAACAGCAGCGAGAGTTTCAACATTGTTTACGATTGTAGGCTTTTTGAGGTACCCCTGAATTGCGGGAAATGGGGGTTTCAGTTTGGGCTGTCCCTTTTTTCCCTCTAAGGAAGAGATCATTCCAGTTTCTTCGCCACAAATATAGGCGCCAGCGCCTTTATAAACATCCATATCATGATCAAATCCAGAACCCATAATATTTTTCCCAAGAAGGCCAGCATCATAGGCTTCTTTTATTGCTTGTTCTAAACATGAAATTGGAAAATCATATTCACCACGAACATAAATGTAGCTTTTCGGGGAACCTATCGCGAAGGCAGAAATAATCATTCCCTCGATGAGTTGATGTGGAGCTCGTTCCATCATCATTCGATCTTTAAAGGTTCCAGGCTCTCCCTCATCTGCATTACAAAGTAAGTACCGCGTTTCGCCATTTTTTGGCAGAAAACCCCACTTCATACCAGTCGGAAATCCGGCGCCTCCTCGACCTCGAAGACCCGAGGCTTTTACTTCATCGATAATTGCCTGGGGCTGCATTTTCAAAGCTTTTGCTAAGGTTTCATATCCAAGAAATTTTCTGTAACCATTAAGAGATCGAAACTCCTCTTTTCCGTAATGCTCTGTTAATATTTTAACTTCCATTATTTCATACCTCTCAGAATATTCATTGCCGATTCCGCGGTGAGATTTTCAAAATACTTATCATTGACTTGCATCATTGGTGCTGTTCCACAGGAACCAAGACACTCTACTTTTGAAACCGTAAAGCGTCCGTCACTACTGATCTCTCCTGATTTTAACTTAAGTTCACCACAGATATGTTCCGCAAGTTCGCGGCTACCATTTAGCGCGCAAGATATATTAGTACACACTTGTATATGATATTTTCCAACGGGCTTTTGATTGAACATAGTATAAAATTTGAAAACTTCGTTTATTTTACTTTCAGGAATATTCATCTCCTTACTTAAGGCCAAAATGATTTCGCTATTAATCCAGCCTTTATTTTCTCTTTGGGAAATGTAAAGGCATCGAATTATTGCTGATTCTTTGGTCTCATACCGACCAAGTTCTTTTCTAATCTCTTCACGACATTCATTTGAAAATTGAAACATACTTGCCTCTCGAAACTAATCATACTTTATAAATTCAAAATTAAAATGCTCATTTACTGGCATTCGTGAGGAGAAGGCCAGAAATACGATACCCCATTTACGACTAACTTTATCGATCCAACTCGCCGGCGATAACATTCATGCTTGCAACGGTAGCAATGGCATCTGCAATCATTGCACCTTTCACTACATGAGAAAAAGATTGGTAAATAGCAAAACAAGGGGGTCTTACCTTGAGCCTATATGGATTTGCACTTCCATCGCTCACCAGATAGAAGCCCAACTCACCATTTGCTGCCTCTGTAGCATCATAAACTTCTCCTATTGGTGGGCGAAGACCTTTAATAATCAACATGAAGTGATTCATAAGACCTTCAATATTGCCATAGACGTCTTTTTTCTCAGGCAGCACAATGCCCTTATCTCTAATAGTATAATCTCCACCAGGAATGTTTTTGCAAAGTTGTTCAATTATTTTTATTGACTGTCTCATTTCTTCAATGCGAACTAAATACCGATCGTAAATATCCCCATTGGTCCCAACAGGAACGTCAAAATCTAAGGATTCATACCCATAATAAGGGGAAGTTTTTCGAAGATCCAAATTAACACCAGAAGCTCTAAGTAAGGGACCTGTGTAACCCCAAGCAATGGCATCCTGCGCACTTACTGGACAAACCCCTTGTGTCCTCTTTATAAAAATTTTATTGTCTAAAAGCATTTTGGATATTTCATCAACCCCTTCACGCATCTCTTTGCAGAAACTTAGAACTTCATCAAACCAACCTTCAGGAGCATCTTGGGCCATTCCTCCCACTCGAGTAAGGGCGACTGTAAGGCGGGCACCACAAAGTTTTTCAAATAAAGAATATACTTTTTCTCGATATGTAAAAAGATGAAAAAAGGCGGTGAGCGCACCAAGATCAACTCCTCCCGTTCCAACGGCAATAATGTGATCAATTATGCGAGAAAGTTCACACAAAATAATACGCATTACTTGTGCTTTCGGTGGAATTTCAACTCCCAGTAATCTTTCAACGGCCTTACAATATCCAACATTATTCATAGGTGCTGAACAATAATTTAATCTATCGGTATATGGAATTACCTGGTTGTAGGGATGAGTTTCTGCCATTTTTTCAAAACAACGGTGTAAAAAGCCGATATCACATTTTGATCGAACGATTGTTTCTCCGTCCAATTCTAGCATGACCCGTAAAGTTCCGTGCATTGCCGGATGAGATGGGCCAATATTTAAAGGAACTAAATTTTCATTCAAAATGGATCCAGGCATTCCCGGTTCAGAATCAAAATGAATCGGAAGAACTTCACTGGCATGCTGCTGAGCATCAGCTTCATAGTCTTTACGAAGTGGATGTCCGACAAACTGATGATGAGTCAAAATTTTTGTCAAGTTGGGATGTCCTTCGAAGACAATTCCAAACATATCAAAAGCTTCGCGTTCAAACCAATCGGCACCCCGCCAGATGTGAATAGCAGACCTGACAGATTCATTTTCGCCAACTTGACATTTAATTCTCAAACGTGAACCATCTTTTGATGAAAAGAGGTGGTAGACTACGTCAAAACGCAGAGGGCGATGGGGAAAATCAACCCCACAAACATCCATTAGAAAATCGAATCTACCAGAGCTTTTAAAGTAACTCAGAATAGCAATAATCTGCTCTTTAGGAGATTGGATAACATCATCGCCAAATTGGTGTGAAAAAACAAAATTTGACAAATCAAAATTATGAGAGAGTTCGCTTTTTAGGACTTCGATCTTATTCATAAGGACACTTCCAATTATCTTTCCAAGGACGTGGTTTATTGTCGGAGATCATTTTCTGCAAAGTCATAATCCCATCAAGTACTGCCTCAGGAGTTGGTGGGCACCCTGGTACGTACACATCGACAGGAATAACCATGTCACAACCCTGAAGTACATGATAAGCTCTATAAAAACCACCAGAGCTTGCACAAGCTCCCATTGAGAGAACGTACTTGGGCTCGAGCATTTGCTGATATATTCTCACTAAGACGGGGGCCATTTTTTCGGTGATCGTTCCCGCAACAATGAGTAAATCCGCCTGGCGTGGAGAAAATCGAACGACTTCTGCGCCGAAGCGCGCTAAGTCATATTTGGGCCCCATTACAGACATTAATTCAATTCCACAACAAGCAGTCCCATAGGGAAGTGGCCAAAGGGCATTTTTTCTCCCCCAGGCAACTATTGCATCTAAACGTGTTGTCATTGCGAATGATCGCGAAAGTTCATCAATTGATTGAGCTTCGCTGGTCATAAACCACCTCACTTGAAATTTATGTTCTACCTTTTAGGTAATACATCTAAGATATGTATTCTACGAGCATTTTGGCGTCGCGCAATGGAGATTTGACATTGGCGCAGAAGAATAAGGAGAAAGTCATAATTTATTGAAAGCCTTAAGTTTGGAAATATTAACGCCTTCAGGAAACTTTAGGTTTAAGTTTAATAAATGTCTCAATGGCATCTCTAACCTGAGTACTAATATTCGTAAATCGAACTCCATATTTGAATCTGGAGGATTCTGATGTCTGGGGTGACCGAAGTGTTTGCTTACTAACAACTTGGCAGATTGCATTAAATGGAGGTACGCCCTCTCCAGGCTTGAAGTGCAGAAACAAGGATTGGCCTGGTTGAATATTTGAACTTTCTAAGACAATTCCTGCCCCACCTGAGCTAATTTCTAAGCTTATTCCCTTAAAGACAGACTTGCTATTATGTACGACAAGCGACGAGCCAAACTTGGCCCGGAGATGCCTTCGTCGGAAGAAAATCTCAGAAATATCTAAATCCTTTCTATTGTGCAGGTCTCGAATATTTTCTGTGGAGAACTCCTCAGTAGTTGAGATTTGACTCCAAGAGTTGTTGCCTGGTTTCCAGACAAAATCAAATTCATAAAGTGATTTGTTTTGAAGCATCTGGATAATATCCAACTGGGAAAAGGGTCCATAGTTATTTCCGTCCCGAAGGATATACCATGCTTTGTCATTAAAACTTATGGCCGTCTCATTTGATTTGGGAGGGCAGTCCGGTAAAAAATAATGTGCAAAATCAGCATGGATTAGAAGTAGTACCCAATCTCTTTTAGATTCATCAAATACATAGTCCGCCCAACTAATATTTCCATTACTTACAAGTTGAATGACACGATCATATTCAAAAGGACCTGTCTGTGTTCCGTTTTTTGATAGAAAGTAAACTTTCTTCATAATTTCAAATCCTCACTCATTTCAAACAAACTATCGGACAAATACGATCTGAACTTTAGGAGGTCCTGCTTAAATGTTTCAATGTGAGAAGATCGAAGAAAAAGCTTTAAGAGTGTTATAAATCTATCTAGTGGAAGCGATTGGAAAGAGATCATACTAAGGAGTCCATAAGTATGAATACAAAGGAAAGATGTTTTTTGATCCAATATAATAAAGTTCGACGAAGGGCTTGTGTAACGCAATTTCGAGGAAATCCTTTTGCATTAAATAAAACAACTCATATTTCCGCATTTTGATAGTCTCCAGGGTAAATTGAGATGTGATAGGAGGGATAGAAATTAATTAAAATGCGCTTAAAAACAGGCGCATTTTAATTCCAAAATTCAAAGGTGGACCAGTGAATCAATGTTCTTGATTAAAAATACTCGCCGTCATCGTCCTCTTCTTCGTCTTCATCACTTTTTAATAAGTCATCTTCGTCTTCATCTTGATTGTCTTCGAGATCCTCAAAATCGTCTGAAGCTGAATCATCCTCTTCCCAAGAGTCCTCTTCGGATTCTGCTTCGATATGAGAGATAGTTTCAGCGTCGTCCTCATCAAATTCATGGGCTAGTTCACGGAGTGTTGAAGCGCTAGGGATTTGATTTTCGCTGATATCTTTTTCGACAAAAGCTGAAGTTGACTTCTTCTTAGGAGAGATATTCTTTTTTGCAGTACTTTTGCCTGGAGAGCTTTTTTTAATATTAGCTTTTCCTAATTTTTTAGCAATTTTTTTATCAGTTTTCGCAGTCGCCTTTTTCACAGCGACCTTTTTTGCGACCTTCTTCCCTGTCGCCTTTTTAGCAATTGTTTTTTTAGCAGATTTCTTAGGAATTGCCTTCTTGCTCATTGACTTTTTTGCAATTGTTTTGGTTTTTTTAGCAATTGACTTTGCCTTTTTTGTTACCTTTTTTTTTGCCATCTTGATGTCCCCTTTAAACAAAAAATTATTATATGCAGAAGTCTATTTTATCTTTGAAAAAGAAAATGTAAATGTTAAAAATCATTCCTAGTTTTTATAAGGTGCGACATTTCAAAGTACAAGACTTTGATGCGTATGGAAAAGGAACATGTTAGGATTTCGTGAGGGTTTCGGTGGAGGTCTTGCACCTCAACAATGGGAATTGATATTAAGGGAGTCAGGATGGCTTTAGAGAGAGCTTTTGATGCGCAGTTGGAAGATTTAAAAAAGTTGATTTTGGTGATGGGTGGTCACGTCGAAAAATCTGTTACCAAAGCATCAGCAGCTCTTTTACAAAAGGATATCGAAGGTTTCGGAGAAGTTCACGAGATCGAAAAACGCATAAATGAGGCTCAGATTGCAGTGGATAATTCGTGTGTTTCACTGCTGGCCAAGCAAGGACCAGTTGCTCGTGACCTTCGGTTAATCTTGTCGATTATTAAAATTAATACCGATTTGGAACGAATGGGGGATCAGTGTGTGAATGTGGCTTTTACAGGAAAGGATTATTTATTTAGGCAATCACCCAATGACTTAAAAGACATTGCTAAAATGGCGGAGTTGGTTAAACAAGTCATAAAGCAATCTCTGGATTCTTTCGTAAATAGAGATGTGGAAATGGCTAAATTAGTATTATTGACTGATGACGAAATTGATGAACTTAAAAATAAAGTTTTTAAAGATATGATTTTAACAATGAAAAATAATCCGCAAAACATAGAGGCAAGCCTGGATCTTATTTTAATAGCGCGAAATTTTGAGAGATTAGGTGATCATGCAACAAATATTGCTGAAGATGTAATATTTGCGGTTACAGGTCGGGATATTCGACATGGTGGAAAGTATAAATGATTCAAAATATTGAAGTTTTGGTTGTTGAGGATGAGGTGGAAATCAGGCAATTGATTGCTCTCCATCTTCAGCGTCAGGGCTTTTTAGTAAGCGAATGTGAAACTGCAGAGCAAGCCAATCAAGAAATTCAGAGCAAACGATTCTCACTTGTTGTTTTAGATTGGATGCTTCCACGATTAAGTGGAATTGATATTGTCGGAGATATTAAAAAATTGAGCCCAGGTACCAATGTTTTGATGGTAACTGCCAAAGCAGACCCACAAGATATAGTCTTTGGTCTTGAAAAAGGCGCTGATGATTATTTGACGAAACCTTTTGAAGTAAGTGTTTTACTTGCTAGAGTGCGAGCGCTGCTGCGGCGAGGGCAAATATTTGCTCAGGATAATTCTATTGAAAAAAGACACTTCGAGATGAATGGCCTAACTTTAGATTTAGAAAGTTATGATGTTCAAAGTAATGGGATCCAACTGCATTTAACACCTTCCGAATTTAAATTGCTCCTTGCAATGGTTAAGGGACAAGGGCGTGTTTTAACTCGAGATCAATTGATTGATCAAATTCAAGGGGAAGGGGTAAACGTAACAGGGAGAACTGTTGATACCCATGTTTTTGGGTTAAGAAAAAAGTTGGGTCAATGGAGCGAAAACATTGAAACCATAAGAGGTGTTGGATATCGAATTAAATGTGACAATAGTGAAAAAGAATAGGCATTTAAATGCATTTTTCTAATAAGGCTAAATACCCGTGGATGTTATTTGCCAGAGTTTTTTTAATTCAAATAGTTGCTTACAATTTACTTTTCGTCGGATTTCTAGTTTTTTGGGAAGTGATTCGTGGAGGGGTCAGGGAATTCTATCCAATTGGTTTTATTTATATTTTTGGAACTTTCTTTATTTCCTCCTTACTGAGCCACCTAGTGAGTCGCCCAGTTGCGCGAATTGTGCACAAAGCTCATTTTCTTTCTAGTAAGCGACTGGCTAGAGAGCTTGGTCCAGTCGATGACGACCTTTTAGTTTCAGAGTTTGGCGAATTTGCAGAGATAGAAAACGCACTCAACAAAATTGATAGAAAAATACGTAAAAGTAAGGATTCTTTTAATAGAGAAAAAGAAGAAATTCAGGCCCTAATGGGAAGTGTTGAAGATGGATTGGTAAGCTTCGCGCTCGATGGCAAACTTATGTTTTTTAATAGTCATTTTGCTAGGCTATTTTTAAAAGCAGACCGAATTAGAACTGAAGAAAGTATTTATATTACCAATATTTTTAGAGCACCGGAGTTGTTTGATGCTTTCGAAAAAGTAAAAAACGGCGGTCATCCGATAAAGATTACACTTTATTTGGAAGATTTACAAAATTCCTTTTCCCATTTTTACGCTGTGACATTAGCGCCCCTTCGAAAAATAGAGGATGCCTCCATTTATGGCGTAACTTCTGCCTTTCATGATATCACTGAAATCAAGCGCGCTGAACAGATTCGAATAGATTTTATTGGAAATGCTTCCCATGAACTGCGAACTCCAATAACAACTATTAAGGGATACGCTGAAACCATCCTCGAGGACCTTCAAAGAGGCAGTCTGGATGGTGATACTAAAAAATTTCTTGAAATCATTTTAAGAAATGCAGATCGCTTAACAAGCTTGGTGGAAGATATGATGGAGATTCACTCGCTGGAAAATGATCCAGATTTGAATTTTGAAGAAGTGTCAGTTAGAGATATTACACAGCAAGTTATTGGTGATTTAGCAGTTATAGCTGATTCCAAAAAGCAAATTGTCGATTTAAAATGCGAGGGAATTGATTTAATTAACGTAGATAAACTCAAACTCGAGCAGGTTCTTAAGAATTTAATAGGAAATGCGATCAAATATTCCGATGTTAAAAGCCAAGTTAAAGTTATTTGGAGTTCTGAAGATAATGGAAATTGTATACTAAGAGTGATAGATAACGGTCCGGGAATTCCGGAGCATCATCTTGCTCGCCTGTTCGAGAGGTTTTATAGGGTTGATCGAGGTCGGTCAAGGGATCAGGGAGGCACGGGGCTTGGGTTGGCTATAGTAAAGCACATAATGCAAACTCATGGTGGAAGTGTCACGGTTAAAAGTACCTTGGGGGTGGGGTCTGAGTTTATTTGTACCTTTCCTTCAGAACTCAGTGTTTCGAGGACTTGATGTGGATGAATCCCATCCCTTTTATAAATATTACTTGAGTATTTATGGCGAAAGATGGAATGCGCTATTATTAGCAATGATTCGCGATGAATTTAAAGTAATTCGACTCAATGAAAATAGTGAAGATTTTAAAAAAGGAATTTTGAAAGTACGATTCTCTCCATTTCAAAACTTTTCCAATCTGGAAAATTGTTATTTATTGCCTTCAGAGGACGTGCGTCCTTTTGCTTTACCAGGAAGGACTGCGGACGGACTTTTAGACTGTTATATAATGGATCCAGCAAGTATCTTTGCCGCCCGTTCTTTAGAAGTGGAGTCAAACCATCGAGTCTTAGATATGTGCGCGGCACCAGGAGGAAAAACTCTGATTTTTGCTGAGGCCTTAATGGGAACCGGAGAGCTTGTTGCCAATGAGCTCTCCGAAAGCAGACGGGGGCGACTTCAAAGTGTTTTGAGGCAATATATTCCAGCACATCTGCGTGAAAATATCTGGGTAAAGGGAAAAGATGGTATAAAGTACGGTTTGGTGGAAGCGGAAGGTTACGATCGGATTTTATTAGATGCACCCTGCTCTGGTGAAAAACATGTTCTTGAATCTCCTTCTTCACTTAGAGAGTGGAGTGTCGCAAGAGGGAAGAATCTTGCAGTTCGTCAATATAGTTTATTGGCGAGTGCCTGGGCAGCGTTGAAGAATAATGGGAAATTAGTTTATTCAACATGTTCAATAAACCCTATTGAAAATGATGAAATTATTAGAAAACTAATTAAAAAGAAA
>Ga0172367_10008199_pt1 | contig 11726 bp, 5 predicted proteins | sample Lak10m_FD_114542 | JGI IMG/M metagenome (GOLD analysis project Ga0172367, IMG submission 114542) | Freshwater microbial communities from Kabuno Bay, South-Kivu, Congo - kab_022012_10m | ecosystem: Environmental > Aquatic > Freshwater > Lake | place: Democratic Republic of the Congo: South-Kivu...
GTTAAACATCAGAGCATTAAATTAGATAATCCGTTGTTTTCAGATATACCAATTTTAATTTTTTGGCGAATTTTAACAAATATACTACTTTTATGTAGTTATTCGCCTTCCACAGAATTTCTGTGAAATATCAAATTTAACAAGGTTATTTCAAAACAATTACATTTTTACTGGTTTGCTGGTATATCTCAATTTTTGCAGATAATTTTCCCATACATCCATATGTAATTTGTGTTGAATTTTTATTAGTGTTGTTATAAAAGTCAATCAAGCTTAGGGTGGAGTATCACCAACGTCAGCCATTACATTAAAATTCACCATTGGTGCAAACAAATAAGCGCTTCCACGATTGCTATGACGACTTTCTTGGGACGAATTTTTAGAGTATGCTGCGCTAATCATGTTGCACACCGATGAGTTACAGGCGAACAAAATCACAAATCTGATTACATCAATTATTTGTTGTGATATATCTTCTTAAGATTAACACATTTTTTTGATAGAAGCACTCTTAATAAAGAAGTTTTATGCATTTTGACCAATTCAAGTGAACTGGGAATTTAAAAACCATTATTACTTGCGTAAAAATGGTTAATATTTATTTTTGTACCTATAAAAATAAATACTTATTTAGAGCTTGAAACATTGAAAATCATCAAATCTACTATAAGTACTGTAGAAGCAAAATCCTTAATAAAAAATATTACCTTTGAGTCAAAAGCAATAAATTATAACTCTAGTTAGTTATTTTACCCTAAATACAACTAATGTATTAAGTTTGCTTTTAGGTACGGAATTTTATTGGCTATGCAACCAAGTAACGATAGCGTCTAACATCTAAATTAATTAAACTAATTGCCTCAAACTTTGGAAAGTTATATGGATCAGCAGAACCAATAGTTACTTTCATAGTCTAGATACATTTCTATCAATATGTTATGTCAATTAATATGAAACATCAAGTACGTTATTTGCCTCAAGCCAAAGCAATCTTAAAATGGCTAGAAACTTATTCCTAGCTAATACCTAAAATCCGAAATTTATAAATTACCCCATGGGGATATGGCAGGGAGTAATAAGTTCCGCAGTTTATATAAAAAATTTGTTTTAAAATCGGAGATTATTCTACGTAACAAAATATAAGTTACACACTTGGTTCAAATCATGGCTTTAGTTAATGAAATTGTTCAAAGCTCTTTGAGTATTTCACCCCATAACTAACTAGAATTACTACTGCAAAAAAGTTATGATTGAGAATATTTAGCTGTGGTAGCTGGTAATGTTAAACAAGAGTTAACTACTCATAAAGGTGGTTTATCTCCCCATAGCCTAGAGAATCTATCTAATATTAAACCTGGTTATTAAATAGCAGCCGAGATTGCTTTTGCAGCAGCACTAAGTTTAACTATACCTAAAAATAGTTAACACCAGCCTTATTTACGGTCATAATCATGACTTTAATCCTACATAGGCCCTCATTCTAAGTGGTAAATTAAGGGATTATGTGTGTTTAGAAATAGAGCCTTAAGGAATTTACAATTGAGGAAAGCACCCAATCACTTTAGACAACGAAGACAAGGAGGTAGAAATTGGAAAATTTATGTCTAAGCAATCTTTAAAGGCAAGTATATCTGGTAATATTCGTAAATATAGATGTAATTGATACTTATTTATGTAATTTTTATTTTTTCAGCTATTGCCTCAGGCACTGCCCTCAGCGCCACCCCCCGTGACCAACTGACTTATTTACTGATGTTGTAGATGAATGCTGTTATAATCAACATAAATATGTAACTTTTGTTACAAAAATTACAAAGAGCTAAAAATTTTTGGAAGAAAAGATTAAAAAATTACCTTCAGTATTGCTTGACAGAGAAGAAATAAATTTTAATATACTAAGTACATACTTGAGGGTAATTCATAGACTTGGAAATGCCCTTAGTGTAAACTTTATCAGCGATGGAAAAAAATAACTCTCAATGCTGAACAAAGTAGTCGCAATTTTACAAACACAGTAAAAAGAATTGGCAACATTGGGTAGAGACAGTAATACATACGTAAACAATAGCCAAAATTAGACTTGGAGTTTTACCAACCTATGCAGCCAATTCGCACATTTAACGTTTCTCCTTCCTTGCCGTCGCGACTTGAACCTCTGCGGCAATTAGCATATAACTTGCACTGGGATTGGAATGTTGAGAGTAAAGATTTGTTTCGTCGGCTAGATCCCGACCTATGGGAATCTAGCCGACATAACCCTGTATTGATGCTGGGTACTATCAGTCAAGCACGGCTGTCGGAAGTTGTGGAAGATGAAGGCTTCCTAGCACAAATGGATCGTGCAGCTCGCCAGTTAGAAGACTACTTACAAGAGCGTACTTGGTATAAGAAACAACGCAACCAAAAGCCCAAAGAATGCTACGCCTATTTTTCGGCTGAATTTGGACTTGTAGATTGTTTACCGATCTATTCTGGCGGGTTGGGTGTTTTAGCAGGGGATCACTTAAAGTCTGCTAGTGACTTGGGTTTACCTCTGGTTGGTGTGGGCTTGTTGTATCAGCAAGGATACTTTGCTCAATACCTGAATGCTGATGGCTGGCAGCAAGAACGCTACCCCATCAACGATTTCTATAATATGCCCTTGCACTTGGAGCGTAACACCGATGGCTCAGAACTTCGGATTGAAGTAGATTATCCAGGGCGCAAAGTCTATGCTAGAGTTTGGCGGGTACAAGTGGGAACGGTACCACTGTATATGCTAGACACTAATATTGAACCCAATAATCCTTACGACCACGACATAACAGATCAACTATACGGTGGCGACATCGATATGCGAATCCACCAGGAAATGATGCTGGGGATCGGTGGTGTACGGATGTTGGAAGCTCTGGGTTACAATGTCACTGCCTACCATATGAATGAAGGCCATGCGGCATTCTCTGCTTTAGAGCGTATCCGCATCCTAATTCAGGAAGCAGGATTGACTTATGACCAGGCCAAACAGGTGGTAGCTTCCAGCAATATCTTTACTACCCACACTCCTGTACCAGCGGGGATCGATTTGTTTTCTCCTGACAAGATTTTGTATTATCTCGGTCACTATGCAGAAGTCTTTGGTTTGCCTAAAGAGCAATTTTTAGGATTGGGACGAGAAAATACAGGTGATTTATCAGCACCTTTCAGTATGGCTGTGTTGGCCTTGAAGATGGCAACATTTTCTAATGGTGTGGCACAGTTGCATGGTGTGGTATCACGGCAGATGTTTCAGGGTTTGTGGAAAAAGGTACCACTGGAGGAGGTACCAATTGCCGCAATTACTAACGGTGTTCATGCGCGTAGTTGTGTGGCTAAATCAACTCAAGAGTTGTATGATCGCTACTTAGGTCCAAACTGGTCATCAGCACCACTAGATAGCCCATTGTGGGATCGAATGGATGCGATCCCCGATGAGGAATTGTGGCGGAATCACGAACGTTGCCGTTTGGACATGATTTTATACGTGCGAGAACATTTGGTGAAGCATTTGCGCGCTCGCGGTGCTTCTGCCTCGGAAATTAATCAAGCTCAAGAAGTTCTCGACCCCAACGTTTTAACCATTGGCTTTGCTCGGCGTTTTGCTACCTACAAACGCGCTACCCTATGGATGCGTGATGTGGACAGGATCAAGCGGATTTTGTTGAATAACAAAAATCGCAAAGTGCAATTTGTCATCGCTGGTAAGGCTCACCCCAAAGATATCCCAGGAAAAGAACTGATCCGTGACATTAATCACTTTATCCGTGAACATCACTTGGAAAAACAAGTAGTGTTTGTCCCTAATTACGACATTCACATTGCTCGATTGATGGTAGCTGGTTGTGATGTCTGGTTAAACACACCACGCCGTCCACGAGAAGCTTCCGGTACCAGCGGTATGAAAGCTGCAATGAATGGATTGTTGAATTTAAGTGTTCTGGATGGCTGGTGGGATGAGGCTGATTATGTCCGCACTGGTTGGTCAATTGGACATGGTGAAAATTATGATGATCCTAATTACCAGGATGAGGTAGAAGCTAATGCTCTGTACGAATTGTTAGAGAAAGAAGTTGTACCTCTGTTCTATGAGCATCAGGATATTGATGGTTTACCCCGGTCGTGGATTGCCAAAATGAAGGATGCAATTCGTTTGAATTGTCCTTTCTTTAATACAGCGCGGATGGTGGGAGAATATGCACAAAGGGCTTATTTCCCAGCCAGCGATCGCCATCATACTCTGACTGCTGATCATTACGCCCCAGCGAAAGAATTAGCTCATTGGAAAGCCCAACTCAGTGACCAGTGGTATAACATCAAAATCAAAGATATTGCTGTGTCAGCGGATGCGGATATTGAGGTTAACCAAACCGTAGCCGTTAAAGCCAAGGTGGACTTAGCCAATTTAACTAATGATGATGTCCGGGTGGAGTTATACCAAGGTGCTATTGATGCCAATGGCGAGATTGTCCATGGTGTGCCCGTAGTTATGGATTACCAAGGACAGGATGCTCAAAACTTGAGCATTTACACAGGTAATATCACTTATACTGCCTCTGGTTTACAGGGCTTGTCTTTGCGTGTTTTACCCCAACACCAACATTTGTCTAGTCCCCATGAGCCAAGATTGATTGCTTGGGCAGAATAAGGTGAAGAAGTAGGGAGTAGGGTATTTAACATTCCTTATTCCCTATTTTGCCAGGGATGATAATGTAACCGGTGTTGCCATCGCCTAGCACTATGTTATGTTGTTCACCCCAATACCACCAGTGGGCTGCTACATAAGCGCAAATAAGGCTATCTAGTTTATCTTCCGCTGCTTTAAGTGCTGGGCCTGTGCTGGGGATTTCGGCAGAAAGTGAACCACAGAGGCGCAGAGTAAGCAAAGAAGGAGTCAGTGTTGGGAGAATATCAAGAATATAGTTTTGCAGTTTGATTAGTTCTAAGCGACGCTCATTGAGGCGTCCTTTTTTATATTTAAGGATGCGTTCTAAGTTGAATAAATTAATTATTGCTGGATGGGGAAACACTTCTATTTGATATCTCCCAGGTTTTTGAGGTTGAATTGTGGGTGCATGGGCAAATCCACGAGACTCCAATTCTAAACCAAAGTTTACAGTACGTTCTGCAAAGGGTAAATTTTGATTGGCTGGATAACATCCAGCATGATATTTGCCAAAGTATTTATGTGTGAGTTTGTCCGCGAGACGACTTCCCGTAGCATTGGGTATCAATGTCGGCGCATCTACGGCGATCATCCCTGGTTGATTTGCAGGTACATGGTTATCTATCCAAGCGAAAATGTCTGTAATACATTCGCGCCGATCTAAATCGATGATTTGCAGTTTTCCTGCTATTAATTCTAAGCCGCATAAGCCGCTTGGTTGAGATTTCCAGCCTAAATCAATGCCGATAAATTTCATTTTTTTCAATTTAAAAATATGTTAAAAATATTGATATATTTATCAATTGTTTATTTTGGATTCATGTTTTAAATTAAAATGATTACAGAAAAATCCTGAATAATTTAGCAATATCAAGATACCGGTGGTCTTGAAAGATTCTGGCAATTGAGCATCTTTTTCTTAGTAAAGAGAATAGATTTACCATAATATACTAAAAAGATTTAATAATTCTTATTCATAAAATAATCTTGAAATAATTTTGATAAAAATACTCGCAATCACAATCATGACTTTCACTATAGTAGTAGCGCATATCTGATTCTGAATTGGAAATTTTCGATGATTGCAAACGCCAATTAAGGCTAATGGCAAGGCAAAATTTAGCAACTTTTTTCCATATTTTACCTACTTATTGAGAAACTTATCCTAGAAAGTGTCAAAATTGAAGGAGGTTTGTAACCGCCATATTCTTAGAGCGGGTTTGAGATACATTGGGAGTTTATGGGCAAGAAGCAGCGTGTTCTTTCTGGAGTTCAACCAACCGGTAATTACCATCTGGGTAACTATTTAGGAGCTATTCGCAATTGGGTAGAAGGTCAGAGCGAATACGAAAATTACCTATTCGTGGCTGATTTACACGCGATTACGGTACCACACGACCCCACAAGGTTAGCATCTGATACTTATGCCCTGGTGGCGCTTTATCTAGCTTGTGGTCTGGATTTAAATCACTCGACGATTTTTGTACAATCTCATGTTTCTGCCCACAGTGAATTGACCTGGCTGTTTAATTGCATTACACCTTTAAACTGGTTGCAAGATATGATTCAGTTTAAGGAAAAGGCGATTAAGCAGGGTGAAAATGTCAATGTCGGCTTGTTGGACTATCCTGTGCTGATGGCTGCTGATATTTTGCTGTATCAAGCTGATAAAGTGCCAGTGGGTGAAGACCAAAAACAACACTTGGAATTGACTAGGGATATTGTTAACCGATTTAATCACCAATTTGGTAAGCCTGATCAACCAGTGCTAAAATTACCAGAGCCTTTAATTCGTCAGGAAGGGGCTAGGGTGATGAGTTTGGCTGATGGTACACGCAAAATGTCCAAGTCTGATCCTTCTGATTTAAGCCGGATTAATTTACTTGATACACCGGAGGAGATTCAATACAAGATTAAGCGCTGTAAAACTGACCCGGTTCGGGGTTTGACTTTCGGTGATCCAGAGCGTCCAGAGTGTAATAACTTGTTAACGCTGTATATGCTGCTGTCTGGGAAGAAGAAGGAAGAGGTAGCAGCAGAATGTCAAGATATGGGCTGGGGACAATTTAAGTCATTGTTGACGGAAACTACAATTAATGCATTAAAACCCATACAGGAAAAATATCAAGGGATTATAGAAGATCAAGCTTATCTCAATTCTGTTTTACGGGAGGGACGGGAGAAAGCAGAGGCGATCGCTAACCAAACTCTGGCACGGGTAAAAACAGCTTTAGGCTACTGTTTGCCTGTATAAAGGTTTCACTTTTGGGCGTAATTCGTTATAGCCTTTAAGGAAACGGAAACATTAATGTTATGGAGAATACCCAAAGTTCCACGGTTTTAAATTCTTTTCGTCGCGCCGCCCAAGCAGGCGAATTCTTAGTTACTGCGGAGGTAGCACCCCCAAAAGGTGTGGATGTCACACACATGATTTCAATGGCGGCGACCCTTAAGGGAAGGGTTCATGCTGTCAATATTACCGACGGTAGCCGCGCTGTATTAGGAATGTCTTCTTTGGTAGCGTCAGTTTTTTTGTTACAAAAAGGTATTGAACCAATTTGTCAGGTTGCTTGCCGTGATCGCAATAGAATTGCTTTACAAGCTGATTTGATGGGTGCTCATGCTTTGGGTATCCGCAACATTCTAGCTTTGACTGGAGACCCTGTGAAAGTAGGTGATCACCCCAATGCCAGAGGCGTGTTTGATTTGGAATCTGTGCGCCTGCTGCAACTAATTCGGAAGATGAATCAGGGTCTTGATGATAATGAGAAGCCTTTTACAGATGGGGCGACTGATTTATTTGCTGGTGCCGCAGTGGATCCACAGTGTCATAGTTGGTCAGGTTTGCAAAAGCGATTTGAACGGAAGATAGAAGCAGGAGCACAGTTTTTCCAAAGTCAGATGATTACAGATTTTGAGCGCCTAGAAAAGTTTATGGACACTGTGGCTGTTGCTTATGATAAGCCAATTTTGGCAGGAATTTTTTTGTTGAAATCGGCAAAGAATGCTCAGTTTATTAATAAGTATGTTCCGGGTGTAAATATTCCTCAGCACCTTATTGATAGGTTGGCTCAAGCAAAAGATCCCCTTGAGGAAGGAATGAAAATTGCGGCGGAACAAGTACAGATTGCCGGACAATTATGCCAAGGTGTCCACATGATGGCAGTGAAGCGGGAAGATATGATTGCGCCAATTTTGAATTTGGCGGGAGTTCCACCAGTGAAAAAGGCGACAAATGTTCATTAAATAACCTGCAACGAACCTTCCCTTTTCTTTGCTCAGGAGGGAAGGGTTGGGGGTGGGGTTATGTACTTGATTAAATCCTCACTCCCAAAGTATTTGGTGGCGAGGTACAACAGCGATTGCCTCCGGCACAGTCCTCCGCGCAATCGCGCCTCCTTTTTTCTGAGGAAAAATTAAAATAAGTTAAGCAATAAAATAAGGAAAACAATAGAGTCTATGTCAACTCAAATTGAGACAGAACTGCATCAAGCAGTGGAACTTCGTCGTAATTTTGCGATTATTTCTCACCCCGACGCGGGTAAAACCACACTTACAGAAAAACTACTCCTATACGGGGGTGCTATTCACGAAGCTGGAGCAGTTAAAGCGCGTAGAGCGCAGCGTAAAGCCACTTCAGACTGGATGGCAATGGAACAACAAAGGGGAATTTCTATTACTTCCACGGTATTACAGTTTGAATACCAAAACTGTCAAATAAATTTACTAGATACACCCGGACACCAAGATTTTAGCGAAGATACTTATCGCACTCTCGCAGCGGCAGATAATGCTGTAATGCTGATTGACGTAGCTAAAGGTTTGGAACCTCAAACCCGAAAATTATTTGAAGTATGTAAGTTAAAAGGTCTGCCAATTTTTACATTTGTTAATAAACTCGACCGTCCGGGAAGGGAAGCCCTGGAACTTTTGGATGAAATTGAGCAGGAATTGGGTTTACAAACCTATGGAGTGAACTGGCCTATTGGCGTAGGCGATCGCTTTAAAGGTGTATTTGACCGTCAGGAGCAAAAAATTCACTTATTTGAACGTAACGCCCACGGTAGCCGAGCAGCCCACGATACAACTGTAGATTTAGGTGATGCTGAAATTGAGAAACTGCTGGAGGAAGACCTTTACTACCAACTGAAAAATGATTTAGAACTTCTAGAAGGAGTTGGGCCAGACTTAGATTTGGACTTGGTACATCAAGGGAAAATGACTCCAGTGTTTTTTGGTAGCGCAATGACGAACTTTGGGGTAGAGTTATTCCTTAAGTACTTCCTGAAGTATGCCCTCAAGCCTGGTGCTCATAACAGCAGCGTGGGTAAAGTCCCCCCCACTTATCCTGATTTTTCTGGGTTTGTTTTCAAACTACAAGCAAACATGGACCCTAAGCACCGTGATCGCGTGGCATTTATCCGGGTTTGCACAGGAAAATTTGAAAAAGATATGACAGTGAATCATGCGCGGACTGGAAAAGTCGTGCGCCTGTCTCGCCCGCAAAAACTTTTTGCTCAGGAAAGGGAATCCATTGATACGGCTTATCCTGGCGATGTCATTGGTTTAAACAATCCGGGTGTTTTTGCTATAGGTGATACTATTTATACAGGGCAGAAGCTGGAATACGAGGGAATTCCCTATTTTTCCCCAGAACTGTTTGCCACTCTGAGAAACCCCAACCCTTCCAAGTTTAAGCAATTTCAAAAAGGCATTTCGGAATTGCGCGAAGAGGGTGCAGTCCAAATTATGTATTCATCTGATGAAGCTAAACGTGATCCAATTATGGCTGCGGTGGGTCAGTTGCAATTTGAAGTGGTGCAGTTTCGTTTGCAAAACGAGTATGGTGTAGAAACCATATTAGAATTATTGCCTTACAGCGTCGCCAGATGGGTTGAAGGTGGTTGGGAAGCTTTGGAAAAAGTGGGACGTATTTTCAATACCACTACAGTCAAAGATAATATGGGACGCCCAGTTTTACTGTTTCGCAATGAATGGAATTGTCAACAGTTACAGGCGGATCATCCAGAGTTGAAATTAAGCGCGATCGCCCCGGTTTATTCTTGTGAACAACCAGTGAAGGAATAATTCACTGATGGAACTAACCGGGTGCAATTGATGTCCACTGTACGAAAAATTAGCGCTTGTGTCCCACCGTGGACAGTTAGTGGACATTGGAGCCAAAATTTCTATGCCTTCTCTACGAGACACTATGCGAACACATGGCGAACATTCTTTGGAGGCTGGTTTAGTTGCCCTCAAACAAGGAAATTACCAAACTGCCATCGCCAAACTCACACCTGTGGCTGACAGTCAAGACAATTCCACTATCAACTTACAGGCTCGGGTGGGTTTAGTGATGGCTTACGCACGCACTGGAGAGATACACAAGGCCACGGTCTTGTGTCAGACTCTCACTCAAAGTCAAAATACACAGGTTAAAGAATGGGCTGAACTTGCTCTGATGCACTTGACAAAACCCAAAAAGTGCAAGAATGCTTCCAAGAATTCGGAAACCGGACTTGTGACTTGTAAGGATGCCGGAAACGCCACTGTACCAAAATATCAACCAAAAGACAGAGTACCAGAAACTACAAGCGATGGCAAATCATCTGCTGTGAAATCTGCTAGCTTTCCGAATCCAGTCATACCTTCAGTTGAGTACAGAAACAAAATCGTTACACAAACACTTAGTAATACAAGAAGTAGTGTTTTTTGCTCCACTACTTATACAGAAACTGCTGGGAGTGAGGGTAGTGTCAACCCATTGTCCAATATTTATTGGCGACAAGCAAAACGCGCCAATGTATGGCAGCCTCTGCGTAAGCCTAATTTATTTCCCCTGCGGTTACTAGCACTGGGCACATTCGTGGCTTTGTTTTGGGTGTTGAGGGAAATACTCAATTTGATGAAAGAATTTATTAACTATGCCTTAGTCAAACTACCATATCTGGAGCCATTACAGTTTCTTTATCAGGATCCCACCTCACTGTTACTGATAGTTCTATTCGTTATGATTGGACTATCACCTTGGTTGCTAGATTGGCTATTAGCAAACTTTTATGGACAGCGAGAGTTGTCCAAAGATTTATTACATAGCCACAGTCGCGAAACAACCAGGGTATTACAACGTTTCTGTCAACAGCGACGCTGGCCGTCAGTTAAACTCAGAATTTTGCCGACAAATGCACCAATGGCGCTGACATATGGCAATTTTCCCCGCAATGCTAGGATTGTGGTCAGTCAGGGATTATTAGATCAACTAGCAGATGATGAAATCGCTACTATCTATGCGGGACAATTAGCACATATTGCCCACTTGGATTTTCCGGTCATGTCTCTGTTGTTGCTGGTATCATTACCTATTCATCGCCTGTATCAGCAAATTTCAACATGGGGCATCGGAGAATCTGAGGGGATTTGGTATAAGCCAAGAGCAATTACAAGTAGTATTACTTATGGATTTTGGTGTTTGTTGACTGGTATTAGTTTATGGTTATCGCAGTTACGGCTTTACTATAGCGATGGCCTCGCGTCGGAAATTACTGGTAATCCCAATGGTTTGACTCGTGCCTTACTCAAAATTGCTATGGGAATTTCTGTTGATATCCAAAATTCAGAACAAACCTCTTGGCATTTGGAAAGTTTAAACTTGTTAATGCCGGTAGGTTATCAGCAGAGCCTTTCTTTGGGTAGTATTGCAGGTCATCTGCCCTTTGAATCTATATTCATGTGGGATACTTTTCATCCCTATAGCCGTTGGTTAGCAATTAATAATAGCCATCCCTTAATAGGCGATCGCATTCTAAATCTAAATCAAATTGCCCGGCATTGGCATATAGACCCTGAGGTACATCTAACTAACCAATCAACTTCTCAGGTGAAACTTCAGTCATTCTTATTACAAATTGCTCCGTTTTTGGGCATTCCCTTGGGTTTGATCTTTGCGGGCCTGATTTGGCTGATGTGGCACACTGGTTTTGCTCTCAGGTTGTTAAATTTACAATGGATATACGATGATTGGAATTTTGTGACCGGTTCCCTA
>Ga0172367_10008200_pt1 | contig 11725 bp, 11 predicted proteins | sample Lak10m_FD_114542 | JGI IMG/M metagenome (GOLD analysis project Ga0172367, IMG submission 114542) | Freshwater microbial communities from Kabuno Bay, South-Kivu, Congo - kab_022012_10m | ecosystem: Environmental > Aquatic > Freshwater > Lake | place: Democratic Republic of the Congo: South-Kivu...
CAGATTGATTGAGGAACATTTGGAGTTATAGGAATATTTGATACTGAAGTACAAAATCCTGAGTCGTCGTTGTAATAAAATGTATCTGGGTTTGTACCATCTATGTATACATATACAGTATTGTTTTCTGGGCCAGTATATGATCCATTAAAGGTTAAATCATCATAAGGTACAGTTGAGGTTATATTATATACCCAATGATCACCAGATGTGTGACCTGTGGTTGAACCAAATGTAATAGAAATACCATCACAGAATTCTTGAGTCGTACCATCAATAGGAGTAAATTCTCCATAACAATCACCCTGATCATCTGAATAATAAAATGTATCTGGTGAATCTTCACTATCTATTGAGACATATATATTGTTATTATAATATCCAGTATACTCACCAGAAAATACAGCATCATTTAGACCTGTGACATTAGAATTATCTTGAGAATATGAAGCAGTGGAAGGGTTAAAAGCTGAGGTATCACCATTATATGCCTGTGAACCAGCTGGAGAGTCTGCAGAAAGCTTTATCTCAAGACTTGCAGTAGGAGTAGATGTCCCAATACCTACCTTACCAGAGTTATATGATATATCATTACCTGTAGTTATCCATTGAGAAGATACTTTGTTATTAAAAGTATTCCAATCAGTAGATGATAGATATCCTGCAGTAGTAGATGATGATTCTCCGAGTTTGGATTGTATACTAGATGATGAGTCTACTACAGTACAGTTTTCTTCTCCTGGGGCACATGATGGATCGAGAGTTGAACCAGGTGTGTAAGGAGAACCTATAGCGAAGATATTTGCGTATGCACCGGAAAGGAGGATGAAGAGAAAAACACCAATAAATTTTATAAAATGTTTTTTGATAAAATTTAATTTTTTAGTTTTAAATATTTTTTGCATTTAAATATTATAACATTTATTGTGTAGATATCACAAGAGATTGTATGTGGATAACTTTTATATTTCAAATCCACCCGCTTGTATATTCCAAAGCTTTTTATATATTCCCTCTTTTTTATTTATTAATTCTTTATGATTATCATCTTCTATTATTTTTCCATTTTCTATAACTATTATTCTATCCATCTCACGAATAGTAGAAAGTCTGTGTGCTATCACTATAGTAGTTTTGTTTTGAATAAGATTATGTAATGCCTCTTGAATAAGTACCTCTGATTCTGAATCAAGGGCAGAAGTTGCTTCGTCGAGTACAAGTATTGGTGCATTTTTTAGTATTGCACGAGCGATAGCCACCCTCTGACGCTCTCCACCCGATAGCTTTACACCCCTTTCTCCAACATAAGTATTGTACCCTTCTGAAAGTCTATCTATAAATTGTTTACAATTTGCCATTTCTCCTGCTTTTATAACTTCTTCATCTGTAGCATTTCTCCTACCATAGCGTATATTTTCCATAAGTGAACGGTGAAAAAGTACTGGGTCTTGAGGGACGAAAGCTATATGCTCTCTTAGATTCTTTTGTGAAATATTACTGATATCTACTCCGTCAATCAAAATCTTTCCATTTGTAAGATTAAATAATCTCATCAAAAGATTTACAAAGGTTGATTTACCTGCCCCAGATGATCCAACAATTGCTATTTTCTGCTCAGCAGGAATTGTTAAAGAAAAATTATCAAAAACTTTTATATTATTTTTATCATAAATATAAGTTACATTTTTAAATACAATCTCCCCTTTTACATCTTTCAATATTTCCATACCTACATCTTCTATCTCATAAGGAATATCGAGTACAATGGCCATTTCTTGAGCATCAGCAAAACCGTCATAGAAAGTTCTAATAATAAAAGCAAAACTCCATAAATTCTCTATCAGTCGAATCAGATAACTTTGTATAAGAACTATAACTGGTAAACCAATAAGTCCTACCTTCCAATCACCAATTGCAATATAAAAAATTACAAATTCCATAGCCACAAAATAAAAACTCTGAATAGACCCAAGTCCTTCCCATAAGAACCAGTTTGTAAGAGTTGCTCTCTTTTGTTTTTGTATTACTCCACCAACTTTTTCTTTTTCATAATCATTCCCAGCAAAAAGTTGAATAGAAGAATGATTACTTATAGAGTCAGCGATAGATCCTGTAGTCTTCGTATCAGCGAGTGCAGCGATAACATCGTATTTTAATTTAAATCTAGTATATATAAGTGCGGTCAGTAAAAATACAATACAAAAAACCAAAAGTATATATGAGTATTTAGGAAAGAGAGTATACACTGCGATAACAGTACCAAGTGACCTCACTAAAAGTGGAAGTCCATCATTTACCATCCTATCCATGATCTTCTCAAAAGCTCTAGCGTATTTATTTATTTTCTGAGTAAGAGATCCTCCAAAATTATTTGAGAAAAATGTTCTTGAATGTCCAATCATATAAGAAAAAGATTGCTCACGAAGACCTGCCATTACATTTGCTTGAAAATAAGAATTTAAGAATCCCATACCTCTTCTAAAAATCCACCGAGATAAACCGAGAATAAAAATAAGTGTCAATATTGTGTAAGCATTTCCTGCAAGAGCAAAATCATTACTACTTAATACATCCCATAATTTAAGAAACTGAAGTGGAATATAAATATCTAAACCAGAAGATATAATAGAAAAAATAATAATACCAAAAAATGATAACTTGAAATTCCTTATAACCTGCCAGAAATATTTCAATACCAACACTCTATTCAATTCTTCATAATTCTTTTCCATAAAGTAAATAAAGAGCTTTTTAAGCTCTTTATTTACTTTATCATATTAAATTCAAATTAACACTATTTTATTTTTTATCTATCTTTGATCCTCGAACTAGTGCTCCAAGGAGTATAGAGAGCTTCATAGTAGCGACCCCTGTCACCTTGTCTGCCCCTCCATAGTAGATAAACAGTGTATCTCCTTTTAGTACCATTCCACAAGGGAAAACTACATTGTTTACTATGCCGATCTTCTCATAATCTGTCTCTGGTTCAAATATAGCATCAGATGATCTAGCTAGTACTATAGTAGGGTCTTTCAAATCAAGAAGAAGTATACCAACTCTATATGTATTGTGACTCTTTGAGACTCCATGATAAAGTAGAAGCCATCCCTTTTTTGTCTTTATCGGTGGAGCAGATATTCCTACCTTTAGTCCATCCCAAGTGTTTGTCCTTGGACCTATTATACGGATACATTTTTTCACAATGCTATTATTGAAATCAAGTGATTTCAAATAATCTCCACACATCTCATTCCCCACACGATGAATCACAAAATATCCATTTTTAAATTTCTCAGGAAAGATACAAGTGTCTTTATCATCAAAACCGGGAGGAGTTATCAATTGTGGTTTAGACCAATTCCAATTGTGCTTCAAGAAATCTTTTACAGAGATAGAAGAAATAGCGACGCGTGGTGGTCCGATACTGTCATAAGCGGTATAGCAGACATATAAGTTCTTCCCTATCTGGGTTATCCTTGGATCTTCACAACCAGAATTACCATCTTGGATCTTTTTCATTTCAAAATCTTCACGAGGTATATATATAGGATCAGGAAGTCTCTCTAAAACATTGAAACCATCTTTTGTTGAAGCATATCCTATAAAAGAAGTATTTTCATTTGAAAGAGTACGATATAGAATATGTATTTTCCCTCCGAGAGCTATAGCAGCTGGATTAAATACCGCCTTTGATTCCCACCCAGTAACTCCTTTTGGAGAAAGAATAGGATTTGTAGGCCCTCTTTTAAAACTCCAATCTTCACTTGTCCCGATATACATACTTTCTACCAAATCTTTCATGCTTACATAAGCCACACAAGTAGTCGTATCTGCTGCTCCATAATAGATAGAAAGTCTATCTTTCTCAAGAAATGCTCCTGTGGGGAAAACAATATTTGGAATATATCCAGACATCTCGTATGGTTCTTCGGGTACTATTATAGGTCCCCTTGTCCTACCTCTTATCTTTGTAGGATCATTGATATCAAGAAGTAATGCTTCTATACCAAAAATACGATCAAGTTTTTCTGGTCCTTCAAAATAATTCTGTATATGTGAATAAATCAAAACCCATCCATATTTTGTCTTTATTGGTGGAGCTCCGACTTCTAGGTGGTCATATGGGTTGCGACGAAAGTCCACAGTGTGCTTGTCTATATTCTTAAACCAATCTTCCCAAAAAGATTTATCCCAAAGTTGTTCTATTTTATCAAATTGAGCTATGGATATTTTTGCTGGAGGGTTGTCTGTATTTGATGAGAATATAACTGTTATCTTTCCATTTATTCTCTCTGGAAAAAGTGTCATTGCCTTAGCATTAAAAGGAGTGACCAAGTGGTATTTGTCTATCTTTTTCAAATCTTTTGATACAGCAACTCCTACTTTTATATTGTCTTTATTGAAAGGATATCCAGAAAGTGCTGTATAAAAAATATAATATTTACCTTCAAAAAAAGTAACTCTTGGATCCTCACATCCGTGCACATCCCAAGGCTCCTCAGGTGTGATAAATGGTGCCCTATCTTCAAAATGAATTCCATCTTTACTCTTACCAATACCGATAATAGAAGTCTGCTGTTGTTTTGTTATTTTATCTACCGCAGAAATAGCTCTATAAAAACCATAAATATTTTTACCCTTTTTTACTGGACACATATTGAAGGTCGCAAACTCTTCCCAGTAATGATCTTTATTGGGAATCAATATTGGATTATGTTCTGACTTTTTGACTACATACATATTATTTAATTCTTTTATTATTAATTAATTTTATATCATTACCCTTTTTTAAATCATTGATTAACTCATTTAGATTTATCGACGCCACACACACAAATTTATCTGCTCCTCCATAGTATACAAATAATTCTCCATCTTTGATAGTTGCACCACAAGAATATATAACCCCCCACTTATGTCCATTGTTCTCATAGTCCTCTTCTGGTTCAAGTATTGGATTATTTGATCTATATAGTATCTTTGTAGGATCATTTAGGTCAAGAAGTAATGCTCCGAGTTTATATCTGTCAGCATTTTTATAATTCATCGCATGATATAGTACGAGCCATCCATCTTTTGTCTTTATAGGTGCTGGTCCTACTCCACGAAACCAGCTATCCCACCCGCGTGTATAATCCACAGGTCTAGTATTGTTACTTTTTATAAATTTTGTGCCATCTAGTTCATCTAGACTATCAAAATAATCTATTAAAATATTTGGATAAAAACTATGCATAATAGCAAACTTACCATTTATTTTTTCTGGAAAAAGAACCCAGTTTTTATTTATCTCACCTGGTGGAGATATCATAACTTCTTTTTTCCAATTCCATTTCTTTTTTAAAAAATCAAAAAGCGATATTGAGGTTAAAGCCAACCTGACAGAACCCCACCCATCAAAAGCAGTAAATATCATATATAGAACTCCGTCGATAAGCACTACCCTAGGATCTTCACATCCACCACTCCATCCACCACCAGATAGATAATCTATTTTTTGTAAACTTCTATCGTGATAAAAAAATCTTTTATAGATATGATATGTTGGTCTACTGTCAATAGTGACTCCATCTCCGGAACTTGCATAGCCGAGTACAGAAGAATCATCATCCCCAGATGCTCTATATATGATATGGGTTTTACCTTCATGAATAAAAGCTGTAGGATTAAAAGTCGCCTTCGATTCCCAACCATACATACTAGGAGATATGATAGGATTTTGTGGTATTTTTTTTAATTTTAAACTTACCTCTTCTTTTTTATTTTCTTTTTTAATTCTACTTGGTAAAACTTTTTTTACTACTTTTTTCTTAACTAGAACTTTTTTTAATTTATTTATATTTATATCTTGAATTCTTCTTTTTGTTTTTAAAACAATTTTCTTTTTTTTATGGGCAACAGAATTTACAACTTTTTTAAAAATTTTTCTCATGGTTTTTTTTTGTTGTTGTTTTTTTGTTAAAACCATATTTTCTATGCCCTATTATAATCATCCTCATATCTAGTAATATCATTCTCATCGAACTCCCCTGTCGCTATCTCAAGGATAGCCATACCTTCATCTCCCGCTTCTATCCTGTGCTTTGCTTCTATGGGAACATTGTATTCATCTTCCCTTTTTACTTCATACCTCTTACCGTCAATTTCAAATACTCCACTACCTGAAATAACTTTCCAGAATTCTGCTCTCTTCTTATGACTTTGTAAACTCAGTCTCTTATTGGAAGATACTGTAATAATCTTTACAGTAGATACTGAGTTATCTACAAATTTACGGAATCTCCCCCAAGGTCTTTCCTCTTCATATATTTTGATAGTATTATTCATACTTTTATTATAACACAATATTTATAGATAATTAAAAATTAAAACCATTTTTTAATTATCTCTGCTGTTTCTTTTGGTCCACTAACTTTTATGCTATCTATTCCAGCTTCATACGCCGAATAGTCATTACCACCAGGGAAAATAGCATCTCCAAGAAAAACCATATCATCTATAGTGAGATTCATATTGTGCAATAACCTGGTCAATCCTTTTGCTTTATTAAATCCAAATGGCAATATGTCTATAGAAGTGGTCCCACCTATTACGATATTAACCCTTGGTAATTTTCTTTCTAATTCTTTTTTGATTTCTTGTCTTATTTTTTGGTCAGGATCCCATAACTTTTTCTTATCAATGGGTGCATGCTGACCTAGTGCTGAGAGTGTTATCTGAGTTACTCTGTCTTCCACTATCTCATCCCCTGGGACTACAGATCCTATACCATATTTGTGACTCCTTATTATATTTTCCAATTCTTTGATAACTTTTATTTTTATATCTTTTGGGAATTCTTCGACATCTGTCATATTCCATTCTTTTGTCTTTTTATTATACTCATACCTAGAACTTCCAGATGTTGGGAGTAATATAAAATTACTTATTATTTCATCATTTAATGTATTTGCGGAATTTAAAAATGGTAAGAATTGTTTTTGAAACTGACCAAATGACCCTCCAGTAATGATTGCAACCTTCTTCTCTTCTGCAAGCTTGCATAAAATCTCTGCCATATAAGGCTCTAGGTGTTGCTTGCTTTCTGCAAGTGTCCCATCTAAATCAAATGCTACGATTTTTTTATTTAATTTCATCATTTGTTTTTTGTGTGGATTTCCACGATAGATAAAATGTGCTAATAAAGAAAAAGAATAATATTGTATAAAAAAATGCTTCAATGGAGTAATCCTTGTTTGCAAAAATATCCCCAATACCATTTATAAATAAAATAGGGTTTTCAAAAATATCCCAACTATTGAAACGCAAAAAACGACCTATATAAATACCAAAACTAATAAAGAATATTATAATAAATATGGAGATAGATGCTATATTTTGTGAAAATTTTACTTTTATTATCTGCTCTATATGGTATATAGAATATGCTCCTAGAAGTAGGCCTACTAGTGCAGATATAAAAAGTAAGACCACATCATAAAGCACAGGCACGGCTCGTATCTCCCCTATGTGGATAAGATCTGTAACTATATATGGTGCATTGGGAATAAATAAAAACCAAAAAATAATACCTATATAAAAAATTATCTTATTAAAATTATTTTCTTTAGAAATATTAAATAATATAGAACTAATCGCAAAAGGAATAAATGCTAAGAATATATTCCAAAATATATATTTAAAAGAAAAACTCCCAAATAAAAACATTCTGAGAATAATAAGTACTGCAGAAAAAATAAAAAGTATCAAAATATTTTTAGGAATTGTAATTTTGTATTTACTCATACTTTTTATTTCTTATTCTTTATTTTTTTTGAATAATCTCTGAGTAATTCTGTGGAACTCCTTACTTTTCCACCCTTTCCAACATTAAAAACCATTTTGATCTTTAATTCATTACACAACTGGAATTCTGGTATATTGTCTGCAAATCTATCACCACCATTTGCAAAAATGTGTGGCTTTATATCCCTTATCTCATTACAGACACTCATATCATTTGTATTCTTTTTATGTTTAGATATTATAACTTTATCAACACATCCGATAGATTCTATTATTTCTTTCCTTTCTAATTCTCCCATAAATTCTGAACCTTTTTTAAGACGAAGCCAATTGTCATTGTTTATTACGACGATTAGATAGTCCCCTAGCTTTTTTGCTTCTTGCATATAGCGAATATGCCCTATGTGTATAGGGTCAAAACCACCACTAATCATGACTATCTTTTTCTTCATTTATTTATTATATCATAATAAAAAATATCCATAAATGGATATTTTTTAGATTATATTGTTCTTATTTTACTTCTTCTGGTGTAGGAGTAGGAGCTACTGGTGTTTCATTTGTATTTACTGGTACTATATTTTTAGGATTTGGACCATATTTATTCTCCCCCGCATCACTATCTCTTACCATAAGTATAAGTATCCATATTCCACCGATGATTGGTATCAATGAGAGTAGGAGCATCCATCCACTTTTGCCAATATCATGAAGTCTTCTGACTCCGACTGCTATACTTGGAGTTATGATTGCTAAATAATAAATAGAAAAAATCAATCCATAACTTCCTATTATTTTTTCTGTACCTAAAATACTATCTAACACACCAGCAACCATAGAAAAAAGAAAACTAAATAAAACAAAATACCAATACTCTGACCTTCTTGATCTTCCACTAAAAACAGTATATTTCTTCAAAGCACCAATAAAATAATCCATAGATAAAATTTAATTTATTATTAATGTGTTTTTATTATAGCATAAAAGATAATAAATAGTCTTATCTTATATTTATAATATTTTCTAAAAAGTATTTAATTTAGCATTATCTTTTAATATTCCAATCTGAGCTAACAACCCAATATCATCTTTTTTAATTTCTTGTAAACTAAAAGTCGCTCCAAATAATTTAATTTCTTGTTTTGGAACAAGGGTAATATTTTTTGTTTCTTTTGTTGATTCTTTGATTATTTTTAGTTCTATCTGATTTTCATTTATTTTTATAAGTCTAAGATTATAACCATCAGTAGACATACTTGATCCACTATCATCATAGTATAAACCTATTTTTGATCTATAAAAAGGTTTACCTTCCTCACTAAATTCACAATTACCAGGATCCAAATCTTTTGAACTAGCTTTTCCTTTTGACCAATTTGTATATAACTCTGTTAAATAATTAGTTGTAAATGAACATTTTGTAATCATGCCTATAGTACTTTTTACTGAATCCATACCATTTTTTGGAACTTCTATCATCTTTTTTCTTAATTCTTCGTCTGTTAAATTTTTATATTCTTCTGGAAAATCTGGTTCAGATCTTTTTTTTGCAATAATTTCTGGGGTAATTTCAGAAAGTATAGAATTTTTCATTTCTTGTGAATATTCAAGTTTCGCATTTAAAACCTCACTTAAATAAACACATTTTTTAGAAGAATTAAAACCATTTAATGAAATTTTCATATCACTTGTTTGAATTAATCCAAAAATAGGAAGTGTGTTTGTCTGCTCAACAACAGCCGGTGAACAAGTTTTAATTGCCTTCATAAAACAAGCCATATCTTTTCCGCAATCAATCACTCCAGTCTTTGCGACCACTGGGGCTATTGCGACAACTGCTGGGGTTTTTGTCTCTTCTGTTGTAACCACTGGATTCTGTTCTGGAATTACCTCTGCCTGAACTGGATTTTCTATCTCTTCTGGTAAGACTTCTTTTTGTTCTTGTATTAGATTTTTTTCTTCTACTTTTTCTTTATTTATCAAATCCTCTGTTAACCCTGCTATTTTTATATTATTACTAACAATAAAATCTTTTATAACTGGTATACTCACCAATTCATTCCTAAAATAATACCCAGCTGCGATAGTACCCAATAATAAAAGTGCTATTAAAACATAAAAAATTTTAACAGCTATACTAGTTGGTTCACTTTGGTCTTGTTCTTTTGTAGATACTTGTACCGGTTTCTGATTTAATGTTTGTATAGGTTTTACTGGTTGGGAAGTCTGTGTTGGTTGTATATTTTGTATTGGTTGCACTGGTTGTATTGGTTGTATTGGTTGTATTGGTTGTACAACTGGTGGAGTATTCAAAGAATTAAAACATTCATTTATATCTGTCATAGTCCAACCATTGGCGACTAGATCAATAGTAATCTTTTCTCTATTTACACCCTGTGCTAGAGACTGCTTCACAAAATCCAATAGTTGTTGATTCATCATATGTATTATTTATTATTATAAGACTTATATTATACCACAAAATATAATTGTTAGTATTTTATTTAAAAAGTTTAACTCAACAATTTAAAATTAACCTTTGCAGAGAATCCACCCTTGGGTTTTACCATTTCTGGATTATCGAGAAGTCCGTTATTATCTCGCATTACTGGTTCAATACAGATAAAGTCCTTCTCGGGCATAGACCAAATCCAGATCTTTTGATATTCCGTAGATATATCTATCTTTATGGTGCCGAGCGATGGTATCGATACCTCCACCACTACATCATTATCTTTTACTTTTGGGTTATCGATAGACACATATTCTCCATTCACCCATTTTTCTATTTGTGTTTGTATATATTCTCCTCCTTCAAAATTAAATCTAATCTTACCTTTTTCATTATTGGGGACCTTAAAATACGGATGTAATCCCATAGAGATCGGCATTTCTTTTTCCTCTTCTTTATTTTCTACCTCTTGTATAAAAGTAAAAGAACCATCTTCTTCAAATTTACCAGATACAGAAAATATAAAATCAAAAGGATATATCTTTTTTGTTTCTTCATTAGAATGTAAAACTTCTTTAAATCCATTTTCTATTTTTTCATTCTTCCATTCGTAGTCCCTAGCAAAACCATGCCTTTTTAGATATGGATATATATTATTCTCTTTGAGTTCTCCTGCATTTGGAAAAAGTATAGGTATCCCTCCTCTTATAGATTCATTTTTATTTTTAAAAGTTTCTTCATCAAAATAAAGAATTTCTTTTCCTTTCAATTTTAAAGAAGTGACGATCCCTCCCCTCTCTGGGCAATAAGACACATCTTTATTATTTGATACTTTTATATTTTCTTTCATTTATAAATTATAACATGGTAAAAAATAAAAAGGATAATATATTTTTATAAATATATTATCCTTTGTTTTAAAAACACTTATAAAATACCAAGTAATTCCTTAAGATCTTCCCTTTCCTTATCAGAAGGAGAATCGTCTTCTGATATTGAATCAGACCCCAAATAACGATTAATCATATCCAGCAAATCATGGTATTCATCCATTTTAATTTCAATTTCCGCTGATTCCTCTTCTGGAAGTTTTTTTTGTTTTTCCAAAAATTCCTCAACTGAAGAAAAAAAACTATACCCAGCAACAGATACCTTATTAAGAAGGACAACCTGTCTTCCATTTAAAACTATTTTTTTCATATTCTCAATAAACCCATCCTTTTTGGGTGATTTGAAAAATTATTATTTTAGAAATACTTATATAAATTATACACTTTTTTCACAAAAAGTCAATTTTAAGTGCTGCTGGAATTCTCGCCCTACGGTCGCTGGTACTTTTCTATTTACAAAGCAAATCTTTCGAATTCCAGACGCAAATAAAGCAATTTAGTCGCTTAAGCACCCCAAATTAAAAACAACCCCTTTCGGGGGTTTTTAATTTTGGGTCCTATTATCCAAGAACTTAGGTCGTTGTGCTTGAAAGAGATA
>Ga0172367_10008201_pt1 | contig 11725 bp, 9 predicted proteins | sample Lak10m_FD_114542 | JGI IMG/M metagenome (GOLD analysis project Ga0172367, IMG submission 114542) | Freshwater microbial communities from Kabuno Bay, South-Kivu, Congo - kab_022012_10m | ecosystem: Environmental > Aquatic > Freshwater > Lake | place: Democratic Republic of the Congo: South-Kivu...
AAGCATCAACAACAAAAACCGTGGTCAGTTGATCGCGTTGCTCATAACGATGCACCCGCAAATCGGAGCGCTCGATCTGCAAGAGCGCTTCGTTTGAGACAGGCGCTCGCAAGCGCTGCCAGGGCACGGCGGCTCGAATGGTAGCCAGCACATGCAAACGCGATCGTGGTCCAGGCTTTCCTTCGCGCACGCCAAGACTGCGACCACGTAACCCAGCATGTGAACGACTCCCCGAGCGCCCCATGGATGATGACGATCGGGCCATCGCTGTAGCAGCCAGAGCACCCGAGGCAAGCAGGCCTGCAGGCAATAGCGCCTGCGCAGCGCCAACGGCCATCGCAAGCACCTGCTCAAAGCTTAAGGGAAGAGCCTCCTCCCAATCACCCTCAGCCGAAAGGTCATTTTCTTTCGTAGCTGATGCCTGCCTCGAGGGGCCCTCTTGCCCACGGTCGTCTTTGGCCTGAGCGAGTTCGGCTTTGGCGAGTTCGGCCTTGGCCGACTCGCCTTCGGGTTCAGCCGCTTCAAGGTCAGGCTCAGTCGATGACTGAGGACTTTGCAAAGCATCCTCAAGCGCTGACTCTTCCTCGGAGGTCTTGGGCAGCCGTCTTGCGCGCGGGCCATAAACCAGGGCAATAAGCGCTCCGAGCAGCGCTTCTTCATCTTGCATCGGTTTGGATGCCGGATGCATGACCAAGGCGAGCGCCTTTAAGGCCCGATAAGCACGTAAAGCAAATTGCGGGGCTCTTAAGTCGTCTACGCCAAAGGCCAGCGCAGCCTCACCAAGCACTCGAAAAGCCGCAGGTTCAATCGATATGTTATTTAGCGCGTTGCGCGCGCCTAATACGTCATTGTCTTCAAGTAGCTCTAATTTTGTTTGCAATAAATTTATTTCACCGATCCAAAAAGCGAGACGACAAGACAGCAAATCCGGTGCACCTGGCTCGTCCTCAAGTGCTTCGTCCAACAACAAACACGCAAAGGCTCGCTGATCCAGCGCCTGCCCAATCAAGGCAGCCACACTCGGATTGAGCCGGTCAGCCATGCCGATCTTCAGTAGGCCACTTTTCACACGTGCCAAGATACCTTGCTCAACATGCGCTTTGCCCTGATGCAGACTCGATGCCCAATCGATGCCTCCGATAAGACTTTGCTCATCGGCATGTGATGCAAGCTCGATCACCGGACCGAGCTTGGCAGCAAGACTTAAAAATGGCTCAACCCAGTTGCTTCGCCAAGGCGAAACCCTGGCTTTACAATGAATCCCGCCCAGACCCAAAGGATCGACAAGAAGCAAATTGGCTGCAAGACTAAGCGGTGACGCAAGCAATGCTTCAAACTTCTGTTGAACAAGGCAACTCACGCGATCACCGAGCGATGGGCTAGACCAATCCAAGCAACATCGCTCTAAGCAGCTGCCATATCGCGAAGCGCTCTTGCAATCACGCTCGCACTTGCGCTTTCCTCAAGCGGGTCGCGACGAAGCCGGTGACTTAAAACACTTGGTGCGACGTCGATCACCTCTTGAATACTTGTCTTGGAGCGCTCACGCATCGCGCTCAGAACACGTGCAGCACGCATTAAGCCTAGTTCGCCGCGCAGCCCGTCGGTACCAAGCTTCATGCATAACTGGGCGATATAGCGCATCACTTCATCAGGTAATTCCACCGAGGCGAGCGAAGCTCTTGCCTTCACAATCAAGGCTTGCAAAGCCTGTTGTTGGGATTCATAGAGGGCACAAAAAGCCGCAGGATCCTGATCAAAAGCATCGCGACGCTTTAAGACCTCAAGCCGCGTTTCCAAGTCCATTGGCGTTTTGACATCGATCGATAAACCAAAACGATCTAGTAATTGAGGTCTTAACTCACCCTCTTCAGGATTACCACTGCCGACCAGTACAAAACGCGCCGGGTGCCTCAGGCTGAGCCCTTCTCGTTCGATGAGGTTTTCGCCCGATGCGGCAACATCAAGCAATAAATCAACCAGATGATCTTCAAGCAAATTGACCTCATCCACATACAAAAAGCCGCGATGAGCTTTTGCAAGCAAACCCGGCTCAAAGGCTTTAACACCTTCACGCAAGGCTTTTTGCAAATCGAGTGCGCCCAAGACCCGGTCCTCGGTGGCCCCTAAGGGTAGATCAACCACGGGGACTGCGACGGTGATCGACTGGCGCTTGCGCGAGCGCTTGCAGTAAGGGCAAGCGCTTGATAGTTGTTGAGGATCGCATTGATAAGGGCAGGATTTCACCGCTTGCATCGGCGGCAAAAGCGCTGCAAGTGAGCGCACCGCGGTTGATTTACCTGTACCGCGATCGCCAAAGACCAATACACCACCAATCAAGGGATCAATGGCAGCGATCAACAAAGCCTGCTTCATGTCGTCCTGCCCGACCAGGGCGGCTAAGGGATAAACATGCTTCATGGCTCAGCCTCGCGCGAAGAAATCAAACCGCCCAGTTTTATGAACAATCATCGATGTCATGTTACATGGACATTGGCGATCAGTCGTCGGGTATGAGGCGTTTTCCCATCGCAAGCGCTTGATCAACGCTATAGCCTAAACGTTCATAGAAGGCGCGTACAGCCTCGTTGTCGCTACGAACCAAAAGGCTTAGCTTCGGACAGGCTTCGGCCAAAAGCAGACTTTCCGCCTCTGCCATGAGGGCACGCCCAAGGCCTCGGCCCTGCCAGCGCGGATGTACCGCAAGATAATTCACCCAGCCACGATGCCCTTCATAACCAATCATGATTGAACCGATAAGCTCCCAGCGCTTCGCGCTGCGTTGCACTTCGACAACGCGCAGCCATTGCGGCCGGTTTGCCTGTTTCCGCTCGATATCGCGGTAAGGGTTGTTCCAAGGCCGAACCAGACCACATTGTTCCCAAAGAGCAACGAGCTTTTCTCGATCCTCCGGCGCGTAAGCACGAATGAGCCAATCGCTCGGTACTTGTTGCTCGATCGCCTTAGCGCGCGACATGACGCCAGTCCTTGTTGATACATTGGGTGATGAGGTGATCACGCCAGGCACCCCGTACCCAAAGATAAGAAGCTGCCAAACCGATGTCTTCAAAACCGCAATGCCTAAGCACGGCAAGACTCGCCTTGTTTTCTGGAAGCACAGAGGCCTGAAGACGATGCAAGTTAATCGACGAGGTGAAAAGCCAGCGCTTGGCTGCGGCCAATGCCTCTTGCATATAACCTTTACGATGATGTGACTCGGCGATTGCGTAGCCAACACGTCCGGAATAAAAGGCTCCCGCCGTCAAAGCGTCAATCTTGACCCACCCAATCAGCTTCGAAGGCGCCTCGCGCAAACGAATCCAAAAGCGCAGGCTCTCACCTCGCGTCCAGGCAAGGCCTTCGGATTCAATCAGTTGCAAGACATACTCAGCGCTTAGCTGTGCGCGGTCGATGACTGGGTTCCAGTAGCTAAAGTAAGCGTGGTTTCTGAGCATCAACTCGTAGATTTCAATCGCGTCGCAGGCTTGACCTGGTGCAAGCACCAAGCGATCGCTGTGCAAACTCAGAGGTACCGGTGCTTTGATCGGCATGCTTATGTCTTTGCCCGGCTCGCAACCAGGCCCCAAGAAGGCATGGGCATCGCCTGGCTCGCAAACATGCCCCAACAAGGCATGAGCATCGCCTCAGCGATGGCTTTCAAGCCTTGGCTCCCTCGATGACCTCGGCAGGCACCACGGCGACTGTAAAGCGGCAGACACAGCGAAAACGCTCGTGATCGTCATAGATATAGATATCCCAGACCTGAGTGGTTCGGCCCAGACGCTAGGGGCGCGCGAAAGCTCGCACCCAACCCCCGCGCACGGCACGCAAATGATTCGCGTTGATTTCCAAACCAACACAACGAAAGCGACTGCGGTCGACGACTTGCGCCGCCGCAGCGCTTCCTACGGTTTCAGCAAGCAGCACATTGGCCCCGCCATGAATCAGTCCGTAGGGCTGCCGGGTACGCTCATCGTGAGGCATGCGTGCAACAAGAAAGTCGTCACCAGCTTCGATAAATTCGATACCGAGCTGGGCTACGGCGGTTTGCTCATGGATACGCTGAAAAAATGCGAGATCAGGGGGACTGTGCCAAATTGTCATAGCGATTCGTTATCTCATTCATAGTGGTTCGACCGCGATACAAGCCGGATCGCGGATAAAACAGGCAAAGGCCTGTGCCAGGGACTGCGCTTGAGCAAGCACCACCCGCCAGCGATGCATGCGCGCCACCGGGTCATGCGCAAAACGCACAAAGTCATGGCGATCGGGCAGTCTGCCATCGGGCAGGCCTTGAACCCAGGCCTTGCTTGGACACAGAAGCACCAAATTATCCAAGCCCTCATGGGCTCGGTGCCGCCAGAGCCAAGGCTTGTCGAGCCAACCTGGTATCAGCCGATCGATAAAGTGGGGATAAAGCACCAGACCCGGTTTGAGCGCGGCATAGTTCAAGCGCAAATGATAGTCGGTGAGTCCGCCATCCCAGTAGGGGCCATCAGGTGCGCCTGCCAAATCCCAAACTGGATCAAGCACCATCGGTATCGAACAAGAGGCCTGAATGGCGGACAACCAGTTGTGGCGATCAAGTAGCACCTGCTTGGCCGGGTAATCATGAAGAAAAAGGGCGGCATCCAGGTCATGGGCACTGACTTGCTGCGATGGATGCACAGCATGCTGTCCTGAAGCTGAGAACACCACCCGTTTGAGATAAGCGCCAAGTGCTTGGCGCGAGCGGGCGTTGGCAAGCCAGGCTCTTGCAAAGGCCACACTTAAATCGAATGCTTTAGCGCTTGCCGCCCGCTTTAGCACCGGGCCGCCGAGCGCTGTGACGACATGCAGCCTGTATCTCGCGTGCTCAAGCACTTGTTGACTCAGCCCGCCAAAAAACGCTGCCAAGCCCTCGGCAAATGATGCACTGACTGCAGACGGTGCAGGCCGGCGCTGACCTTCGGGGATACGATAGTCCTGCTCGATATAAGCCTTGCTAAAGGCCTTGAGTTTGTCCTCTGGATCAGGCGCACAGGCCGCGGCAAGACGCCAACAGCCAATCGATGCGCCAATCAAGTCAATCGACTGCGTGGAGACCTTGAGCCACTGACCAAAAATAAACTGATCGAGCGGACCAAGAATGAGGCCTTTGGGGCCGCCCGCTGCTCCTGCAATCGCTCTTATCTGCTCAGCATGCAGTCCGTGACTGCGAATTTGCTCGCGGGCAAAGGGTCCGGCAAGAATACGCAAATGGTCCGATGGCTTGAACATAAGAGGCAGAGTTTGCCAGCAAGCATGCCAATTGCGGACCGCTGCAACTGGGCAGGTCCAAGTTTGGCAGCGACAATGGGACATGAGTCAAGCCTTTATCGCACTTTCGGTGACCTTGGCAGCCCAGGTCGCAACAACCGTCGCACTCAACGCACCCGCGGTACTGGCGCCGATTGCGGCACCCTCGCTTGGCTTACCGGCCGAGCGCATTGGCTGGTTTACCGGGCTTGCTTATTGCAGCGCCATGTTCACCGGCTTAATCGTGAGTCATCATGTCACCCGCATCGGCGCGGTGCGGCTCACCCAGTGGGCCATGCTTGCGAGCGCGCTGGGACTTGGCCTGCTATCGATGAATCTGGCTTGGTTGGTGCTCCCAGCCGCTGTTGCCATGGGGCTGGGCTATGGCTGTACCAACCCGGCCGCAGCCGACATACTCACCCGCCACACGCCAGCAGATCGACGTGGGCTCTTCTTTTCCATCAAGCAAACCGGCGTACCCCTTGGGGTTGGCTTTGCAGGCTTGTCGCTTTCGGTGCTGTTAGCCTGGTTCAGCTGGCAGTTAAGCAGTCTTCTTTTGCTCATCCCATGTCTTGCAGTGGCCCTCTTGAGCCAACCAAGCCGCGGGCGCCTTGAAGGCCCCAAACCTGATGCGCCCGCTTCAAACACAGGTCGGGATTTACGCGACAGTCTGATGGGACCGCTGCGATTGGTCCTTGGCGATCAGCACTTGCGGCGCTTAGGCTTGAGCTCTTTTGCTTATTCAAGCACGCAAATTTGCTTTGTGACCTTTCTCGTATCCTACTTTCACCTCGAATTGCAGCAAAGCATTAGCTTTGCCGCACTCGTGCTGGCAGGCTCACAAGTCGTAAGTACGGTGGGGCGCGTGTTTTGGGGCTATGTCTCCGACCGCTGGGTACGACCGGGCTTGTTATTGGGCCTTCTGGGGTTGAGCATGGCCGCATGCATGCTGTGGCTTAGCCAGCTTAAATTGCAAAGCAGCGATGCCAGTCTTATGGCCTGCGCCATGGCCTGTGCTGCAACCGTTGTGGCCTGGAATGGGGTTTATTTCGCCGAATTGGCCCATCGAGCACCGCCCGGGCAAATCGCACAGGCCAATGGCGGCACCCAATTCATTACTTTTTTTGGCGGCATGGTCGGTCCAGTGCTCTTTGGCCTGGGCGTGAGCACAAGCGGCAGCTACAGCCTACCGCTTGCCTTTTGCAGCCTATTACCTGCTGCCGCTGGCTTAAGTTTTCTGCGAGCTGACCGCATCGAAGGCGCGTCGAAGCGAGCTAGCGCACAATGAAACCGCGGTCTTGGCCTCGTCGATCACCCGCGACATGGTGATAAAGCCGTGGATTTGGCGCTCAAAGCAAATGTATTGCGCAGGCGTGCCATCCGCAGAGAGCTTATCGGCATACATTCGTCCTTCGTCCCTCAAGGGATCAAAGCCCGCGGTTAACACCAAAGCGGGCGGCAAGGAGGCATGAGAGGCAGCAAGTAAGGGTGAGGCGCGCCAAGTCTTGGTCTCGGAGGTGCTTGAGCGATCGCCGAGGTACTGTTTCATAAACCACAACATCGACTTGCTGCTGAGCAAAAATCCCTCGCCGTTGACGCGCATGGACTCGGTCGCAGCGTCCATTTCAGTGGCAGGATAAATCAGCACTTGATACGCAATGTTCGGATGGGGCGGGTGATCGCGAGCCATCAGACTGATCACAGCAGCCAGATTACCACCTGCGCTATCGCCACCCACAGCCAGTCTTGCGGTATCCATGCCGAGGCTTTGTCCATGCTCGGCAATCCAGCATGTGGCCGCCCAACAGTCGTCAACCGCTGCGGGAAACTCAAACTCAGGCGCCATGCGGTAGTCCACCGAAACCACCATGGCCTGGGATTCACGAGCGAGTTGCCGACACAAAACATCGTGTGTATCGAGATCACCGATAACCCAACCCCCACCATGAAAATAAACCAGCACCGGCAATGCTGCATCCGCAGGCGCAGCCTTGGGTCGAAAGGCACGCAAGGGTACCGGTCCATGGGGCCCAGGAGCGCTCAGTGCCGTCGCTCGTACATCGGCCGGTGGGTCTTCCTGCGAAAAGAAGCGGCGTTCTCGGTAGGACTGTCTTGCCTCAAGCGGTGTTTGTTGCCATACCTGAGGTATGCCGTTTTTCTCGATGAGATCGAGCAACGCGCGGGCTTGGGGGTCGAGCATCTTCATGATGGACGTTATAAAGAAGGTTGATAACAAAGAGCCTCTGTTCACATTACCATAAGCCTTCAGATCAAAAAGCCCTATGGTTAAAGGGCATTCAAACAAAGGTTCCGGGAGACAAACAATGCACCCATCGCGTCACGCAAAACAAACACCGAATAAGGCTGCAATCATCATGGCCTCAAGCGGAAGCGTCACAACTTACCGAGAGCTTGATGAGCGTTCGAATCAGCTTGCGCACTGGTTTCGCAAGCAGGGGCTCAAAGCGGGCGATGCCATCGCTTTGTTTTTAGAAAATCATCCGCGTTTTTTTGAAATCTGCTGGGCTGCGCAACGCAGCGGGCTTTACTACACGGCGATCAGTTCAAGGCTTGGCGTCGATGAACTCAGCTATATCGTTAATAACTGTAAGGCACGCGTCTTGATCAGCAGTAAAGCACTGCTCCAAACATGCCTGGCCGCCATGGATCAGATCCAGCCTGACCGAGGTGTTTACCTGCTCGATATCGAAAAAGACATCGACATTGCGCCAAAGATTCACGCACTTGAAGCGCTCTGGGCCATGGAGCCTACAAACCCTATTGAGGATGAAAGCTCGGGCTATGACATGCTTTACTCTTCGGGCACCACGGGAAGGCCAAAGGGTGTTCGGGTGCCGCTGACTGGCGAGGCGATTGACACCGTCAAACCGCTCGTACCCTTGTCACAAAAAATGTATCGCATGGACGAGTCAACGATTTATCTCTCGCCTGCACCGCTTTATCACGCAGCACCGCTACGCTTTAATATGACGGTGATGCGATTAGGCGGCACTTGCGTGATCATGGAACATTTTGATGCCGAGCAATACCTTTCTTTTGTAGAACGCTATCAAATCACCCACACACAGCTTGTGCCCACCATGTTTGTGCGCATGCTCAAATTGCCCGAAACAAACCGCAAAAAGCATCGGCTCGACAGCTTAAAGGTTGCGATCCACGCCGCTGCGCCCTGTCCCATCGCAGTCAAGCAGGCGATGATCGACTGGTGGGGGCCGATTCTTTACGAATACTATGCAGGTACCGAAGGCAATGGCCTCACCATGGTGAACTCCGAAGAATGGCTTCAACACCCCGGAACGGTTGGCAAAGCGGTGCTGGGTGTTGTGAAGATTGTTGGCGAAGATGGGACGCTTATGCCCAAAGGCGAGGCGGGTACGGTTTACTTTGCCGATGGGCCAAGCTTTGAATATTTCGACGACCCGAGCAAGACGGCCGAATCGCGCCACCCGGCGGGTTGGAGTACGCTTGGCGACATCGGTTATCTTGATGATGATGATTATCTTTATTTGACCGATCGAAAAGCTTTCATGATCATCTCAGGCGGGGTCAACATCTATCCTCAAGAGGCAGAAAACATCTTAATCCTCCACCCCGAAGTCCTTGATGTAGCAGTCTTTGGTGTGCCTGATGAGGAATTTGGCGAGGCTGTCAAAGCAGTAGTGCAATTGCGTGAGCCCAAGCATGCAAGCCCTGAGCTTGCCGAAACCCTGATCGAATTTTGTCGCTCAAAACTTTCTGCTATCAAATGCCCACGAAGCGTTGACTTCGAAGCTGAGCTTCCCAGGCATCCCACAGGCAAACTTTATAAACGCCTATTGCGGGATCGCTATTGGCAAGCTCATGCTCAGCGCAAGTCCTTGGCGGCACAGTTAAGTGCGCGCTAAGGCCGTTGACTGCTATGCCTGAAACTGAAGCCTGGCAAGACGGGCGTAAAGCCCGTTTTGCTCAAGCAAGCTCTCATGGGTGCCGGTTTCAACCACCTTACCCTCGTCCATCACCACGATCCGGTGGGCCTTTCGCACGGTAGCCAATCGATGCGCAATCACCAAGGAGCTGCGTCCCGGCAGCCAACGATCGAGCGTGTCCTGGACCAAGGCTTCGGATTCCGCATCCAAGGCCGAGGTAGCTTCATCGAGCAAAAGTAAATCGGGGTTTCGAACGATGGCACGCGCCAGTGCGAGACGCTGACGCTGCCCACCTGAGAGGCGCACGCCTCGTTCGCCCAGTTCACTTTGATAGCCTTCAGGCAGGGCGCGAATAAAGTCATCAGCATGCGCCATCTTTGCAGCAGCAAAAACAGCCTCATCGCTAGCGTTTAATAAACCATATCGAATATTATCGAACGCTGTTCCAGAAAACAAAACGGGCTCTTGCGGCACCCACGCCATCCGAGCCCGACAATCACGAGCCTCACGATAAGCATCGTGCGATCCAAGCCCGACGCGACCCTGGTTGCAAGCGTAAAGCCCAAGAAGCAGTTGAAACACGGTGCTCTTGCCCGCGCCCGAGGGCCCCACCAGTGCCACGGTCTCCCCTGCCCGCACCTCCAAATCGACACCTCCCAAGACCGGATGATTTGGAATTGAAGGATATGCAAAATGAACATCGCTCAAAAAAGCCAAAACCGGCGTTTGGGTCAAAGCATGTGCATTTAACTCGCCTGGCTTGACTTCGTGCACTGCTGGATTTTCAACAAGTGCATTGCTAGGCTCAGCACGAGATACCGACTTTTCAAAGGGCTTATCAACCGGCTTTTCAACCGGCTCATCGACCGGCTTATCGACCGACTTTTCAACCGGCTTATCGACCGGCTTATCAACCGGCGCTTGAGCTCTCTCAAACAAAACTTGCCGATCCAGGCCAGGGTTTGGCAGCAACTCACCGAGACGCTCAGCAGCACCTGCAGCGCGTTGCAAGTCGCCAAATACCTCGGATAAGGCGCCCATCGAGCCCGCTACCAGGGCTGCGTAAAAAACAAATTGGGCAAGTTCACCGGTACTGGTTCGCCCACCCACCACCGATTGGGCACCCATCCAGAGGGTAAACACGATCACGCTAAAGCTAAGCACGATCGCAAGCGCAGTCAGACTTGAACGAAGTCGATTGCGCCGCAATGCGGCGGCAAGCGCTCGATCAACCTCATCGGCGTAGGCTTGCGCCTCGAAAGACTCGCGCTGATAAGCCTGTACCAGCGGCATGGCCCCCAATCGTTCGCCGGCTCGCGCAGCGCTATCAGCTAAACGATCCTGACTGTCTCGCGAAAGACGTCTCACCCGCCTTCCGGTTGCCCATAGCGGCAATACGACCACCACCAGCAGTCCGATCAAGGAAAGGGCAAGCTTAGGGCTTGTCACGACCATCATGGTGAGCGCACCGAGCAATAAGAGACTAGAGCGCAGTGCCATCGAAATGCTGGTGCCCACAAGGGTTTGAACCAAGGAGGTGTCGGCAGTCAATCGCGATAGTAAGCCGCCGGTCTTTAAGGTTTCAAAAAAAGCCGGAGGTTGGCTGAGCACATGGGCATACACGGCCTTTCGCAAATCGGCGGTGATCCGCTCGCCAAGCCAGGCCATCCAGTAAAAGCGCAAACCCGTAGCCACACCAAGCGTTAAGGCCAGGCCCAATAAGATGAGGAAGCGGCCGTTAAGATCGACTGCCGAAAAGCCTGCATCGATGAGACTGCGAAAGGCAAGCGGCACCGCGAGCATGGCCCCAGCGGCAAGTACTAAAAAGAAAAATGCAGCAAACCAATGACCGCGATAACGCAGCACAAAGGGTTGTATTGGGGCAAGATTTGCAATAACTGCAGACATAGGAAAACCCGTTAAAGACGCAAATGCTACCCTCATGCCTCAAAATTCGCCCATCCATGCTCAAAACCACAACCAACCATGACAACCAACGCCGCATCGCTTTTTAAGCCCTTTTCCCTCGGAAAGCTTCAACTCCCCACACGCATCGTCATGGCACCGATGACCCGATCCTTTTCGCCTGAAGGCATTCCAGGCGACGATGTGGCGGCCTATTACGGGCGCAGAGCGGCGCAGGATTTAGGCCTGATCATTACCGAGGGCACCGCCGTCAATCGTGACGCAGCGCGCAATGACCCCAAGGTGCCGGTGTTTCACGGCGAGGAGGCCCTGGCGGGTTGGAAAAAAACAGTCGAGGCAGCGCATGCCTATGGCTGCCCCATCTGGCCGCAGCTCTGGCATGTTGGTGCCCTGCCCAATCCAACGATTAGCTGGCGCCCGTCAAGCCCTTTTGAGAGCCCCTCGGGCGAGTACAAGCCCTCGCGAAGCAATGGCAAAGCTATGAGCGAAAGCGATGTGCGCGATTGCATCGAAGCGTTTGCCAAGGCAGCCCGCGATGCGATGAACATCGGCTTTGACGGGGTTGAAATTCACGGCGCACACGGCTATTTGATCGA
>Ga0172367_10008203_pt1 | contig 11723 bp, 9 predicted proteins | sample Lak10m_FD_114542 | JGI IMG/M metagenome (GOLD analysis project Ga0172367, IMG submission 114542) | Freshwater microbial communities from Kabuno Bay, South-Kivu, Congo - kab_022012_10m | ecosystem: Environmental > Aquatic > Freshwater > Lake | place: Democratic Republic of the Congo: South-Kivu...
TGCCACTAACAGGCTATCCATCAAACCCGAGATATAGCCCCCTCCTCCACAGAAAGGTAGGACTTTATATCAATGGCCTACAAGCCGTGTCAAGCATTGCAATCCATACAAACACCCCGCAGACCACTGAATTCTCAATGCGCGACAACAGTGGAAGTTTTGGCTTCCACCTTAGCCGCCGCAGGCGATTCACTCGCCTCTATTACAATGGGCCTAGGCATAGTTTGCAAGGCAATTTCCAACACCTCATCAATCCAACGCACACATTTGATTTGCAGATTTTGTTTAACATTATCTGGAATTTCCGCAAGATCTTTTTCGTTTTCGGCAGGGATCACTACTGTTGTAATGCCGCCTCGATGCGCAGCCAACAATTTTTCCTTCAGGCCTCCAATCGGCAACACCTCGCCTCGCAAAGTGATTTCTCCTGTCATCGCCACGTCCGCTCTGACCGGGATTTTGGTCAACGCGGAAATAATCGCGGTACACATGCCTATGCCAGCACTCGGTCCATCTTTCGGCGTAGCCCCTTCAGGAACGTGGACATGAATATCGCTCTTTTGAAACACGTCGTTATCGATACCTAAAATATTGGCCCGCGCCCTGACCACCGTCACCGCAGCCTCGATCGACTCTTTCATCACATCGCCCAGTTTGCCGGTGGTCAACTGCTTGCCCTTACCTGGTGTCACGACAGTTTCTATCGTCAGCAACTCCCCACCGACCTCGGTCCAGGCCAGACCGGTTACCTGGCCGATCTGATCGTTTTCTTCGGCCATGCCATAACTGAAGCGTCTAATCCCCAGGTATTTATCCAGACTATCGTGATCGACATGTACTTTGGATTTTTCCGCAGTCAGCAATAAGGTTTTAACCACTTTGCGGCAAATTTTCGAAATCTCCCGTTCCAAGCTCCTCACACCGGCTTCTCGTGTGTAATAACGAATGATGTCCCTGACCGCCGCTTCGCTGATTTCGATTTCCGATGCCAGCAAACCATTGTTTTTAATCTGTTTCGGAATCAAAAACCGCAGGGCAATGTTGATTTTTTCATCCTCCGTATAACCAGCAAGACGGATCACCTCCATCCTATCCATCAATGGCGCCGGGATATTCATGGTGTTGGCTGTTGCGACAAACATCACATCGGAGAGATCGAAATCCACTTCCAGATAATGATCGGCAAAGGTGTGATTTTGTTCGGGATCGAGTACCTCCAACAACGCCGACGCCGGATCGCCGCGAAAATCCGCAGCCATCTTGTCTATTTCATCCAACAAAAACATTGGGTTACGGGTTTTTATTTTCGCCAGATTCTGCAAAATCTTGCCAGGCATCGAACCAATATAGGTTCGGCGGTGACCGCGAATTTCAGCCTCATCCCGAACGCCCCCCAAGGCCATGCGTACATATTTACGATTAGTCGCGCGAGCAATCGACTGACCAAGCGAGGTCTTGCCCACACCCGGCGGCCCAACCAGACATAAAATCGGCCCTTTTAATTGTTTGACGCGCTGCTGCACCGCCAAATATTCAAGAATGCGTTCTTTGACTTTTTCCAAGCCATAGTGCTCTTCCTCAAGCACTTGCTCCGCCACTTTCAAATCATGACGAACCTTGGTTTTCTTCTTCCAGGGTACGTTGACCATCCAATCGATGTAATTGCGCACCACGGTGGCTTCAGCCGACATCGGCGACATCATCTTCAACTTGTTTAACTCGGCATTGGCCTTGGTCTTGGCTTCGGCAGACATGCCGGCCGCCTGGATTTTCTTTTCCAGTTCCTCAACTTCATTACTGGCTTCGTCCATTTCTCCGAGCTCTTTCTGAATCGCTTTCATTTGCTCGTTCAGATAGTATTCGCGCTGATTTTTCTCCATTTGCTTTTTGACGCGGCCGCGAATCTTTTTCTCCATTTCCAGAATATCGACCTCACCCTCCATCAAGGTCATCAAGTGCTCCAGACGGGCTGCGACGTCGACCATTTCCAGCAAGCGCTGCTTCTCATCGACCGGCAGCGCCATGTGCGCGGCCATGGTGTCAGCCAGCCTGCCCGGATCATCGATGCCAGACAAGGAGTTCAAAACCTCCGGTGGAATCTTGCTATTCAACTTGACGTACTGATCGAAGGAACTGATAGCCGTTCGCTGCAACACTTCCAGTTCCTGGGTCTCAACGCTCAAATCATCATCCAGCTCCTGGAGAGTCGCCGCACAGTAACCGTCGAGTTCTCGATAGTGAACCACCGAGCATCTCTGCACGCCTTCGACCAATACCTTGACCGTGCCATCTGGCAATTTCAGCAGCTGCAGTATATTGGCCAAAGTGCCGACCCGGTATAAATCGTCAAATTCCGGCTCGTCAATATCGGCCTGCTTTTGCGCAATCAGCAGCACCTGCTTATCCTGCTTGATGGCGGCATCCAGCGCATCAATCGACATACCGCGCCCAACGAACAGCGGAATGACCATGTGCGGATAAACCACTACATCGCGTAGCGGTAATACCGGAGTCAGATCGTCTTTATCTTTTAATTCTGTCATTGACATTACTCTTGGCAGGGAAGCATTGGGTAGGTATATGAGGACGCTTATCGGGAAATCAAGAGCACATTTGGCGACTCCCAGCGAAACACCGCCCCATTTGACTTGTTTTATCGCAAAAAAAAGGGCTTAAACCAAGCCCTTTTTTGTATATCAGCATCCTAAAGCGTCTAGGAATCGGCTGCAACTCGCTTTCTATCAGGCTCGTAAACCAGAATCGGCTCCGAATTGCCTAGAATGACGCTTTCGTCGATGACCACCTTGGCAATATTTTCGCTGGAAGGCAGTTCGTACATAGTATCCAGCAACACATTTTCAACGATGGTTCTCAAGCCCCTTGCTCCGGTCTTACGCTCCATTGATTTGCGCGCGATGGCCGCCAGCGAATCTTCTCTGAACTCCAATTCTGCGCCCTCCATTTCGAACAAATGCTTATATTGCTTGATCAAGGCATTTTTAGGCTGGGTCAGAATTTGAATCAGCGCCTGCTCGTCAAGCTCGTCAAGCGTTGCGACTACCGGCAAACGGCCAACAAACTCAGGAATCAAGCCGTATTTGATCAAGTCTTCAGCGCGAACGTCTGCGAAAATCTCGCCAACATTCTTGCTGTCATCTTTGGCTTTGACTTCGGCGGAGAAGCCGATACCGCCCTTTTCGGTACGATTGGTAATGACCTTGTCCAAGCCGGCAAACGCACCGCCAACGATGAACAAAATATTGGCCGTATTAACTTGCAAAAACTCCTGCTGCGGGTGTTTGCGCCCACCTTGCGGCGGCACCGAAGCCACGGTGCCTTCGATCAACTTCAACAAGGCTTGCTGAACACCCTCACCGGAAACATCGCGAGTAATGGATGGGTTTTCGGCTTTGCGGGAAATCTTGTCGATTTCGTCGATATAGACGATGCCAGTTTCGGCTTTTTCCACATCGTAATCGCACTTTTGTAATATTTTCTGAATGATGTTCTCGACATCTTCACCAACATAACCGGCCTCGGTCAAGGTGGTAGCATCGGCAATAGTGAAAGGCACATCCAGCAATCTGGCCAGGGTTTCCGCCAACAAGGTTTTGCCGGAACCAGTTGGGCCGATTAGCAAAATGTTGCTTTTCGCCAGTTCGACATCACTCTTTTTACTGTTGTTACGCAAGCGTTTGTAATGGTTGTAGACAGCCACCGCCAATATCCTTTTGGCTTGCTCCTGACCGATAACGTATTGGTCCAGCTCCTGCTTGATTTCCTTGGGCTTAGGAAGTGATCCGCTGGATGCAGCCTTTTCGTCTTCCGCCAATTCATCCCGAATGATGTCGTTACAAAGCTCGACACATTCGTCGCACACATACACTGAAGGCCCGGCGATCAACTTCCTGACTTCATTTTGACTCTTTCCACAAAAAGAACAGTAAAGAAGCTTGTCCTCGTCTTTACCTTTTTTGTCTTTGCTCATTCACGAACCTCGGAAATATATTGCTTCACGATTGGAAGAATATATCAAAAAATAAATTCCCAAAAGCGGGATCAAGCATTACGGCTGGTTAAAACCTTGTCGATAAGACCATATTCGACAGCCTGTTCGGCGCTCAGAAAATTATCCCGATCGGTATCTTGCTGGATCTTTTTCAAGGTTTGACCGGTGTGGTGAGACAAGATTTTATTCAACTTCTCACGAATCGACAAAATCTCCTTGGCATGAATATCAATATCGGAGGCTTGGCCTTGATAACCACCCAATGGCTGATGAATCATGACTCGCGAATGCGGCAAACAATAACGCTTGCCTGCAGCGCCTCCAGACAACAGCAAGGCACCCATGCTGGCCGCTTGACCGATACACATCGTGCTGACATCAGGCTTGATGAACTGCATAGTGTCATAAATCGCCATACCCGCCGTGACCGATCCGCCAGGCGAGTTGATGTAGAGATGGATGTCTTTGTCGGGATTCTCCGATTCCAGAAACAGCAACTGCGCAACCACCAAATTTGCCATGTAATCTTCAACCTGACCCACCAGGAAGATTACCCGCTCTTTCAGCAGCCGGGAGTAAATATCGAAAGAACGCTCACCGCGTGCGGTTTGCTCAATTACGATTGGAACCAGCCCACCCGCTGCTTGTGGCTCCATTAAGATATTTCCGCTGTTTCTATGAATCATCACCACCTCTACGCTTGACGTTTTTCCATCACTTCATCAAAGCCGATATTTTGATCAGCCACCTTTGCCTGTTCAACAATCCATGCCACAGCCTGATCTTCAAGAACCATCTGCTGTACATCGTTCAACCGGCTTTTATCAGCATAATACCAATTCACGACGTCTTCGGGTTTTTCATAGCTTTTCGCCATATCGTCAATAACTGCCCGCACCTTCTCTGCATCGACAGCCAATTGGTTTTTCTGAATAATTTCGCCCATGATCAGACCCAGTGCAACGCGACGCTTGGCTTGGTCTTCGAACATTTCAGAGGGCAGATTCAGATCTTCCAGCTTCATGCGCATTTTTTGAGCACGTTCCGCATAAGGCTGCATCAAGGCTTGAACTTCTTGATCAACTAAAGCATTGGGGATAGTCACCTTAACGTTGTCGTACAAGGCATCCAAAACGGCAATTTTCAACTTGGCCTTCAGACCTTGTACCAACTCGCGCTCCATGTTGGCTCTGACATCGCTACGGAATGTTTCTGCATCACCTTCCTCAACGCCATAGGCCTTGATGAAATCGGCATCCACCTCAGGCAGCACAACTTCTTCGACCTTGACCATGTCGATCTCGAATTCAGCTTGCTTGCCAGCCAGTTTTTCGCTGTTGTATTTTTCCGGGAAGGTAATCAAAAACGTTTTGCTGGCACCGGCAGCCAAACCTTTCAATTCATCCTCAAACCCCGGAATCATTTGCTTGCCGCCAATTTCTACCGCATAGTTTTCAACTTTGCCATCGGTGAAATTTTCGCCTTCACATACGCCAGAAAAGTGAATGGTAACGCGGTCGCCTTCTTGCGACGCCCGCTCGACGACATTCCAGGTTTTCTTTTGCTCTCTCAGCTTAGTGATCATGTTGTCGACGTCGGCATCAGCCACACTAGACTGCGGACGGGTAATCTGCAGATCCTTAATGCCGTCCAGACTAATCTCTGGATACACCTCGAACTCGGCAACGTATTCAAACCCCTGGTCTTTATCGCTAGGCGTAATGTGCGGATGTCCGGCCGGAACCAATTCCTGTTGCTGCAAAGCCTCGAAATAAGTCGACTGAATCAGATCGCCAGCCACCTCGCCTCTAACGCGTTCGCCATACAGCTTTTTGACCATGCTGACCGGGACTTTTCCAGGACGGAAACCATCGACTTTGACTTCGCGAGACAATTTCTTGAAGCGAGTTTCCATTTTTTCCTGCAACACGGCATCAGGGATGCTTACGGTCATTTTGCGGCTTAATTCTGATGTCTTCTCGACAGAAACTTGCATTGCATTACCTCGAACGAATTAAAAGTATGAATTGAATGGGGGGAGACTAAATACTGCGGAATTAATGGCTTTTTTTGAAGCAGACGCAGTATCCTTGCGTAACAGAAGAAATGGTGCGAGCGGGGAGACTCGAACTCCCACGGGGTTACCACTGGAACCTAAATCCAGCGCGTCTACCAATTTCGCCACGCTCGCAGACAGATTAACGAAGCATTATAATCAGACCACCCTGTAAACACAACCGGCAATGACAACACTTTCCGCCCCATCCACTCTTTTCGGTTTGATTTTGCTGCTGGCAACTAACGTGACAAGAGCAGACCATGAACAACCACTCGATTCCGGTTGGGTAGAATTCGACAACGGCACCCGGGTAATGGTTGAACTGGCGACGACCTCTAGCCAGCGCGAATACGGCCTCATGCACCGCAATAACCTGCCCGAAAACCACGGCATGCTGTTTGTTTACCCTACAGAAACCAAACAAGCCATGTGGATGAAAAACATGCTGTTGGCGCTTGACGTGGTTTTTATCGCCGATTCAGGTCAAATCGTTTCGATATTGCAAGACATCCCACCCTGCAAACAGGAGCCATGCCCTGTTTACAAGTCACTCGAACCCGCAAAATACATGCTGGAAGTTAACGCAGGTTTCACCGCCCAACATCTGATCACCCCCGGACAGACGGCGATCATCGACTACCAGCACGACTAAGCCGGACCATTGACGTCGTCTGCATCACCCTCGTATGGCGTCGCATATTTGCATTCTTTTTGCGGACAGACTTTCTCCGCGCCACGGCGTTTGGTGGTTTTCAAGGTCAGAATAGGCCAACTGCACTCGGGACAAGTTTCCTTGATCGGCGCATCCCACAACGCATAATCGCACTTGGGATACTCAGAGCAGGAAAAGAAGATCTTGCCGCTGCGCGCCTTGCGTTTGAGGATGGAACCCTTTTTGCACTGCGGACATTCGACCCCGGTATCCTGCGGCTTTTCCAACGGCTCGATGTGTTTACATTTGGGATATGCACTGCAACCGACGAACTTGCCGTACCGCCCCGCCTTGATCACCAACGGCGACTCACATTTAGGACATACGCGCCCTTCCACCACTTCCGGCTCGGCTTGGGTTGCCGCATTGTCATCGCCCAGATTACGGGTGTAGGAACAAGTCGGATAATTGGTACAGCCCACAAAACGGCCATTTCTACCCAGACGTATCGACAGCGGCGAGCCACAGTCAGGGCATTGTTCATCTATTTTTTCCTGAGTGACGTCTTTGCGTTGCACCGCTTCGTCTTTCTCGGTAATCAACTGGGTAAACGGCTGCCAGAAATCGGTCATCAACGGCACCCAATCTTTCTCGCCCCGCGACACCGCATCCAGATCATCTTCCAATGCCGCGGTAAAACCGTAATCGACATACTTGGTGAAATGATCGGTCAGGAATTTATTGACGATACGGCCGACATCGGTCGGATAGAAGCGCTTGCTTTCCAGGGTCACGTATTCACGGTTCTGCAACGTCGAGATAATCGCTGCATAGGTTGAAGGCCGGCCGATACCGTGCTCTTCCAAGGCCTTGACCAAACTCGCCTCGCTGTACCGCGGCGGCGGTTCGGTAAAATGCTGGTTAGCAGCAATGTCATTGAGATCGACCGGACGACCTTCCTGCATTGGCGGCAACAGGCTTTCCTGATCGTCGGCAGACTCCTTGCTGTCATCGATGCCTTCCAAGTAGACCGCCATGAAACCAGGGTTGGTCACCGTAGATCCGGTCGCGCGAAAAACGTTGCTTTCGTCGCCGCAGTTAAGATCGACGGCCACCTGATTCAACGTGGCATGAGTCATTTGACAGGCTACGGTACGCTTCCAAATCAAGTCATAAAGCTTGAATTGCTCTACCGTTAACTTGTCCTTGACTTGCTCAGGCAAACGCTGTGCGGAAGTCGGGCGTATCGCCTCGTGCGCTTCCTGGGCATTTTTGGATTTGGTCTTAAACTGCCGCGGCTCTTTGGGCAAATTTTCAGCGCCGTATTTTTCCGCAATCAAAGCCCGAATATCGGCCAGTGCTTCATCGGCCAGATTGACCGAGTCGGTACGCATGTAACTGATCAAACCGGCGGTTTCGCCGCCTAGATCGATACCTTCATACAATTGCTGCGCCACCATCATGGTGCGCCGGGTAGTAAATCCCAGCTTACGTGCCGCTTCTTGCTGCAAGGTCGAGGTGATGAACGGCGGTGCCGGATTTTTGTTGCGCTGTTTTTTCTCGATTTTGGCAACGACCAACTTACCGTCGGCCGCATCCAGCAAGGTTTGCTTAATCTGCGTGGCGCGCACCTCGTCGGTGACACTGAACTGACTGAGTTTCTCGCCGGCGAAATGCGTCAACTTGGCCTTGAAGGCCTGACCATTCGCCTGAACTTCGGCGGTGTGCGACCAATATTCCTGCGACTTGAAGGCTTCGATCTCGAGCTCTCGTTCGACAATCATGCGCAAAGCTGGACTCTGCACCCGTCCAGCCGACAAACCACGACGAATCTTCTTCCACAACAAGGGCGACAAGTTGAAACCCACCAGATAATCCAGCGCTCGCCTGGCCTGCTGAGCATTCACCAGATTGTGCGACAGTTCGGTCGGGTGTTCGATGGCCTCGGTCACCGCTTTTTTAGTGATCTCGTGAAACACGACTCGGCAGACATGCTTGTCTTTCAGCAGCTTTTTTTCCTTGAGATATTCGAAGACATGCCAGGAAATGGCCTCACCCTCGCGATCCGGGTCGGTCGCCAGATAAAGCGTGTCGGAACTCTTGATGGCCTTGCTGATTTCTTGAAGGTGACGCTGATTGCGATCAATGACTTGGTACTTCATCGCAAAACCGTTATTCGGGTCGACGGCACCTTCCTTGGGAATCAAGTCGCGAACATGACCGTAGGATGCAAGTACCTGAAAATCCTTGCCCAGATATTTTTCAATGGTTTTACATTTGGCTGGCGATTCTACGATGACTAAGCTTTTACTCATGCTGTCCGTTTCTGATTTAGTGCAAAGAGTTTGGAATCAGGTCGTAAACAATATCTTCCATACGCGAAAATGCGGCGCTATCACCAGGCTGACTCAATAGCACCATCAACACAATCCATTTCAATTTTTCTAAGGTGATACCCTCGTCTTGCAAAGCCATCGCGCGGTCAATAGCAATTTCCCGGTTCACCGCGGACAAGATGCCGCCATGCTCGAGAAACATCAGGAAATTCCGGCATTCCAGGTCGAATACCGCCATTTCCTGACTGCAGAAAATTCGAAAAGACGACGGCACCACATCGCTGATAGCTTCAATTTCCGTCAACGATTCCAGCCAATCGAAGGCTTTACTGACATCAGGCTGCTGAAACCCCGCGTCCAATAATTCACTGGCAATGACATCGGTGTCGGGATAATTGTCGCTATCGCCATCGAGATAATTCTCGAAAAGATAAATCAACACATCAAAGATATCTTCTTTCATCAGAACCTTTATTGAATTCGGTAATAGCCACCTCCCGCGGCTGCGGAAATATGGCCTTGCAGTTCCAACACCAGCAACATGGACGAAACAACTTCGACGGAATAACCGCTTTCCTGGATTAGAGTATCAACTGCAATGGGGCTGTATGGAATCAAATTCAATAGATTTTGCTGTTCCAGGTCAAGCACCGTCTGAGATATTTGCGCAGCCTTACCACTATATGATTGATTATATTGCCCTAATTCTTCAAAAATATCTTCAACTGTTTCCACCAATTTCGCGCCTTGGCGGATCAAAGCATTGCAGCCTCGCGCCAAAGGATTGTGAATTGATCCGGGGATGGCGAATACTTCGCGGTTTTGTTCCAGCGCCATACGCGCAGTAATCAAGGAACCGCTTTGCTGGGCGGCTTCAACAACCAGCAACCCCTGACATAAACCACTAATGATGCGATTGCGCCGTGGAAAATGCCCCTGTTTAGCCCGAGTACCCAAGGGAAACTCGGAGATCATCGCTCCACGTTCGACAATATCGGTGGCCAACTGTTTGTGGCAAGCAGGATAGACGCGATCCAAGCCGGTCCCGACAACGGCAACGGTGCACCCGCCTGCATTCAAGGCGCCTTGGTGGCTGGCGGCATCTATGCCCAGCGCCATGCCGCTGGTCACGACAAATCCAGCTTGCGCCAAAGCGTCGGCAAACTCCAACGCAATCTTGACCCCGACAGACGATGGATTTCGGCTACCCACCATGGCAATCTGCGGCGTCGCTAGCAAGCTCGGATTGCCTTTGACGAACAACACCGCAGGCGGATCGGCAATTTCGGCTAATTGCGGCGGATAACCAGTATCTTCGAACGTAACGACATGGTTACCCTCCTGAGATAACCACGCCAAGTCTTCTTCAACCAATTCCCAGGGAGGATTAAGCAGAGTAGCAATCTTTTTTTCGCTTAGCCCGAGTGCCTGCAGACTGGCATTGGACGCGTTGAAAATCTGTTCGATTTGGAAGTGCTCCAGCAATTGCCGGACGGTTTGACTGCCGACGCCGGGCATACGCGCCAGCGCCAGCCAAAATTTGAGATTGTGATTTTTTGCGTTAATCAATCTAGAAGCACTGAGCAACCAAAGCCGCTTGCGAACAACGGCGACTAATGCGTTTGCACCCTGTCCAGCGTATGAATCGCTCCCTTGGCTTCAAGAACCAGCGCATAACTAACCCTTTCGAAAGGTCGGAACACCATCATCACCCCCGCGTACTCGTCCGGCAACTTAACGGCGACGGCCTCGTCCGACTGAATTTTGTCGGCAACCACCCGGCCTCGCTGATAAATATCCAGGGTATGACCGACTTTAAGACCATCGGCCTCACCTTTATCGATAACCACCACGGAAAATTGACCGATTTGGGAAACCCCGCCAGGAACCCGAATGATACTGCCGACAATGCGTGTCTCAGGCGGTTTTGGGAAATACGTCAACGCCACCTCGCCTTCTGCGGTAGGCATCAAGCGGTCGCCGCGTTGAATTTCGAAATCCGACTTATTGATAAGCAAAGTCGCCGGATCGCCAGGCATTTCTAAGGTCGTATCGGCGACATACTCGGCCTCATAGCCAAGAATTTCTTGGGTTTCCGGGCTGACATAGGGTTTGCCTGGACGATAAATAGTAAACCCCAGCCCCTGCGGATTCTCGATGGAACGGACATAGACCCTATCCCCGGCACCAGCAACGAGATGTTCGCCAGCCATTTCCAAGACGTAAGGCGCTTTCTCGAGTTCACCAGCCGAAACTACCTTGGGCGATGTCAAGAATTGGGCGATGGCATTCGTAGGCAACATCGGCACGGCTTTTTCTATTGCCGACTCGCGAATATGCGGAGTCAGATCGGGCTGATATTCGGAACCCGGGGGCACCAGACTCAGCGTGGGCTCGCCGTTGACATAGGAAAAATACAGGGTATCGCCGGGATAGATCCAGTGCGGATCCTTGATGTGCGGATTGTTATGCCACAACTGCGGCCATTGCCAAGGATGCTGAAGAAACTTGCCGGAAATATCCCACAAGGTATCGCCCTTGACCACCGTGTATTGTTCGGGATGATTAGGCTTGATCTGCAACGTATCCGCCAAGAGCGATGCACTAAAAAGATACGGGATAATCAGTCCCAGCAATGCACGTAAAACCATATCGTAAGTCCTGCCA
>Ga0172367_10008204_pt1 | contig 11722 bp, 9 predicted proteins | sample Lak10m_FD_114542 | JGI IMG/M metagenome (GOLD analysis project Ga0172367, IMG submission 114542) | Freshwater microbial communities from Kabuno Bay, South-Kivu, Congo - kab_022012_10m | ecosystem: Environmental > Aquatic > Freshwater > Lake | place: Democratic Republic of the Congo: South-Kivu...
AATAATCTCCCGCCTATCGTGAACTCTGACGATGTTTGCGATACGTTGTGGATTTGTGTTGGCGACTCAGTAAATCTCGACGCAATTTTTCTTGCGCCTGAACAAGGGCAGAGCACTTCGATTACATTGACAACGCCATCGCCGGGACTTACGACAGTTACCAATACATCAGGAAATCCGGCAACCATTTCAGCTTATTTTACAGGAAGTGCGGCGAATCTCGGACCAAACGTTATTACGTTAACAGGAACAGATAACGGAACACCAGCAGCGTCTACAACATCAATCATCGTTGTTGAAGTCGTGAACAATCCAATTGTTTCATTTACATTTTCGCCGGCTGGTCCTGCGCAGGCACCGGCAACTGTTCAGTTTACTGCGAACACACCGGGTGCCGTAAGTTGGTTGTGGAATTTCGGTGATGGAGGAACATCAATAGCGCTAAATCCTACACACGTTTTTGTTGGAGATTCAGTTTATACAATCACATTAACTGCCACATTACTTTCAGGTTGTTCTGCGACGTACACTGCAACATACGAAGTGATTGGCGGTATTCCTGTTGTTGCTCCGAACGTTGTTACTCCGAACGGTGATGGTAACAACGATCAGTTGGTGTTTACCAATCTGCATTACTACGCGAAATCCAAGTTGCGTGTATATGATAGATGGGGCGCATTGATTTACTCAAGTGATGATTACCAGAACAACTGGACGCCGGATGTTGTAGATGGAGTTTACTACTACGAAATAACAGGATTGTATATCTACGAGCCAATCACGGGATTCTTCCACGTGTTGCGGACGAAGTGAGGATTATAATTTGATTCTCAACTGAACTTTCACTTCCGTTTTCGTATTTCCCTGAATCTCTGTAAGAGATCCTTCACTGATTACGTTGCGATCGTACCAGAAGAATTGTGCAACGCGAAACCAAACTTCAAAGCGACGTGTAACATCCCAATTCACGAGGAAGAAAACACGTGAACCTTTGCCGTAGTACGCGGGAATTGAAAATGAGTAAGGCATATCATTTTCGTATGCATACATTCTGGTATCAAAGCTTGCAGACTGAAAGAGTGCGTATCGTGCAGTAAACGAAACCGGTGATCCAAGTTTTTTGAATGTTACATCCTGATAAAACAAGATGCCGTCAACAGCTTCTTCATTTGAAGGATAGAATTTCGTGTATTCAATTCGGTTTTTCAGTTTCCATGATTTGCCAACAGGATAAGAAATATGGAAACGGAAATTCTCCTGATTGAGGGGAATGTTGAACGCAATGTCTGAATCTTCATCCGTTGCACCAATTGCACGATTTCTGTGGCGATAACGGAAGTACATGTCTGTGCGCTTGTCCGGTGTGAAGTTTGCTTGCAAGAGGAAATCGAAAGCCTGTGAAGGAGCGTCGTTCTGGTATGTCATCCACGGATAACGAATCATGTCATAATACGAACTGATTGTGAATTTGCGATGCGGCTTCGCTTGTACTCCGAAGTAAACAGCGCTTTCATTAACAGGGAAAGTACTTTCAGAAAATGCGTTGGCATGAAGATTCTGAAAATCTTTACTGAACCATCGTTGATGAATTGAAAACGCCAAACGCGAGTCCATGCTGATCAGTACACCGTTTGAAACCGCCATTCCTCCATTAGCACTTCGTGCCGCTTCACCGAAGAAACTGAAATTGCGTATCAGGAAATAATAATCTGCACCTGCAACGGTATTCTGTTGTCCGTTGAATTGAAACTGGCTGTACAATGCCAGACTTCTGTTTAGCGGTGCGCTGTATTGGGAATGAATTCCGGTAATACCGAAACCATATCGCGATTTACGAAGAGAAATATTTCCTCCGTAGAGAATTTCATTCAACGATCTGCGATCGGCAATTTCGGCCGGCGTACTGTGCAATCCGGTTTCCTGAAAACTCGTGACTTCTAAAACTTCGATATCGTTACCAATGGTGTCACTGATGGAAACGTTTGCATCTTTCCATTTATTCGAGTAGAACGCAGTTGCTTCGAAGGCGCCGAATTTCATTGTTGTTGCAGCTCCGCGGAAATAGCGGTTTTCATCAACAGAAGTGTAAGGGCGAATTCCTGCGGCGTTACGTTTCGTATTAACAGTGAAGGAAGTTTTTCCGAATGCGTAACCTGTCCAAGCCACCAAACCTTGTCCGAAACTTACCTGATAGTCGCCCAACACTGCGGCTTTCACGGGACCGATGTTTCGAATTGCAAGATGACCGGAATAGAAATCGAAGCCGCGTTTTTGTGTGCCGGTGAAAAATTCTTCACCCGCATCTTTCTCTGCAGTAACACCCCAACTTACGAAGTTTCCGTAAGTGAAACGATATCGTGCAAAATAACGATACGGATTACCGAGATATCGGGCATTCGGATTTTCAGCGAGTGTTGCGCTGTCGGCATCGGTGTAGCCCAATTGCTGTTCTGCAATTGTTTGCGTGCGTAAAACAATTTCATGTTTTCCATTGTCGAACATTTCGTTGAAAGAGAAATGTCCGGCGTCGAAACGATCTGTTACTTTGACATAAGGAAGAATTGCATAAATGGTTGCGAGATCGTATCCGTCAATGGCCTGCAATTCATAAATGCTGATGAGATTTCCGAAACGCTCGCGGTGCGCAATAAGATTGCTGATTTGAATCTCAGTGAGTAATCCGAGGTCAATCAGTTCATCGCGGGTAGCGGTGTTCAGATTAAGCGGATGCGATTTATAGTAGATGAGATTTTCCGTCAGCGCGGTCAAATCCACATCTTCACTTCCCAGATTTTCAGAAAGCACTTCAATCTGCTGATTCAACGGATCTTCACCGGCTGCAGTTGTATCAACTTGCGCAAATACAAGCTGACTGCACAGCAGTGTTAAAACCGAAAATATGAATCGCATTGTGCGCATCAGAATCCGTATTGCAATCCGAGAGAAGGTGAGAATCCGAGTACGGAATGGAATGATGAAGCGACATCCAATCGGAATTTCTTCATGATCACACCAAATCCCATGGAGACTGAATTAGGATTGGATGCAGCGCCTGCGCGAATGTAAAACGCAGGAAGCGGACGATATTCTATACCTGCACGCCAGGTTGCTTTGTAGTCAATATCTTTTTCTGCTTCGGCAATCACGAAAACCTGTTCTGAAAATTTGTATGACATTCCAAATCGCATGATGGTTGGAATGCGTTCATCTCCGCTGCCGCTTAATCGTGCGCGTGTAGGATTGAAAAGGTGCAGACCTACCGTCAGATTTTTCACCGGCTCTGCAAGTATTCCGATTTCACCACCGACAGCCGAAGTTGAGCCGTAGTTTTCTCCGAGTCGTGTGTTGAAGTAATCGAGTTGCACGCCCATTGAGAAACGTTCTCCGAGTTTGCGAGCGTATGCAAGACCGGCTTTTGTTTCACCGTAGAGCGAATAACCGAATGAATTTACATTGAGTCCGAATGAACCATATTTCGTAGGCATTCCGCCCGCGAATGCTTTCATTCCGAGTTCACTCATGAGAAATCGTGATTCGTAGAAAATTCCGAATTGCATTGATTCGAGTTCAGCGAGAGAAGCCTGATTATTCTGTACGCCCCAAACATCTGCATGCAATGCAGTACCGCAACCGGCCATTCCCATGGATCGCGCACCCAAAGGCGGATTATCACCGGCGTAACACGTAAAGCCAAGCAGCAGCGTAAGCGAAAAAAGTAGCTGTTTCATGCAGCCTTAAATTTAGCAGAAATACACTGTGCAGGAACAGATGTGCATGAAAATAATATTCGCAACACGGTTTGGTTACGAACAGGGAAAAGCTGTTGAATAATAGCTTCAGGCTTTAAAGCGAAGTTTCACCTTGTCAGTTTCGCTTTGGCTTTCATTCACTTTCACTTTTAGTGATTCTTTGAAAGCGGCGATGCGTTTCAGCAATTCTGGATCAGCAGCGGCCACAATTTGCGCGGCAAGAATTCCTGCATTTTGAGCAGCATTCAGAGCAACTGTTGCAACCGGAACGCCATTCGGCATTTGAAGAATGGAAAGAATGGAGTCCCAACCATCAATGGAATTGGAAGACTTGACCGGAACACCGATTACAGGAAGCGGAGTGAGTGAAGCCACCATTCCCGGAAGGTGGGCAGCGCCACCGGCACCTGCAATGATTACTTTAATTCCACGATCGGCAGCAGATTTAGCGTAATCGAACATTTTTTCCGGCGTGCGATGCGCGGAAACAACGTTGATTTCGAACGGAACTTCGAGTTTATCGAGAATTTCTGCTGCAGCTTGCATAACAGATAAATCCGATGCGCTGCCCATAATTATTCCTGCCAATGGTTTCATAGCTCAAAGATAAGTTGAATTTGGTGGAAAACTAACCGTTTACAAACGGATACGTTCGGGGGAATTTATTTCATTCGCCTTACCAACCGAATACGCCCATGAACATTTTTATTGATGTTGCCATTTCCATGGCATTCGTTTTCCTGCTGTTCAGTATCATGGTTTCCGGCATTTGTGAGATGTGGCAGATGTTAAAACGGAAACGTGCCCATTTTCTTAGAGAATCTTTGGAAGATGTTTTCAATTGCAGGCAAAACAAAAATTACGCGCATCTGCTGTATGCGCACCCGATGATTGATCGTCTGAAGGAAAGGAAGTACACTTATCCGCAATATATTCCATCTGCGATTTTTGCTGATGCATTGATCGATGTAATTCGTAACGACAGTAAACTGCCTCGCTTTCGTTTTGATCACGAAAAGAAGGAGTTTGTTGTATTACAAAGTTCTTACGCTGTTGACCGACATGATGCATCCGGAAACATTGTGGCGGGAACAGGTGTAGTGGAAGATTTCGCTGCTGCTGTTGAGGAAATGAAGGAAAGTGATCTGAAGCAATTACTGCGGACGCTATTACTTGGTGTTACGAATTACGATCAACTGAAAAGTACAACGGCGCGTTGGTTTGATGATTACATGGCTTCAACAACCACGTGGTATAAACGATATCTGACGCGAATACTTTTCATCAGCGGATTGGCGGTTGCAATTATTTTCAACGTTGATGCAATTCATCTGGCTAAGAGTTTTTATAAAGACCAACTGCTGCGTGAAAGAGTGGCGGAGGCTGCTATTCGCTATACACAGAACGAATCGAATCGTCCTGCAACGCCTGAAGAAGTGAATTTCGGAAAGGCACCGAAACCTGTGTCAATGGACAGTATGGTAAAGAGCAATGTTGATGCTGTTACACAAGCGTATAAAGACGCGGAATTGCTTGATTTGCCAATAGGTTGGAATATAGAACGTGTAGTCGGTTACAAGAAGTATCCCAATTTCACTGTGCACAGCCGCTGGTTGAAATTGCCATGGTTTGCGTGGGAATTGATCAAGTACATTTTGCTTTCACTTGCAGGTTGGCTGATCACAGCTGCTGCACTCAGTTACGGAGCCGATTATTGGTTCAACATGTTGTCGAAATTCATCAGTATCCGCACCGCGGTTAAACCTAAGGAGGAAAAGAAATGATCTACTACAACTGTCATACTCATATTTTCTCAGCGCAATACGTTCCGAACAACGTTGTAGGTGTTCCGATCATGAATGTATTGGCGACAGATCCGATCAGCGCGAAGCTGACAAAGTTTTTCGGTAAAGTGCGTTACAGAAAACTCGATACGTCAGTTGAGCGTGTTGCACGATTTGCAGAGATCGGTTTAGGAACGCGCCAGGAAGTAATATTCAATTATCTTGAAGATTATTACAAAGGTTGGGGCGATGTGCGTTTCGTTGTGCTCATGATGGACATGGAGCAAATGGGTGCAGGAAATCCGTTGAGTAATTACCGCACACAAGTTGAAGAGTTGGTGAAATTGCGTTCTAGGGGTACATACAAGGATAAGCTGCTTCCTTTCTTGTTTGTTGATCCGAGAAAAGCCGAGTTCACTACCGGAGAAAAACTTCGTGATTGGGTAAAGATGCATTTTGAAGAATTCGGATTTGTAGGGATCAAGATGTATCCTGCTTTGGGATATTATCCGTTCGATGAAAAACTGGATGCGCTTTATGCATGGGCGCAGGAGAAATTCATTCCGATAACATATCACTGTATTGAAGGAGTGATTTACTATCGTGGAGATGTAAAGTCGTTGCGACCACCGCGTTTTCCGAATGCGAAGCATAATCTGACAGAGACGAAGAATGAACGTTACCAGAGAAATTTCACAGAGCCTGAGAATTACTTTGATGTCCTGAAGATGTTTCCTGATCTGAAGATAAATCTTGGACATTTCGGAGGTGAAGAAGAGATCAAGAAGAATGGTCCGTGGTATCAAACCGTGAAGAAACTGATTGCGGAGCATTCCAATGTTTATGCTGATGTGTCGTTTACGTTGAATGACACAGGTACACACGAACAGATTCATCGCGATATCAACACGCAAGGAATCGGAGAAAAAATTCTTTTCGGTACGGATTATTACGTCGTGGAGAAGAATAAAGATGAAGCGCAGTTGCGCGATGAGTTGAGAAATAAACTCAATGAACTGGATGCAGTTGCCGGAGTTGCGAAGGATTCAAGTTTCAATCAGATCGCTGCGTACAATCCGATTCCGTTTCTCAGTTCTGCGTATTACCGACCGTAAAGCGATTTTTGTAGTGCGTGGCATTCGGGTAAAAGGTATGCCACGTGTGCCAAAACATTTGTCGCGCTTGCAAAGGTTCAAGGTTGTTGAACCCGGGACGGAAATCCCAACCGGAAGACAGCGTATCAAGACTTTGCGGAATCCAACGCTGCTGATTCACTTTGTAAGCGAAGTAATCTACGTTGTTTGAATCAATTCCAACTACGATTTCTGATCCGCAGAGTGTGTCGTGAATGACACGCATTTTTTTTAATTCATTCCAATCGTACGCACGAGCACAGTTCTCGTAGCTGACGCCAACGATCCACGATTTATCTTTCCATGATGCGGTGTCAGTTGCAGTCAGTGGATCGGTATCTTTTCCTTTTTCGAATGAACCATCAGTATCGTAATATTCTTCATCTTCCTTCGCAGGATTCATTACTAAACCTTCGGGAAATCGCTCCCGGAATTCTTCAAATGTCATTTGAGAAAATGGCCAGATTTGCAACTGTTGGCCTTTCATCGTTCCTGCTGCGCATTCACCTGTAGCTTGTCGCCACCAACTTCCTGTTTCCGAATCTTCAAGCATCGCGTTGAATTGATCCATCCCGACAAGACGGAACGTTTCCTGTTTACCGTTTACAACAGGATCAAATACCAAAGCGCTGCGGCAAACATCGCAATACGTAATCAATAAACGCTTTCCGTTGAGTGTATCATAAACCTGATGATGAAATGCTATGTAGCGAACAGGATATGCGCGATGGGTATTTCCATTTGAAACTGCAACTACAATTGCGTCGTCCGGAAGTTTATCGCCGTCAACCGAGAAACTCAGTTGCTGTGGAGGATGAAACATGTTTTCTGCAGTCGCAACGAAATTGGTAAAGTATACAATCAATGATGTCAGCAAGAGCAATACAACCGGAATCCATTTTCTTTTTACAAAAACGGATTTCAATCCGAAAGTCATCCCTGCAATCAGAACAATGCGAAATACCCAGCGATAATGATGAAGAAACCAGGCGAGATCAATTGTGTTGCTGTGCTGACTTCCCGGAAAAGGAAGAATGAGATAGCTTTTGAGAATTTCAAAAGCTATCCATGCTATAAGCGCCAAGTAGAATAATGACCGCAATCAGAATTTATTGTTTGGCATATTTAAACTTGAACTCGAAATTCTGATTGAAGATTTCGATCATGTAAATTCCGGATGCAAGCGATTCTGTAGTCAATACAGAATTATTGTCCGTGATGATTGTTTTAATCGCGACTCTGCCACTTGCATCATAAATGTGGACATTCCAATTCTGGTTCGTTGGCAGACCCGAAATAGTTACGAGGGAGAAGTCGGTGTTGTTGCGAATTACCGGAGAATATATTCCCGCGTTCTGAATGGATGTGGAAATTACATTCACACAAGCAGAAGTATCAGAACAAGAGCCGTTTGTAATAATCACCGCATAGTCTCCATTTGCGGATGGTGTAAATGATTGGTTAGTTTCTCCTGGTAGCGGTAAGTTTCCATTGTTACAATCTATCCATTGATAAACGGCATTGTTCTGATTTGCAGTGATTGTAGCGCCGGAAAGTGAAGTGGATACATTTAATGTGTCGATTTGGAGTGTAATTGTGATGATACTGTCGCACCCGGCGAGATTCTGAATTGTGTCGTTATAAACGCCGCTTAATGTATATACGGCTCCGGAAGGTGCAGTGTACGAAGCGCATGTGTTCTCGGTTATCGCTGCAATGGATGATTGATTGATGGTGAGATTGATTGAAATCACACTATCGCAACCAGCCACATTGGCGATTGTATCACTGTATACACCTGATGCAACGAGGACATTTCCCGACGGAGAAGTGTATGGCCCGCAGGAAGTCAAAGTAATGTTAGAAGTTGATGCTTGGTTAATTGTTGCGTTGATGGTTATTACACTGTCGCAGCCGGAGAAATTCTGAATTGTATCATGGTAGATGCCGCTTGATGCGATTACATTTCCCGAAGGTGTTGTGTAACTGCCGCATGTTGTAACGTTGATAGAAGCCGTAGAATTGACACAAAGGTTTTCGCCGGTGAGTACAAGGTTGTCAACCAACCATGTGTCAGTTGAAGAACTTGATCTGCCTGTGATTCTCAGTGCTATTTGTGTTACGGAACCGGGGAAAACGATTTCAACAGTGCTGTATCCTAATGTGGTTTGTAAGCCGGTGGTTAAAGGTTGAAATACTGTTTCAGTTGCTGGTAAATAATACGTTTGGGCGAAGCCGGTTGCTGAGTAGGGCCAGAAGCTGTTATTGTTAACTGCGCCACGCACTCTGATACGATTAGAGTACGTAGTACCACCATCTGTGCTGTAAGCTACCAGTACGTAATCAAGGTCATCCGGTCCCCCCGTTGCTCCCCAAAGATTCATTGCCGCAAGATTGAAGCGTACACGCACACTGTCGTAGCCGGAAGGAATAATAGTGTTAGCGAAGTCAAGTACCAGACCTCCGCTATTCGTAGTGGTTTCCCAAGCGCGGGAACCATTAATGCCTATTGGGCTATTCGCGGGTGCAGCAGTTGCGGAAGAATAACCGCTATTATAGATCACCGGGCCCGTGAAATTCCATACCGGTGCTTGCGGAGCGACTTCGAAATCCTGAAACGCTAGTGTATCCACATTTTGTGCAGTGCCGGATATCACAATTGCAGAAAGAAAAATGGATAGTAATGTTTTAATCATGGCTGTTGGATCAATTGGTTTTTACTTTTAGAATGGATTTTACTTCGTGCGCCATTTCGCGTGCAACATTCAAATCCTTATTCAGCACTGTCACGTGTCCCATCTTGCGGAAGGGCTTTGTGATTTTCTTTCCGTAAAGATGCACGTAAACACCTTCAATGTTCAGGCAATGTTCCATGCCTTCATAAACCGCTTCGCCTTCGAATCCTTTTTCACCGAGAAGATTGATCATTACTGATGGCTGAACAATATCTGTACTGCCTAACGGTAAATTGAAAATGGCGCGCAGGTGTTGTTCGTACTGTGAAGTGTAGTTGCCTTCTATTGTCTGATGCCCGCTGTTGTGCGGTCTTGGTGCAATTTCATTAACCAACACTTGATTGTCTTTTGTGACGAACATTTCAACAGCAAGCACACCGACAATGCCTAGATGCTTCGCTATTTCTTGCGCGATATGCTGGGCTTTCAATTCCACTTCAGGTAAAATTTCAGCAGGTGAAAACAGAAATTCAACGAGGTTTGCTTCCGGATTGAATTCCATATCCACCACAGGGAAACTTTTAATTTCTCCTGATGAATTGCGTGCAACGATTACGGAAATCTCTTTCTGAAAGTCGACGAATTTCTCCAGTACACTTGGTGCGTCAAATGCTTTTTCAATATCTGTCTCATTGCGCAATGGTGTGACACCTTTCCCGTCATAACCTCCTTTGCGAAGTTTTTGCATGAATGGAAATGCTGCAACGTGACTTTCCACTTCACGTTTGTTTTCTACCAACACATAATCCGCGGTAGGAATTCCGTGTTGACGATAAAACTGTTTCTGCAAACCTTTGTCCTGAATCATACGAAGCAAAGCAGGTTGCGGATACACTTTCTTTCCCTGCTTTTCGAGATGTTCAAGCGCGTCTACATTGACATGTTCAATTTCAATGGTAACGACATCTGCGTTCTGTGCAAACGCAACAACAGTCTCGAAATCCTGCAATGAACCGCAAGTAAAAGATGTCGCCAGATTTTTGCAGGGAGCATCTTTGTCCGGATCAAGAATGTGAATTTCGGTATTCCAATTTACGGCTTCCTGAATCAGCATTTTTCCAAGCTGTCCGCCACCAAGAATTGCCAGTTTCTGTCCTTTGAACATATCAGTTGATTTTCTTAAGTACAGAAATGGTTTTGTCAATCATCTTATCATCGATATCGAGATGTGTTACAAAACGTACTGTTTGCTTTCCGAAAATTGCACACTGAATTCCGTTGTCATTCAGAATTTCCATGAAGTAATCCAGCGGAATTGCATCGTGCAAAGTGAAGATGAGAATATTTGTCTCTACCGGAAGCAATTCCTTGATGTAAGGAAGCTTGCTGATTGCTTCTGCAAGAACTTTCGCTCTGCGGTGATCTTCTTTCAGTCGATCAATGTGGTTGTCGAGTGCATATAATCCGGCAGCAGCAAAATATCCTGCCTGACGCATTCCGCCTCCGAATACTTTACGCGCGCGTCGCGCTTCGCGAATGAAATCTTTTGTGCCTAGCAATAAGGATCCTGCAGGTGAGCCCAAACCTTTGGACATGCACACTGAAATTGAATCAAACAGGGGACCGATCTGCGCAGGAGTATATCCGGCTTCAATCACAGCGTTGAAAATACGGGCGCCGTCGAGGTGCATGAGAAGTCCGTTGCGGTGACAAACTTCGCTCAGATCTTTCATCTGTTTCAAAGTATAGAAACTGCCACCTGCTTTGTTCACGGTATTCTCAATACTCACAAGTTTGGTTCTGGTGAGCCAATCGAAAATCTGGTTGATACTTTCCGCAACCTGTGTGGCAGAAATTCTTCCGCGATCACCGGAGAGCAGTTTTGCCTGAACACCTGAGTTACGCGCAATACCGCCGCCTTCATATTGATAAATATGTGAAGTGTAATCGCAAACAACTTCGTCACCGGGTTTGGTGAATACGTTAATCGCAATCTGATTTGTCATTGTTCCTGAAGGGCAAAACAGTCCGGCCTCTTTACCGAACATCTTTGCCGCACGTTCTTCCAATGCGTTAATCGTCGGGTCTTCACCGAAAACATCGTCACCAACTTCTGCTTTGAACATTGCGTCCAGCATTCCGGGCGTCGGTCTGGTTACGGTATCACTGCGGAGATCAATTTTCATAGTAGAGAAATGTGGAACGAAATTACTCAAAAATCAGGGGCATTCCATGGAGTAATTGCATGATGATAGAACTGATTTTTCGCATCTTTGTGCAAGACCCCATGAGAAGCAAAATTTTACTTCTGGTAATTACCGCTGTGTTGTGTCAGGAATTGTCTGCGCAATGTCAGGCGTGGTGGGTTTTTCTTACTGATA
>Ga0172367_10008205_pt1 | contig 11722 bp, 10 predicted proteins | sample Lak10m_FD_114542 | JGI IMG/M metagenome (GOLD analysis project Ga0172367, IMG submission 114542) | Freshwater microbial communities from Kabuno Bay, South-Kivu, Congo - kab_022012_10m | ecosystem: Environmental > Aquatic > Freshwater > Lake | place: Democratic Republic of the Congo: South-Kivu...
CGTTTTTATGTCTTCTGCAATCCCGGATTTACGGAGATTTATTGATATTGCCGCCGCTGACTGTCTTGCCCGGTACAACCTTTGCGTAGGGATTAAAGTCCGCGGTTGCCGTGGTGGAAAGCGTGGCATAGTCAACATAAAGCGCATCGCCGGTTGTTCCTGCGACACGATACATATTGAAGCCTACCTGCCCGGTTTTATAAGAAGCTTCCCTGCCATTGAAAACTAGGACACCATTGATGTAGAATTTCAAAGAAGAACCTACCGCCACGACCTGAAGAGTGTTCCAGCCACCTTTAACAATAGATGAATGTAAGGTCCAGTTCTTCAACATGGTTACAACCCCATCACTCCCTACTTTCCAAACGGAGAAATAGCCTTTGTTTGTATACCCAAACATGTAGGAAGGTTTCCAGCGCTTGATCTTATCCAATGCGTTGGGGTCACCGCGAATGATCAAGTAACTTGGCCGGCTTTTGTCGCTGCCATTTCTCTTCATTTTGACAGTGTAGGTAAGGTCCCCATAGACGCCAGTCCGTTTGGATGAAGCATAATAACCGCTGGAACCATAGGTGTAGTAATAACCGTCAACGGTCAGTCCCCAGTTTCCTTGCACGGGCGTCCAACCAGAGGCATTATCAGTAAACGAGGAGGTGAAATTCACATATATTGTTCTTGCGCGGAAATTCGCGATGGTGTAAGCAGTTGCGTTCAGCACCCGGTAGACTTCGCTGGTTCCGGCCACGTCCATCGCCGCTGTATTGTAAGTATTCGTTGGGTTCGAAAAGTACTGCAGGCGAGTGCAGGTATAACCTAGATCTGAACATTCTTCGTCATAGGCCATGATGGTGCGCCATCTTGTGTCCGCAGTGCTTCCAGTATTCACATAGCCGTGACCATAGGCATAAGGGTAGGTGGTTGGATCTGCATAAAAATCGTGGCGCGCGCCTTGAAGGTGGCCAAATTCGTGAGCAAATGAATAATAACCGGTCATGCAGCCATCGCGGGCGACCACCTGGAAGGCGCTTGCGGCTGTGGCCTTGATGGCCTTGGCCATACCGCACCAGCCGCCACCGTTTTCGACGACCAGCGAAACCATATCGGCGCCGAAGGTGGTGCGCAGCGAGTGTACACTGTCCATGTACCCATCCGAGGTGCTCGCCAGGCGGTTAACTTCGGTTGTGAGATTGCCGGATTCTTCATAATCCAGTTCTTGCACGTGCACCAGGCGCAAACGCGGAGTCACTCCGGAGTTTGCATAGGCAGTGTTGGTTTCTGTCATGGCCAGTTCGATACGTGCTTTCATGGCAGCAGTGCTGCCTTCGGCTTCGCGCGCTGCGGTGGTGTAAACCACCATAACATCAATAGTCCCTGCTGTATCGGCAGCGCTTAGATCTGCGCTTGCGCCAGGAACTGACGCAGGAAGTCCAGCAGTTGAAAGATCGGCAGTTTGGAAATCGGCAGTTGAGGCATCAGCCGTCGGAGCGGGCAGTGTGCCAGGCGCTTCATCCACCAGCTTGGATTGGTCGATCTGAATGACCTTGTAAGTACCGCTGGTTTTGGAAGTTGAGACTTCGTAGATACCGCTAGTCGAGCCTACGTGCGCAATAAAGACACCATCCGCGATTACCATGTAGAAATAGCTGTGTTCGACATCTTTCAGCGTGCCAATCCATGTGCTGGTGGTTTGGTCTTTCTTCACGCTGCTGACCACGCCGGTAAAAGTAGCATCCGGGAAGAGGTTGAGTGTGACTTCGGGCAGGCTAGTGGTGTTCAAGGCATTACCAGCCGAGTCAAGCAGAGCAGAGGTATTTACACTGACAAAACGGGACCGGGAAACAAAAACAGGGTCTGGAGCTGCATCCAGGCCGCTGAGATCGCCTGCATCCGTGAAGAGATCCGGCGCGCTGGATTGGGCTTGTACATTCGAGACGTTTCCGGTCAGTAGTGATGTAAGCAGCATCAAAACCAACAGGGCTGCCTGCACACCTTTTGAAAACTTCGTGTATTGCATCATAATAATTTTTCCTTTCTTGCTCTTTGATACGCGATAACCAGAAAAAAACTTTGCGCATCATAAAAAATATTTTGCGCGGCGGCATAAGGCTATACCGGTGCAAATGGCAAAATGGCTCCTTTGATGGCTACAATGAAAACTCCCCTAAATATACCATAAGCGGAAAACAATTTTTGCTTAAATGAGTTAAAGCTTGCCGTGATGTACTCTGTTAATAATCAATCAGCCAGGATCATTTCGATCCTGGCTGATTGAAATGCATAATTTATCAAAAAACTATGGAGCCTTGTTGCGGCTGCCTCCAGAAAGTTCCACACCTTGCGAGACAACAGCATCTGGTGCAATATCCGCTACTTGAGTTGTAACCAGCGAAGCTGAATCGACATATAGTATATTGCTGCTGGAGCTGGCTGAACGATACATACCGACGCCGACCTTTCCGGAAGTATAAGATGTGTCTGTGCCAGCCCAAACAAGCGTACCGTTTATATAGCACTTTATTGAAGAACCAACGGCCACTACTCTAAGGGTATTCCAGCCTTTCTTTACGATTGCTGCACTGGAAGTCCAGTTTTGCAAGGGAGTTGCAGTACCAACGCTATCGACTTTCCAGACAGAGAAAACACCTGTGTTTGCAAAGCCAAAAGAGTAGGATGATCGCCAATCTTTGTTTGAAGTGAGCGTGCTGGGATTGCCACGGAAAAATATGTAATTAGCGTTACTTGTCACACTGCCACCTCTCTTTAACCTTACAGTATAAGAAAGATTGCCATATGTACCTGATTGTTTGGATGAGGCATAGTAACCAGAGTTTCCATAAGTGTAATAGTATGCGCCCCCAGTTAACCCCCAAGTGCCATAAGCCGGTGACCAGCCGGATGAGTTAGTATTGAAGGTGTTAGAGAAATTCGACGCGCGAAAGTTAGCCACTGTGGCAGCCGTATTGTTGAGCACCTGGTAGACCTTGTTGTAGGTGGTGGTGCCCATTGGTGCGCCCAAGTAGGTCTTCGCCGGGTTGGAGAAGTACTGCAGGCGGGTACAATTATAACCTTTGACATCAGAGCAGTAGTTGTTATAGGCCATGATGGTGCGCCACCTGGTGGCGGTTGTGCTGCCAGGATGCACATATCCGTGCCCATAGGCGTAAGGTGTGCTGCTTGTGTCTACATACCTGTCATGTCGTGCCCCTTGCAAGTGACCAAATTCGTGACCAAAAGAGTAGTTACCGGTCATGCAGTTTCGAGCGGTGACCTGGAAGGCTGTTGCTGCAGTAGCCATGATCCTGTTTGCCATGCCGCAGTAATCGCCACCGTTTTCCACAATTAAGCCGACCATGTCGGCAGCGTATGTATTGCGTAAAGAATGTACGTTGTCCATATAACCATCACTGGTGCCAGTCAGCCGGGAAACATCTGTCCCCAGGTCGCCGGACTCAGTGTATGCGATTTCTTCGGCATGTACCAACCGCAATCGAGGGGTAACTCCGGATTTGAGATAAGCTTGGTTCGTCAGTGTAACTGCAAGAGCGATGCGAGTATTCATAGCGGCAGTGCCACCTTCGGCGATGCGAGCATCGGCAGTATAAACTACCAGGATATCTATGGTCGCGGCACTGTCAGCGCTTGATACTGAGTCTGCATTTGAGACGATTGGGTCAGGAGCCGATACCTTACCAGGATAATCATCGATAAGTTTGGATTGATCAATCTGAACTACTTTATACAACCCATCCGTACCAGGGGCGGTGGAGACCTCGTAGATACCGCTGGTTGAAGCCACATGCGCGATAAACGTATCGCCATTAACCAGCAAATAGAAGTTACTCATTTCCACATCTTTGAGCGTGCCTATCCAGGTGGTGGAGTCGGCGGTTTTTTGCACCTTGGTGACTAAACCTGTAAAGTTGGCATCCTCGAAAAGGTTGAGGGAAATTTCTGGAAGCATGGCTGCGTCTATGGCATCCCCAGCTTGAGTAAATAATGCGCTGGTGTTTACTCTTACCAGTCGAGAGCGGGCAATGGAGATTGAGTTTGCGGCCATATCTGCAGTACTGGAATTTCCTGCAGAACCAGCATCAATGAATAACTCGGGAGCAGCGGCTTGAGCCTGTGCGTTTGAAATGCTGCCAGTCAGGAGTGATGCTATAAGCATCATGACCAGCAGCGCTGCCTGGATACTTTTTGAAAATTTAGTGGGTTGTAACATTTGTGTTCTCCTTGATAAGTACGAACGATTAGAATAAATGAGATACTAAAAAAGTTACTAATTTCGAAATATTTGGATATCCGTACCACCTCCTTTTCTATAGTCAGAAATATGGACAAAAAATTGAGGCTGGGCGAATTATGAAAGAACCTAGCCCTCGCCTCCCTGTAATTTTTGCTGGTCGATCTGGAGGACCCGGTAAAGGTCATCACCCACAGTGGAGACTTCGTACACCCCTGCAGGACTGGCAAAGTGACCTATGAAAACCCCGCTGGTGTAGACCATGGTTAACTGACTGTATTCAACATCTTTGAGATAACCTGTCCATGAAATAACTCCACCATCATCGTTAACCTGCTCAATCACTCCGGTGTAGGTCACATCTGGAAACAGATTGATGGTGATTTCACTGCCAAGTTTTAATGGTCGTGGCAGGCCATTTGCATCCAGCAGCAAAGAATAATTGACCCTGATAAAACGTAACCGCGCCACACTCGGCGCGGTTGGGGCTGTGCTGATAGATTGGGTTTCAAGAAAAAGGGGTGAGATTTCACTCGGCCCCGGAGAAGGAGAGATTATTCCAGGGCTGGGCGAGGGTGTGGGGATTGGTGGGGATATAGGAGTTCCAATAACCGATGAAACCGGTAGATTGCTACAGCCAGCTATTATTCCCAACAAAAGAGATATAAAAACAACGCAACCAGGCGCTTTCATCGGAACACTCCAAATTCATTTTACGCTTTTTCGAATTCCAAAACAACAGTTTTTCGGGTTTTCTAATCTTGTTAGTCTTTTTTGATTCTTATATTTTTATGGGTAGCTAACCCCATCTGATCTTGGTTATATGCAAGAGGGTAATGTCTACAAATTTTGAATTTTCCTGGGGGTGATAAAATGCAGTCGAACTTCTTACAAAGCAGTGACCCATACAATGCAATTTTGCAGTATGATAGTCAATAGTGAACTAGAACGTTACAAATTGAATACTTGATCAGGGTACTTATCTCCCGGATGAGAAAGTTTAATGGCGATACCGGTGTGACCTGCTTTATTGCAGGGTCAAGTCCGGTGCTGTCGCGCAACTGTAAGTTTTATCCTTATTTGGATCAAACAAGCCAGGTCGCCCGCCCGATCGATTTTTCCAGCAACCTCGCGGAAAGGTTCTGGGATCGCCTGAAAACTGATTAATTAAATTATCCCTGCCGCGAAACAGGGATTTTTTAATCCATTTCATGTAAACCAGCATCCGTTTTAAGTAGGTCGATTTTTTTATGCTGATTTCAGTTGGTAATAGAATCTTCGCTGCTGTAACTTGGCTGGTGATGTGCGAATATATCACCTCCCCGGCATTTTTTGATGGTAATGTGAGCGGGCAAATTCGGTATCGATAAATACATCGGGTCTTGTGACCGAAATATGTATGCCTAACAATAGATTAGTAATTAAAACAATTGTCTTGGAGAACATTATGCTTGATGAAATAATTGCACGGATTAGACCCTTAGATGAAACTGCGTCTGCTGCTGCCCGCGCTCGTCAGGATACGCTGACGAAGCCACCTGGCAGCCTGGGGCGTTTGGAGACCTTGACCATTCAGATCGCGGGGATCACCGGGCAGTCCATCCCGGTTATCAAAGATAAGGTAATCATTACCATGGCAGGTGACCATGGCGTCGTTGCGGATGGGGTCAGTGCCTTCCCGCAGGAGGTTACCCCGCAGATGGTTAATAACTTCTTGCATGGAGGGGCCGCGATCAATTCCCTGGCACGGCACGCAGGTGCCAGGATTGTTGTGGTGGACATGGGTGTGGCGGTAGATATGCCTGCTCATCCTCAATTGGTGATAAAGAAGATCGCCTATGGTACCCGTAGCCTGGCGCATGGCCCGGCTATGACTCGCCAACAGGCCGTTTGCTCTCTGGAAGCCGGGGTAGAAGTCGCGGAAGCACAGAGCGCGGCAGGCCTGGATATAGTTGGCACTGGCGATATGGGCATTGGCAATACGACTCCTTCAGCTGCAATCGCCTGTGTGTTGACCGGCGAGACACCTGCGCGGATTGCAGGTCGTGGTACCGGTCTTGATGATGCTGGTTTGCAGCACAAGATCAGCATTATTGAGCGGGCACTGGCAGTCAACCAACCGGACCCATTGGATGGGTTGGATATTTTGTCCAAAGTTGGGGGTTTTGAAATTGGTGGCCTGGCGGGTGTGATGTTGGGAGCCGCGGCGCACCAGAAACCGGTCATGGTGGATGGTTTTATCTCCAGTGCCGCAGCCATGATCGCGGTTGCAGTTGCGCCAGCAGTACGCCCTTACCTGATTGCTGCGCATCGTTCACAAGAATATGGTCACAGTGCCATGCTGGAGTGGTTGGGACTGGAACCTTTGTTGGATCTGCATATGCGCCTGGGAGAAGGTACAGGCGCAGCGATCGGTATCACCATGGCGGAGGCAGCATGCAAATTACTGGCCGAGATGGCTACCTTTGCAGAAGCGGGGGTTTCAGATAAGCCGGAATAGTTTGTCCTGTCTGATTGTTTTCGAAAACGAGAAATGAATCTATGACTTCTATCCTGGTTGCGTTCCAATTTCTTACGATCTTTCCGGCAATTATCAAACGCACTTTCACAGCGAAAGAGATGGGCCGGGCCGTAGGTTTTTTCCCGTTGGTAGGCCTGGTGTTAGGGGCAATCCTGCTGGGCATCGACAGCGGCTTGCGCGTTTTCCTGAGACCGAACCTTTCGGCTGTGCTCGTAGTAGCTGCCTGGTTGGCGTTGACTCGCGCATTCCATTTTGATGGTTTTCTGGATATTTTTGATGGTCTGTTTGGTGGTTTTACACCGGAACGGCGTCTTGAAATCATGAAAGATTCGCGTGTGGGAGCCTTTGGCGTGGCTGCCGGGGTGCTGCTGTTGTTGTCCAAGATATTCTCGCTCGCTGATCTGTCAGACCGCCCGGCAGCCTTGCTGCTTGCGCCAGTTTTAGCGCGCTGGGCTATGTCCATGGTCATCTTTGCCTTTCCTTATGCGCGCGAAAAAGGTCTGGGGCGAGAAATGAAGGACCATGTTGGTTGGGTCGAAGTAATTTTTGCCTCCTTGGCGACGCTCGCGATAGTATGGTTTACAGCAGGTAGTTGGGGATTATTTACTATGGGCATTGCTACGTTATTATTGATCCTTGCCTCGCGCTACATGCTGAAACTTTTGCCTGGTCTTACCGGTGATAGTTACGGTATGATTTGTGAGTTGATTGAGCTTTCGGTCCTGGTCACATTTTCGGTGGCCAGGTAGGGACGGCTGGGATGATATGATCCTCAGAGGGTGGGGATCATGCGCAGCGCCTTGTCCTGGTTGTTGTTTGGGAGTAACTAACATGGGAAAACTGATCTTATTGCTCGGTGGCGCACGCAGTGGAAAAAGTTCTTTCGCAGAAAAAAAGGCGCGCGAGTGGGGTGGAGACAATGTACTGTATGTGGCCACTTCTGAAACCAAAGATGAAGAGATGTGCCAGCGAGTACAAAAACACCGGGATTCACGTCCAGCCACATGGGAGACCCTGGAAGCGCCGCTTGATGTGTCCAGCGCTGTCCGCGCCAGTAATCGTACTTCACGGGTGATCCTGGTAGACTGCATCACTTTTTTGGTTTCAAATTACCTGATGGCAGCTTCAGAGCCGGTGGGCAACCCTTTTGGGCTTCCATCTGCAGATCCGTTTGACGAAAAAATTGAATTTGCTGTGCGCGCGGACGTAGATGCCCTGGCGCGATATGCCCACGATTACAATGTCACCATGCTGGTCGTTTCCAACGAGGTAGGTATGGGGTTGGTCCCGGAATATGATTTGGGCCGCGCTTACCGCGATCTGTTGGGTCGCGCAAACCAGGACCTTGCCCGCCAGGCTGATGAGGTTTACTTGCTTTTGGCCGGACTTCCCATGCAGCTCAAGCAAGCTGGGAGTCTATAAGATGCTGCGACTTTTGTTAGTTCGTCATGGCGAGACTGAAGCAAATGCACGACATATTTACCAGGGTCATACTGATTATCCCTTGAACCAGAAGGGTCTCCAGCAGGCACAGCGCCTGGCTGTTCGCCTTGCAGCCCAACCAGTTGACATTGTCTTTAGCAGCGATTTGTCCCGGTCTGTCGAAACTGCGAAGATCCTGGTTGGCAGCCGCGAGATCGAGATCCATCAGGACCAGCGCTTGCGGGAGATGAAATTTGGCATGCTTGAAGGACATACATTTGATGATGCTCTGGAACAGTGGCCTGATATGATGGCGAGATGGTTGGAAGATAATAACCAACCGCTTGTAGGTGGAGAAAGCATGGATGAGTTCACACAGAGAGTATCCGAGTGTTTCACGGATATCATGCAGGGTTGCGAAGGTAAAACAGTACTGATCGTAGCCCATGGTGGTTCCTTGCGTGTGGTCATACAAGGTCTGTTAAAAACATCATCGGTGGCAAGTTGCTGGTTCAGTCTGGATAATGCCAGTCTGACGGATTTTCAGATCGAGGATGAGATGATGATCGTCAATCGGCTGAATGATGCCGGGCATCTTATATCACCGTAGGCATCAATCCAAGTTAAGCTAGAACGGGATATACTTATTCAAGAAATTGATTTGGCAGAGATAAATGTCGGCAAAAAAACGGTATCGTTCTTTATGGGTATTCCTTCACTGGTTGATGGCGCTGCTGGTGTTTGTTACTTTTGGTATTGGTCTAGCCAGCCTGGGAAAAGCTTCCCCGAATGACGGCAAGATTATCCCGGTGGCGATCCATATGATCCTGGGTATTGCCATTCTTGTGATAGTCATTTTTCGTTATATCTTGCGTGTTCTGGTATATAACCCACCGCGGAATGCAAAAACCCGGTCGATTGGGATCAGGAAGCTTGCTTTCCTGGACCAACTAAGTCTTTATGTACATCCTCTTCTGTATCTTTTTAGTGCTCTAATGGCTGTGCTAGGCATCCTGATTGCCGTTCCGGCAGATTTGTTTACGGTTGTTTTTGCCCGCTCTGGTGGGCAACTTCCTCAAGATTTTTACATTTTTCCGACGCGCACCTGGCATGGCACTTTTTCATTGGTTTTAATGATGCTGATTGCCCAACATGTCCTGGTGGCGATTTTTCACCAATTCCTGAAGGGCGAAAATTTTATCGGGCGCATGTGGTTTCCGAGAAAATGAGTTTCAAACTTTGGAAATGTGCTTGCGTGAGACTTTGAGTGTATGCGGTTATTATTTGTAGCTGATGGTCGCTCCCCTACTGCTCTGAACTGGATTCGCTTTTTTGTGGACCGTGGGGATGATGTTTATCTTGCGTCTACTTTTGCCTGCCAACCGGAAATCAAGCTGGCAGGCTTTGAAGTTATTCCGGTGGCGTTTTCGGGTGTCAAGCGATTGAGCCAGGCAAACCCAGGCCGTCAAAAGCAAGGTCAGTTGGGAAACTTCTGGGGTGCTTCTGCACTCAGGCTGAGAACAGTTATCCGGCAGTGGCTGGGACCAATGACGATTTCGCGGGCTTCCAATAGGTTGCGCAGCATGATTGAGCGTACCAGGCCTGATCTTGTACATGCAATGCGCATCCCTTACGAAGGTATGCTCGCAGCGGATGCAGGTGGATTTGTCCCTCTTTTGGTCTCAGTCTGGGGAAATGATTTTACCCTGCATGCGCCGTCGACTCCGCTCATGCGCAATTACACCACATGGACACTAAAGGTTGCGGATGGATTGCACGCCGATTGCTCTCGTGATATTCGTCTTGGAAAGCAGTGGGGCTTTTCAGTCCAGAAACCTACCCTGGTTATACCTGGCAGTGGCGGGATACGGTCCGATGTGTTTTATCCAGAAGCCTTGCCCGCAGAAAAACCCCTGGTTGTAAACCCACGCGGATTCCGTGCGTATGTGTGTAATCAGGAATTTTTTAAGGCTATTCCACTGGTCTTAAAAGAAAGACCAGATGCCCGTTTTGTTTGTCCGACGATGGCCGGTGAACGCCAGGTTCTGGATTGGATTGATGATTTGGGGATTGGACACGCAGTAGAGCTCCTGCCCGCTTGTTCTCAGACTCAACTGGCAGCCCTATTCCGGGAATCACAGGTGGTGGTTTCGCCTACAACTCATGACGGTACTCCCAACAGTCTACTGGAAGCGTTGGCCTGTGGCTGTTTCCCCGTGGCAGGTGATCTGGATTCAATCCGTGAATGGATCACTTCGGGGAAGAATGGTCTACTCGTTGATGCGACTGATCCAGCTGCGCTGGCTGCAGCCATCTTGCGTGGGTTAAATGAGCCCGCTTTGCGCAGGCAGGCTGCAGAAGTGAACGTGGCTGTGATCGCAGAGCGGGCTGAATACCAGCGCAGCATGCTGCGCGCCGTTAATTTTTATGAGAAAATCAGGAATAGTACCATTTGAAAATCTGATCGTAAACCGCCAGTAATCCCTTTTTGATGGGGGAAAGGTTAACGATCTTTTGAAAAAATGATTTCCGGGTGGTTTTGGTAGATTTGTGATAGCCCGCTTTTACATAATCTGTGGTGTTAGAAAGATTCATGGTCAGGGGGTCTGAGAGCATCAGGCGCAGATAACCACGTTGGTTCATGCGTTGGTCAAGCTGTTTCACCTGTCCCATGGGTTTATCCATTTCAAATGGAAGGAATTGCGCCAGTACAGATTTATAGGCGGTAAATTGCCAATGTGAAGCCCCAGCCAGGGCGGTAATACCCAGGTATGTGATCTTCCAATCTTGCGTATCAGCATAGACCTTGCGATTTTCAGCTTCATCCTGCCCGAGGGAGCGGTTAAACTCCCAAAAAGTATCCCAGGGGATATAAGAGCCTTCTTCCAGAGTTGTACTTCCTGCTACTTTCGCCCATTCACGTGTGGCAGTGTGAAAATCCGGGTTGGTGCGGAAGGGTCGCCCGGTGACCATGCCTACATTGGGGAATGTTTTAAGCAGTTCGACAGAACGGGAAAGCCAATTGGGGTAAAAGAGCACATCACTATCGGTGTAGGAAATGATCTCTCCTGGAGCGCCTGCCAGCATGATATTCCATGCCCCGCCTTTACCCAGGTTTTTTTCTGAAAGCAGCAGGTATTGAATTCGACCGGCTTCTTTCTCGCTGACTAAAAAATCTCGAACTTCCGGGCATGAACCGTTGTCAAAAACCATCAGGTCAAAAGGCAGGCCAGGGTTATTGCGCATCGAATCAAGGGAGACTTTCAACACCTCTAGTGCCTCTGCATAGAAACCACTGATAAAGGGGATGTAGTTAAGCAAGGCTACCGTGATAGGTTCGGGTTTGGCAACCTGATTGACAAATTTAGCGGGGTTTTGGCCTTTGCGCATTGGGACCTTGATTTCTTCCCGTGCAGTAACCGGGACTATTTCGGGATAGATTCGAGGAATAATTTTTACCGTTTAGCGGCGGAACAATTTACGCAACCGCCATAACGCATTTGAGAGACGTGTGGAACCAAGAGCCAGCAGCGGCC
>Ga0172367_10008206_pt1 | contig 11721 bp, 16 predicted proteins | sample Lak10m_FD_114542 | JGI IMG/M metagenome (GOLD analysis project Ga0172367, IMG submission 114542) | Freshwater microbial communities from Kabuno Bay, South-Kivu, Congo - kab_022012_10m | ecosystem: Environmental > Aquatic > Freshwater > Lake | place: Democratic Republic of the Congo: South-Kivu...
ATTGACAGTGTTACAGCGAGCTGTGAGAAAATATGTGAATCCAAATTTTACCATCAGCTTTGATTGTGCAAGTCCGTTTTTAGCTACCGCCAATGGCCAAGTCTATCATCACATCGATTTACCGCACGATGCAAAATGGTGTTATAGGATGAGTGCTAGTGCAGACGACAAAAAATATGCCACTGATACCAGATCGTTTAGAGATGCTGTATTACAAGATAGTATTTTTGATGTATTTGATGAATCACCAATCAGTAAACATTTACAAATAAAAGATATTTGTATATATAAACCTGGAGACCTCAATAAAAACGGTAAAGAAGGGCGCACCAGTTGGGATAGTTTTAGTTATGCACTAATGATGGGTCATAATGTTTGGATGCATATTGAAAGTGTACAACGTGCAAATAGAAACTTTGATACAGGAGAACGTCCTGCTATGTTATGGCATCGCAATGGTGATCACACTAAATTTGAAGATATAGTAGAGGCAATATTTGCAGCACCAGATCGTAAGTCCGCTGAAGCAATTATAGAACACTATGATAGATACTGGATGGATATTGTCGGCACAAGAGGTTTTAAAGGCAAAAAAACAAAAAATAGCAACACAATGTATAATGCACTTTTTGAAACTGTTGAAAATAACTACGAAGAAATATCAGATTCTGATACCATTAATATCATTCAATCACATTTGGAGGAATAATATGAGTTTTCGAGATCGAATTAAACATCTAGAAGAAATGCACAGGCTATTAGGTAAACAAATTGACGATATGCAAACCAATCACCCAGGTGTTGATATTGAACATTTAGCTGATTTAAAAAAGAAAAAATTACAGTGCAAAGATGAAATTAGCCGATTGCAAAAATTACAATGGGAGGAAGAAACACAAAGAGTTGGTTACTCGGATGACTGATAAGGTAGTAATTTTAAGTGTTCCTTACAATGAAATGGTGCCTGCAATGGCACCTGCTTTACTAAGTGCATGTTTAAATAATGCGGGCATAAAAGCAGTTGGTTTAGATTTAAGTATTGAATTTTCAGCTGCGTTTGTAGATAAGCCATATTGGAATACTCTAAAATTATTTTTATCTTCAGGATCAATTGATAAAGAAATAAACTACTTTAGACCAACAGTAGATGTATTAAAGTTCATTAAAAAGAAACTGATAAAAATAAAACAACAGTATGATCCAACAATTATTGGTTTATCAATTTTTACAGCAGAAAGTATAAACTTCAGTTATTTTTTAATTCCATATATTAGAAAGTACATTCCTCACGTGAAAATAATGTTAGGTGGACGTGGAATAGAATCAAATTGTAATGTTGAAAATAAACCGCACTATAAAAAATATCTGGATCATGGGCTAGCTGATGTTGTGGTAGTAGGGGATGCTGAAACTGAAATTATAAATGCTATTAAAAATAAATCTACAGGTTTGATATTTTCGGCTAGTCAGACTAGTGAAGACCTAGATAATATTCCTAGTCCTTGTTGGGATCATTATAATTTTGATCTTTACAAAGATTTACAGAATGAAGTAGTTGCAGTAGATAGAACTAGAAAATTTTATGATCCCAGATCTATGGTCATTACAGCAAGTAAAGGATGCGTTAGAAACTGTAGTTTTTGTGATGTTCCAGAATATTGGCCAAAATATATATTTAGACGCGGAGAAAATGTAGCAGCAGACATTATTGATATCTATAATAAAACTGGCAATACAAATTTTGAATTTACAGATAATTTAATTAATGGTAGTGTACCTAATTATCGTAAAATGAATCAAATTTTAGTTGAAAAATTACCAAACACAATCAAATATGGCGGCTATGCTATTTTTAGAGATAAAAAATCAATGCCAGAGCATGATTTTGAATTGGCAGGACAGGCAGGCTGTTATCGCTGGAGCATTGGTGTAGAATCTGGAAGTGAATCTGTAAGAAAACACATGCGTAAAAACTTTTCAAATGATGATTTGGATTATGGTGTAGAACAATTGTATAAAAATCATATAATGCAAAGTTGGTCACTTATGGTTGGTTATCCTACAGAAACAGACAAAGATTTTGAAGAAACCATTGAACTATTAGATAGAAGTAAAAAGTACAATAAGAACAGCATGATAAGGTTAGCGGTAACACTTCCGTTTCAGTTAAACGATATAGTACCGTTAACAAGAGAAGATAAATTTGTAGAAGAATTTCAATGGAAAAATAGCGATGTAAAAAGTTCTTATTCACGCTATTTTTGGACCACAGTTGCAAATCCTGAAAATACATTTGATGTAAGATATCTTAGGTATAAAAAAATAATTGAATCGAGTATAGAATTTGGTTATACTTTTTTCTGGGTAGTTGATTTAAAAAAACATTTTGGGGAATTAGAGGATTTAAAAAAGATTTATGATCAAAACAGAAAAAAAATTATCTATTTTTCTCAATCTAAATAATTTAGATGTAAATGATTTTACAATTGTACCGAATGGATTATTAGAACATTTATCAGAAAATCAATACATTTTTGCAATTAATATAAATGTTAATATTAGAAATAAAGTTGAAATCAATTTTCATAATAAAAAAATAGATGAGTCTTACTTACAAATTTCCAAAATCATGTTAGGCAATATAGAATTGAACCATTTAGATAGTTTTTGTACTTATTATGTGAATGGTAAAATTAAAAAAACTTACGGTTGGATGGATGAAGTAGGTTCGTGTATAATTAATATTCATTCTAACGCAGTAAGTCAAAATCTACTACTTTACTTGTTATCAAAACATGAATAGAGATAAATTCGAAAACACAAAATTATTTGTTGGAATAGAAGTCGAACAAACTCCGGCATACAAGCAAAAAACATTATTTGTAGTTGGGGTCCAAGAAAAAGATTTAATTGAAGCTGCGGCAATAGCCCACAAATGTACTCACATTTATTTTGGAGCCAATCAAAGTTTTCCAAATGGACGTTCTACTAGCTCGGACTGGACTAGATGGGAAAACATGATTACACCATTTTTATTTCGCGATTATTGGTGTACACTAGACATTGATGTTAACGAGGTAGAAGGTTTACTCGAAACCGCATTACCTGAATGCAACAAATTTATTCCAATGATATCAGTCAAACTTCCTTATATACAGCAATTGGGATATAATGCTACAATTAAACTAGATGACAAAGACTTTGCTGCAAGTAATCCTGGAGTATGGTGTCATAGTGTTCACAGTTTGATGCGAAGAGAAGAATGCTTTACTGATTGGTCAAAATATAAAGAGGACATAGTGCTAAATTGACTGACGAAGAATTCTACAATAATACAGCATTCTGTCCTGCACCATGGACAACTTTTTATATTTGGGGAGACGGTAGAGTAGAAAATTGCTGTCAATCCAAAAATGAACTAGGCGATCTAAATCATGATTCAATCTATTCTATATTAAAAAGTAACAAAGTAATTCAAATCAAACAAGATATGCTAGCAGGAAAACAAGTTTCTGGTTGTAAGGCATGCTACCCTCAAGATCACACTATTAAATCTGATGATTTTAACTTCAAAAGTACTATGCGTTATGATTTTTTAGAATTTCAGGAAAATAGCACAAAAGAAATTTATTCTGATGTAAATGCATTTGTATATAGATATGCCGATTTAAGATTTAGAAACACATGTAACTATGCATGTGTTTATTGTGGTCCATTGTGTAGTTCACTTTGGGCTGAAGAAATAGACAAACACGATGTATTAGATAAAGATAAAATCAATGATTTGATTCAATATTATCTTGACAATATTTCAAAAATCAATTATCTTTACATAGCCGGTGGCGAACCTTTGTTAATAAAAGAAAATCAAATTATTCTTGATAAATTATCTCAAGTAAATTTGAATTGTAATATCAGTATTAATACAAATCTTTCTCTAATAACAAACAACAAAATTTATGAAACTTTATTAAAATTTAAAACCTGTCACTGGATAGTGAGTTTTGATGACATGGAAGACCGTTATAACTATATTAGATATCCAGGTGATTGGAACAATTTCTATAACAATCTAATAAAACTAAAAAAGGATGTAGGCGTAGAAAATATAAGTTTTAGCATGACATATACATCTTTAAATGCTAAATCTATTTTTCAAGCAATAGAAGCACTTACAAAAGAAGGTTTTAATAAAAACTGTTTTAACATTTACTATGTCCACTCTGGACAAAAAAATGATTACTTAAACCCAAAAAGTTTACCACAATCTTATATTAATGAGACGATTAATATTATTCAACAAAATCTTATTGATAAAAATTTACCTTCGTACAACTCTAAAGATGAAAGATTTAATAACCAGTTAAATCATCTAATTTCTTTTTTAGAAAATGATTGTTATTATGAATCAACACTGATAGAGGATTTACAGTCTTTGGATAAAAGACGTAATCTAGACAGTAAAAAAGTTTTTCCTGAAATATACAACTTATTTGATCAATAATTATGAACTTAGAACAAAGACAAACCATAGAAAGAATTTTAGAACGTGCATCTAGGCAAATTTGGATAACATTTCAACGCGAAGGCATTCATAAATACCCAGCAGCATTGGAGGATCATGGTCTTGCGGATGTGTCTTTTCTTGGTTATCCTCATCGTCACATCTTCCACTTTAGGGTGTCAATTGATGTGTTCCACAATGATCGGGACATCGAGTTCATCCAATTCAAACGGTGGGTTGAAAGCCTGTATAGTCATTCCAATTCAATTTTAGAACTGGATTATAAAAGCTGCGAAATGATTGCTGATGATCTATATGTTCAAATTGCTAATAGATACCCTGGAAGAAATGTTACAATTAGCGTAAGTGAAGACGACGAAAACGGTTGTGAAATCACTTACGCTACTCATCAACCCTCTTTATCAATGAAAATCTAAGGAGAACAAAATGGCCGCTAAATGGCTTAAAAAATATCTGGTAATGAAATCAGAAGTATCAACCATATTTGACGATTTAGATCGTTATCGAGAATTTTGTGTGCAATATGGCCATCCATTCGATGAGCGTCACCTGTATAATGAAAAAAGCCCCTGGGGTGACTTTCAACGTAGTTTAAGAGGTCGTGAACCACGAAATATGTGGTATGTCAAGAAAGAAAAACAACTTTGACATGCAACAAATTTCAAAATATCTTTCTGTTACAGAAAGAGATTACATAGCTTTGGCCGGAGCAGATTGGCCTAGCTATGATAATTTTATTCAACATTACAATGTGCCAGAATTTGTCTACAAAGAAATAGATGACACATTTAGTAAAGTCGAAAAGTTTAGCAATCCTGCTTTTTGTGTTCTTCCATTTTATGGAATAGAATATCCATCACGCAAACAATGCTGTTTAATTGATTATTCTAAAGAAAATATAGAACAAATTAAACAAAAAATGATATCAGGGATTAGACCCTTGGCGTGCTACAAGTGCTGGAATTTAGAAGACCAAGGAATTGTAAGTGATAGAATAATTAAAAACAATCTGTTTGATGTAGTTCTAAATCGTGATCTAAAAGAAATTGAAAACAAATGCATCAATGGTGACTACAATTTATTACACTACAAGATTGATACAAACAATACCTGCAATGCTACTTGTATAACCTGCGACGGAGCATCAAGTAGTGCATGGATAAACCTTGAGAAACATAAAGGACTATCAGTAAATAGGCATTGGAATATAAAACTAGAGCAAATTGATATAGATTACGTCAATGCACGAGCTGTAAATTTCCGTGGAGGTGAACCGTTACTAAGTAAAACAAATTTTCAAATACTTCAGAGATTAATTGACCAAAAGAATACAGACTGTTTTATTAGTTTTACCACCAATGGTTCAATTCAACTCAGTCAAGAACAAGTTGATATGTTGAAAAAATTTAGTAGAATAAACTTTTGCCTAAGTATAGATGGTATAGAAAAAACATTCGAGTATTTGCGATATCCGTTAAAGTGGAGCACGATATTAGATAATATAAAGCAATATAGAGAGAACAACATAGAGCTGAGTGCTTCATTTACTCTAAGTAATATAAACATGCTTTATTATAGCCAGACTGTTGAATGGTTTGGTTTGAATAAAATCAAATTTATCAATAATAGTATTTACAGTCCAGATTATTTTCGTCCTACCAGTCTGCCAAAAAAAATCAAAGATCAAATCGTTGACAACAACAACTTAATTTTTATATCTACGCATAATGAAAATGATGACTTGCTTTTTCAAGATTTTCTTTGTAAAATTACTGAACAGGATAATTTAAAAAATATTCAAATGCAAGATTATGTTCCAGAATTCTATAATTTAATTAAGGAATACCAATGAGCGGACTGAGAGAAAAAGACGACGCAGATTATGATTTAGAACGCTTTACAGAAATGTTTGATCAGGCCATGACGAGTACGGATCCTAGGGTCAAGAACGCCTTACGCCAACTTATGATGATGGTTATTCTTACTGACACCAGTAGCGATCACGAAGCAGAAGCAAAAGTTCGAGGTGGTGGACCGTTACGCAGAATACAGGAAGATGTTCGCGATCAGTTCAGATGGATAAAAAGACTTGAGAGTGAATTAGAGACATTAAAAAAACATTATTACAACGAGATGCAGAGACAAGGTAATAATACTGCCTTGCAAGGTGCTAAAGTATCAGGCGGATACCCTGATGTGCAAACTGAGCAATCTCAGTCATCTAGAGATTATTGGAATTCAGTGATAGCACAAACTAATCAACAAAAAGAAATAAAAAACTATGCCAGTGCTCTAAATAATCTAAATATCAAAGTTGCTCAGGACACAGGAGAAAAATAATGCGTAAATTATGGTACATGGGCTTAGAGCCTTATAAAGCAAGATATACACTACAACTGCAAGAATGGAATCGTGCTGTGTTTGAACGGCGTGGTATCAATTATGAAATTGTGCCTGGAGAAACACTCAGCAACGACCAAGCTATTGTAACTGGCCAAGTGTTAGATGCACACGGTCGTACATACTTTGGTATGAGCCAGTTAATGAATCTAGTTCGTCGAATGAAGGCAGGAGAAGTTACCAGTGAAGATATTATATACTTTGAAGACATGTTTCAACCTGGCATCGAGAGCTTACCTTATATTCTTGATCAAGTGCCTAGCAACATGCGTCCTCGCATTGCCGTTCGTTGTCTTGCACAAACTATTGATCCAGATGACTTTGTTCATGTCTGGGGCATGCAAGAATGGATGGGTCACTATGAAAAGATGGTAGATTCATTTGCAGATATCATTCTTGCCACTAACGAAGAAATGGTTATGCATATGAAGGTTGCAGGATGGCAGGGTCGACTATATAATATCAGTGGATTAGCATTTGGTCAAGACGAAGTTCGAAGTCGTGTACCTGGTGAACTGAAACCATTTGCGGATAGAACTTTCCGTGTAGGATTTGCAGCCCGGTGGGATCAAGAAAAGCAACCTGACTTCTACATGGATCTCATTGAGGAGTATCATAGACTACAGGCACAGCCATATAACAACTGGCCCCAAGTAGAGTTCTGTGTGTTCAGCGGAAGTAAACTTAGATCTAACAATAGCTCGTATATGGAGCGTACACGTAGACTACAAGCAGAAGGCAAACTGACCGTATATGAAGATCTTGAAAAGAACGATTACTATGCACTACTTAACGATACGCGAGTACTTTTTAATTGTGCTCTTCAGGATTGGGTATCAAACACAGCAAGTGAAGCGGACGCTCTTGGGGCTAATATACTATACCCCGCTTACAGAAGTTTCCCCGAAGCTTTTGCAAATGATAGCGAAAGACTTTATGTCCCGTGGTCGCTTAGAGATGCAGTACAAAAACTTGTACCCTTACTACAACAGCCGCACACCAATATGGGTAAATTCAGTGCGTGGAACGATGGAACTATTGATAGGATCTGCGATATTCTCAAAGGCAACGGAGAACAGTGGTTGCGTATGAGTACAGATTATAGACGGCATACTCACGAAAGTAAGTACGAATGAAGTTACGAACTTGTGTGTACTGTCAGAGTAAAATAGCGCATGACGCATTCAGATGTCCACACTGTACTAGTTTCAGTGAGCCACCAAAAGAACAAGATGTATCCAATGATGCATTCTATCTTATAATATTTTTTATTTGTATGTTTATTTTAATAAGATTATATCATTATTTAGAAACTTTGTTTTAACCAAATATGAAAATAGTTATCACCGGAGGATGTGGTTATATTGGTAGTCACATAGCTCGTTACCTCAAACAACACAACGAAAACAGTCAAATATATACAATTGACCGTGAACGCAGAGATCATACACTAAAAAATGTAGATGGTTTTTTGCATGCCGATTATGTGTCAAAGCAGAGTCTGTTGTGGTTAGATGAATTACAACCAGATGTCATTGTGCATTGCGCTGGAGATATTTCTGTAAGAGAAAGTGTAGATGATCCAGCAAAGTATTATGATAACAACGTGGCAAAGACAATTACATTTTTAAATCATGTTAAGGATTATTCAAAGAAACCGCAGATTCTTTTTAGTTCTAGTGCTAGTGTGTACGGTAATCCTGACCATGTTCCATTGGTTGAAACAGACAGGATAAAACCAATTAGTCCATATGGCCATACTAAAGATATTATTGAACAAGTCTTATTAAACTATAATCAAGCATATGGTTTACCTGCGGTATGTTTTAGATACTTTAATGCAGCAGGAGCCGAACCTTATAATTCAGATCTAGGTCAAGCACCGGGTGCAGGCCATATTATAGCTAGATTACTAGAATCTAAAATCCGTGACGAATTTTTTACATTAAATGGTGTAGACTTTGATACTCCTGACAGAACTTGCGTTAGAGATTACATACATGTTTGGGATCTAGCAGATGCACACAATCGTGCAATACAATGGAATAAAAATAAACAATACGCAGTATTCAATCTTGGTACCAACACAGGTATTAGCAATCAAGAGATAGTAGACTATATTACATTACATTATGGTCAACTAAAATTACATGTAGGTCCTCGCAGACCCGGTGACCCTGATCAACTAATAGCTGATGCTACACTGGCAAAGAACATATTAGGTTGGCGACCAAATTATTCAACCGTAAATCAAATCGTTGACTCGGCATATCGATGGTACACACATGGCGTTTGAAGAAATAGCAAAGTTTGAAAAACTATTAGCTAAAAAAACTGGTGCGCCTTATGCTATTATGACCGATTGCTGTACTCATGCAATTGAATTGTGTTTGCGTTATAAAAAGGTCAAACGCACACAATTCACAGCATATACCTATCTGAGTATTCCAATGACCATGCACAAGCTGGGTATCGAATACGAACTAGTTCCAGAAAAGTGGACAGGCGAATATCGTTTTTACGGTACAGATATCTGGGATAGTGCCCGTAGACTAGAAGATGGTATGTATAGACCCGGGCAGATGCAATGCCTAAGTTTTGGCCATAATAAGCCTTTACAGATAGGTCACGGTGGTGCTATACTGTTAGATGATTACGAGGCATATGATATACTATTACAACAACGCTATGACGGAAGAAATCTCAATTTCTTGCCGTGGCAGGCCCAACAAACATTTGTAGTTGGGTACCATTATCGCCCCACTATTGAAGATGCAATACATGGTTTGGAAAAATTGTATTCTGTAAATGAGCCGCCTAAATATCACGAATATCCAGATCTTAGGGATATCACAATTATTGGAGAATAAATGTCAGGAAAATATCTAGCACAGGCAATAAAAGAAAATATGCAGCGTGACGGAAAACGCTTTTGGGCCGGTGACAACATCAGCGAATATATTAAAGAAAGCTACAAAGAAACGCTAATTGAAGAAGCCACAGAGGCATTTGAACAGGTGTTAGACACACTACTTATTGATAGAGCGACAGATCCTAATAGTCAAGGTACAGCAAGACGACTTGCTAAGATGTATTACAATGAATTGATGGCAGGTAGATATGAGCCTACACCCAACGCAACTGCATTTCCGAATGACACTGAAGCAGCATATGACGGCATGCTCGTCGTCCGATCTGAGCTTAAAAGTGTTTGCAGTCATCATCACCAACCTGTTACAGGCGTTGCATATATTGGCATTATTGCTGGTCCCAAACTCATCGGGCTTTCTAAATACACCCGTATTGCCCAATGGTGTGCTCGTCGCGGAACGCTACAGGAAGAACTTTGTATGGACATTGCTAAGGAAATTGAGTTTGCAACTGGAAGTAAGGATGTGGCTGTATATATACAAGCGACCCATGGATGCTGCGAAAATCGCGGAATTATGGCGCACAGTAGTCTCACCCAAACCACTGTGCTAAGAGGTGCATTCAAAGACGATGCCGCAACCAAGAAAGAGTTTTTTGACAATGTTAAACTTCAACAAGAATTCGCTCCGAGGTGATCATGAGAGTATTACAAAAAATTGTACTGCATCCTAAATTAGAAAACGAAAGCAGATTAGATGTTAGAAACTGGTGTGAGGATAACTTTTTGCCGGACTCTTGGCAAATAACATCTAATTATACTAGTCACGGATGTTTTAATATAATTGTTTACGGAAGGAAAAATGCATCTGCTGTGTCAGCATTTATATTATCATTCCCTGAAGTTCAAGTAGTAGAATCCAAATACAATGTAGAAGCTACAATAGACGAAGTCACATTTAATAAAAATTTTGAATATATCTAATTAGGAGATAGTAATGGAATATGCTTTAACTTATAAAACACCAGCAGAAATAAACACTGGTATGATTCGTGTTTATAATAATATGGCACTAGCAGTAATTACAAGTATGGTTGTTAGTATGTTGGTATCATCTAACGCCGCAGTAATGGCATTTTTGTTCACTGGTATTGTAAAATATATAGTGGTATTTGCACCGTTGGCAGCTATCTTTGCAATTGGTTATGTGCTAGGTAACGATCCTAGTCGGCCTACAGCACAACTATGTTTGCATGGATTCGCAGCATTAATGGGATTAAGTTTCGCCACTATTTTTGTAATTTATACAGCCGCTAGTATTGCCAGTGCATTTTTTGGTGCCGCAATTTTATTTCTTACCATGAGTGCATACGGATATTTCACAAAACAAAGTTTAGATAGTCTGGGCAAATACTTAATAGTTGCCTTAATAGCAATTATTATCACAAGTATCGTAAATATCTTTATAGGATCCAGTTTACTTCAAACCATAATTAGTGCCGCAGCGGTTGTTATCTTCTTAGGCCTAACAGCATATGATACTCAAAAGATTAGAGAGCAACTAATGGAATCGGACGGTCCTGCAATTGAAGTCATGGGTGCTCTTACCCTTTACTTAGATTTTATTAACTTATTTCTAAGTTTGCTTCAGTTGTTTGGCGATAGAAAAGAATAATAATCAATGTCTAACAATAATAATAACAATGACCCTAAAAAAGATTTAAAGAAATTTAAACCAAAAAAACCTAAAATAACCGTACCAGCAGACTTTTTAGATAATGCCAAAAGTTATGATGATAAGTTAATGTTAGTAAAATACTTAACTGAAAAAGAAAAAGGTAGAGTTATGCTAATTTTTAAAAAAATGATAGCCGAAGGTATCAAAGAAGATAAAAAGAAAAAAGGAGTGAAATGAGAAAAATTGCTA
>Ga0172367_10008209_pt1 | contig 11717 bp, 5 predicted proteins | sample Lak10m_FD_114542 | JGI IMG/M metagenome (GOLD analysis project Ga0172367, IMG submission 114542) | Freshwater microbial communities from Kabuno Bay, South-Kivu, Congo - kab_022012_10m | ecosystem: Environmental > Aquatic > Freshwater > Lake | place: Democratic Republic of the Congo: South-Kivu...
GAACAGTCTGGGCGAGCAGGTCCATCATGAGCACCTGGGTGGCGGTGCCCATCCACAGCAGATAGGTGCCCAGCGCTGCCAGCGTGGCGCGGCGGCGCTCGGGAGCCAACCAATGTTCCTTGCGGGGCAGGTTGATCAAATCGTCGGGCAGGCGCTCCATCAGCCAGGGCAGGCCGAGAAAGAGAAGCGCATCGAAAATCAGCAAGGCCGTGTTGAGGATGATCAGCCCATTGCGGCTGCCGTAGGCATCGGGCTGGCCCGCCAGACTGAAGTGCGTCGGCACGCGCTGCGGCAAAGCGCCAAAGGCCAGCACCAGCTGGGCAAGCGACAATGCGCACACCAGCAGGAAGACAAGCAAGGCAAGTCGTCTGGCCATGGCGATCTCCTTATGTCAACCACTTCCCCAGCGCCAAACCCGCCACAGCAGCGAACAGGCCCAACATCGCACTGCATCCCAGGTAAAGCGTGGCGTGCAACCACTGGCCCCTCTCCACCATGGTCAGGCCCTCCCAGGCCAGCGTGGAGAAGGTGGTGTAGCCGCCCAGCAGTCCCACACCCAGAAAGAGACGCAGGCCGGGCGAGATCCACTCCCGACCCGCCCCCAGGCCCATCAGCAGTGCCAGCAGAAAGGCACCGCTCACATTGATGGCCAGGGTGTGCCAGGGAAAGCCATCACCCAAACGCCGCACTATCCAGTGTCCCACCGCGTGCCGCAAGCCGCCGCCCAGGCCGGCCCCCAGCACCACCGCCCACAATTGTCCACTCATCGGGCGACTTCCTTCTCTTCCACAGGGGGCGTTTCCAGCAGGGCATGCGCCAATCCACCTGTGCGATTGGTCGCCGTCGAAACCGCCTGTCGCAGCGCCGCCTCCGATCCCACCACCACCAGGTGGCGCCGCGCCCGCGTCAGGCCCGTGTAGAGCAGCTCACGGCAGAGCAGGGGCGAGCCCTCTTCCGGCAAGACCAGCAGCACCTCGTCCGCCTCCGACCCCTGGCTCTGGTGCACGGTGATGGCCCAAGCCTCGTCGTGGGGCGGCAGCTGAGCCTCGGACAGGTGCGACACCTGGGCACCGCCCGGCTGGAAGTGGCAGTCCGCACCACCCTCCGGCCCACGGGCGCGCACGCCCGCATCGCCATTGGCCAGTCCCAGCACATGGTCATTGACGCGCACAAGCAGGGGACTGAAGGCGCCAAGGCCGGTGTCCACGAAGCATCGCCGACACCATCGGTTGATGGCATCCACACCCACAGGCCCCGAGCGTGGTCCGCAGATGACGCGGAAGTGTTCCAGCGCCGCCAGCGCCTCCTCCGGCCGCTCGGCCTGGATGAAGGCGGAAAGTCCGGCGCGCAGCCTGCCACTGAAGGCGCTTCCCGCACTCTGTTCGTTGCGCGGGATCCAAAGCAGATCGGGGCCAGGCGCACGCAGCACCTCCATCACCTGCTGCGCGTCCCCTTGCCGCACCGCCACCGCCAGACGACCGATGCCGCTGTCGGCGGCGAAACGCCGGCTGCGCACCAGGCGCGTCACACTGGACCCGCCGCCGTCATCCACCGCCGCGCCCCGTCTTCCTTCCAGCCCCTGCACCACCTGATGCAGCACCGCGCCCGCGTCCACGGACGCCAACTGATCCGCGTCGCCCACAAGCAGCAACCGGGCGGCGTCCGGCAGAAAGGTCAGCACGCGATCCATCAGGCCCAAATCCACCATGGAGGCCTCGTCCACCACCAGCCAGTCCACGGGGGGCTGTTCATGCAGGAGCCGGTGAAGCGTGGTGGCCCTCGGCAACTTGGCCACCGCCGGGCGCAAATCGGCCGGCAACCACGCCAGCGTGGCACCGAGGGCTTCCTGCAGCCGCGCGGCGGCCTTGCCGGTAGGAGCCGCCAGCCGAATGCGCAGCCCCGGCTGCACGGCCAGCGCAAGTGCCAGCATGCGTCCCACCGTGCTTGTCTTGCCTGTGCCCGGGCCGCCCGTGAGCACATGGACTCCACGACGAAAGACAGCCTCAACTGCCTGACGCTGCTCCGGGTCCGTGGTGGCCAAAGGGGCCACTCGTTCCAGGAGTTCGGTGAAGCCCCGAGGCGGATCCTGCGGGCGCAACCGCGTCAGCAAGGCCTGGGCCACGCGTTTCTCGGCGATGTACATGCGCTGCAGATAGAGTCTCCCGTCCTCCAGCACCAAGGGGTAGAGGTGCGCCTCCCCGGGAAGGCAAGCCACCACGCCGCTGGCCTGCAATTCCTCCGTCCAGGCCTCCAGCGGCGGACACCCCTGGGGCAGGACTCTCCTCGTGCCGGGTGGCGCGTGAAGTTCCCGCCCAAGGGCCTTGTCCGCCCACTCCTCCAGCAGAAGACAGGGGTGCCCCAGACGCCGTTGACGGCTGGCCAGGGCCACGGCAATGGCCAGGCCCCCACTCTCCCGGCCAGAGCGAGGCTGCAGCACATGCGCCAATTCCACATCGAGCAGACGGAAGCCCTCTGCCGTCAAGTCCTCCCGCCGCGCACTCATGGCTGCCTCCCCAGCGCCTCGTCCAGTTCAAGAATCAGCTCCAGCGGAAGCCTGTCGGTGAGCACACCACAATTTGCGCCTTCCCCACCCAATCCACGCAGGTAGACATAGCGCAGTCCGCCCAGGTTGTGGGCCGGATTGTAACTCCTGTCCACCCGGCGCAAATGACGATGCAGGGCGGTGAGGTAGATCAGCGCCTGGATGAAGTAGCCCGACTCCGCCATGCTGCGCACCATGCGTTCCCTTGTGTAATGCGATGCCTGCCGGGCCAGGCGGTTGGACTTCCAGTCCAGCACCCACCACTCTTCCCGCCAGCACAGGCAAAGGTCCATGAAGCCCTTGAGAAAGCCCTGCAGGAGGGGTCGCGGGTTCCGGCGCGTGGCGTCCTCAAGAGCGGTCAGCGTGGCACTCTCCGTCACACCCAGGCGCTGGGCATCGTGCAGGCCGTGCCTGCGGCACAACTCGCGCAGACGCCCCTCCGTCAAGCCGGATGTGGAGATGTGGAACTCAAGCTCCGTGGCCCAGCGGCCAGACTCCACTTGTTGCAGCACAGGGCCGTCCTCTCCCAGCGGCCGGCGCAGCACATCGTCCAGGCGGGGCGCCAGGAAGGCTGCGTGGTCCGGTGGCAATCCCGTGGCCAGCAGTTCAAGACGACAGGCCTCTTCCGTCACCTGACCCGCCGCCAGGCCTTTCTCCAGCAGGCTGTGCAGACAGATGCCCGTGCTGGCGCCGGCGGGAAGAGCGCCCCATCCGTCTCGCCCGGTGGGCCCGTCGTCCGTCTCCCCAAGCAACTCGTCCGCTGCAAGGACCTGCTCATCCTGCGGCCCGAACCAGTCGTCCAGACGATCGTCCATGTGGGCATCGCGCAGCAGGCTGGTGAAGGAGGCCATGGACTCGCGCAAATCGAGATTTCCGGAGAAGGTGCGGCAAGGTGGCAGCGCCTCCAGGACGCGATTCTCGCCGGCAGACGCCACGGAAGTGGTGGTGGCAAGATCCATCACCTCCACACCCAGCCCGCCGCCCGACGCTTCCAGTTCCTGCCAGGCCTCGAGTTGCTGCTGCGCACCGCCTTCCTGCAAATCATTCCATGCATTGCCGCTGCCAGGGTGATCCTGCACGGTGCGCTTTCCCGCCAGCAGCAACCAATCAAGCGCTGAAGGACTGCTCTGTTTGCGCGTGGGCGAAATGCTGTAACACAACAGCTGATGGCGCGCACGGGTCAGCGCCACATAGGCAAGGCGAAGGGACTCGGCGAGCCCGGCATCCCTCAGCTCGTCCACAAGATCCTCTTCCCCTCCCATGCCCGGCGTCATCAGCGCCAGCCGTCCTTCCTCCTCACCCGGCCGCGCCGGCACATGCTCCAGCGCAAAAGCCGCTCTGCGAGAGGACGCCGGCCACAGGAAAGGACAGATCACCAGTGGGTACTCCAGCCCCTTGCTCTTGTGCATGGTGACAATGCGCACCAGGTTGTCTTCACTTTCCAGGCGCTGTTCCCAATCCGGCATTGACTTCGGCTCGTGGCCCCGGGCCTGAATGTGGCGGGCCATGGCGCCTGGATCCAGCTTCTGGCGCGCCTCCTCGACGCGCAACAGCTCCAGCAGATGGCCCCAGTTCACCACGCACCGCTCACCCATGGGCCTGGCCAGCATGGCCGCCTTCCACCGGGTGCGCTCCAGCAAACGCTCCACCGCCGAGACAAGCGAGCCCTTCGCGGACTCGGCCCGTGTCTGATGCAGTTCCTTCTGCAAGGTGGCCAGCAGCGTGTCGTCCTGCATGGATGCGATGGGCTGGCCGTCCAGCGCCTGTGCAAGGCTGCCAGCCAGCAAGGCCCTGGCCAAGCCGCTGTCATCGGGCCGCTCAATGGCGTGCAGCAGAAGCACGAGGGAGGATGCCTCCGCACTGGTCCACACGGATTCCCTGCCACCCTGGATGGAAGAGATGCCCCGCGCCGCCAGCGCCTCCGCCACCTGTTGTCCCTGGCGCCAGGTGCGCACCAGAATGGCCACCTCGCCACCCTGGATCCCGCCCAGCGCATCTCCGTCAGCCCGACTCACCCAATGGGAGCGGTGGGGATCCAGCAGGTCCTGGACCAGAGAGGCCACATGTCGACACACGCCACCCGTGGCCGACTCCTTGTTCTGCCCATCGCGTCCGTCCTGGAAAACATGGAAGGCGCGCAGGAGCTTCCCCGCCAGCGACACCGCGCGGGCACCGTCCTTGCCACAGGGCAACACCGGCGTGTAGGTGATCTCCCCGTGCAGGAAAGCGCCCCGCCCACCGGGAAAGCGTTGGGCGCTGAAGAGCTGGTTGACGGCGTCCACCAGCGGCGCGTCCGACCGCCAGTTGGTTCGCAGCCCACGCCTCTCATCCGCCGTGCGGGCCACGCGCAGGTAGGCGTCCAGATCCGCGCCACGGAAGCCGTAAATGGCCTGCTTGGGGTCGCCCACCAGAACCAGCGGCATGTCCGCCTCGCGAAAGAGCTGGTGGAAGATGCGCGCCTGCAGGGGGTCCGTGTCCTGGAACTCGTCCAACATGGCCACTTGCCAGCGTTCCCTCAGCTGCTTCTTCAAGGCCTCGGCCTGCGGGCCTGCGAGGGCCCTTCCCACCAGCTGCAGCAGGTCATGGAAATCCAGCTTGCGCTCTTCCATGCGCAGGGCGGCGGCTCTGGTTGGCCACTCGCTGATGGCCTGCACCTGTAGTGCGCGCAGGTAAATCGGGCACTGCTCCAGCAGCTCCCCGTGCAAGAGTTCCAGTTCGCCAATGGATGTGAAGAAGGGGTGCGCGGGAAAATCGGGCGTGGGATTTCCCTTTGTTTTCTCCGCCAGGAGCGCGGCGCTGAACTTCCAGCGATTGCCTTTTCCCACCGTTGTGGGGTGCGGACCAACAGCTCCCGCCCTCAGCCATCTCTCAACCGACTGCAGCTCGTTGGCATACTTCTCAGGCGCGTAACTGCGGCGATCCAAGGGCAGCAGCCGGAGGATGTCCACCAGGCCCGCAACGCCCTGGGGCTCCATGGCATCCAGGCAGCGCTGCACCAACCCTTGCAGCCCGGACTGCATGAGCTGCACCTTTTGGCGGATCAGCTCCAGATCCTGCACCGCCTCCACCCATCCATCCGCCGACATTTCCCCGGCCTTGCCTGCCAGGTTGGCCCACGGGGCAGGATCCAGCAGGCTGCTCTTCCCTGTGACGCCGCCAACGCTCTGGCCCTGCAGCCAATCCATGAAGACATGGGGGCTTTCGCTCCACCAGCGGCGCAGTTGGTCCGTGGCCACGCGCAGCATGGCGTCGCCCCCGCTGTCGCCCAGCTCGGGACTCCTGCTCAAGCCGGCTCCCAGGCCAAGCTCGCGCAAGATTCGGTGGCAGAAGCCGTGGATGGTGAAAATGGATGCCTCGTCAAACTGGGCCAGCGCCTGGCGCAGAAGCCGGGCGGCATCTTCGCCCCCAAGGATCCCGGCCTCCACCATCCCTGCCAGAGGTTCCTTGTCCTCCACATCCTGCACACCATCCAGCCAGGCCAGCGAGTCCTCCAGCCTGCGGCGCATGCGTTCGCGCAAGTCTGCGGTGGCAGCCTCCGTGAAGGTGAGAATGAGAATCTCCGGCAGCTTCCGTCCTTCAAGGAGCAGACGCACCAACAAGGCGCCAATGGTCCAGGTCTTCCCTGTTCCCGCGCTGGCCTCCACCAACAGGGTGCCCTGGATCCGCGTGTCGCGCACATCCATGTCGATGCTCATGCGGGGGCTCCTTTCCGCTTGCCCGACTTCGGCGCAGGCCACAGTGCGCCAAGCCTCCGGCTCACCTCAAGCACGCGCATTCCCAATTCGGCCGTGGTGAAGGGATGGGCGCCGTTCAGCGCCACCTGCAGCCAGGGATCCTCGAGCACATACTCCCTTTTGCAAAACCAGTCCCTGGATAGAAGCAGATCCGCGTCGCCAGCATCCCAGGCGGCATCGGCGGCGGCCACATCTTCGCTGATCCGCATCAGCCAGGGCAGCCAGGCTAGCTGGCCTGCGCGCCAGGCCTCCGCCACCACCAGGGCCTGGGCTCGGGGCTCCTCAGGCAGTTCGAGAAAGGAGCCCTTGGCCTGCCGGGCGTCCAGGGTGAGATGCAGGGCACGCCGCTCCTGCAGGGGAGGCAGATCACCCTCGGCCATGCTCCACAGGAGGTGCTGAATCCAAACAGGCAGGAACTGGCGGCCCGTGACGCTTCCCAACACAGGCAAGAGGAGCACACCGTCGCTGTGCCACAGGCTGCCGCGCACCGACAAGCCACCCATGTCACACTGGAAGGGCACCTGCACCGGCCTGAAGGCGCTGCCGCACATTTTCCGCGCCTCCAGCAGCACGCCGTCCGCCTCTTCCTGCAAACGCCCCATCTGCCACTGTCCGGCGCGTCCCCACGGCAGCAGCCCCTCCGCACGGAGGCGCTTCTCCTCGTTTGTGGTGGACTCACCCTCCAGCCGTGTGCGCAGCAAACGCGTGCGCAGCCCCGCCCTGGTCAGATGATCCAGCGTGAAGGGCTCGTGCCGCAGAAGCTGTTCCCCATCCCAGGGAAGGCGCAATCCGGCGCGACGCAGGAAGGCCTTGGCGGGATTGCGGAAGAAGGCCAACAGATCGGCCAGTTCAAGCTCTGTGGGAATGGGCGGCAAACTCAGAGGCGGCGCATCCCAGAAGACCGGGGTATCGCCGCCCTCGCCCATTGGCCGCCACCGCAACTTCCCCAGCGCCTGCGCCATGTGGTGCCGTCCCAAATGGAAGGAAGGCGTGGCCTTGTCATCAAAGGCCAATGCGCTGAAGCCCTGCAGGGGATGTCGGCGGGCTTTCCCTGTTTCGAGGGCCGCCTTCACCTCCTGCCTGTCCTTCACTCCGGCATCCAGCAGTTCCCTGCGCAGGGCACGCTCCAGCAACGCCACCAACTCTCCCGTCACCACGGAAGGCGAACGGTCCTTGCCTTCGCTGGCATCCATGCCCTGCCAGAAAATGAGCAAGGCGTCCCCGGCGCAGCAGATGGCGTCGAGGAACTGGCCGCGGTCCTGATCCCGCGGTTGGCGATCTCCAGGCAGACCTTTGCGCAAACAAAGGTCCAGCTCGTCCCGCCGTGCCGCGCGGGGAAAAACCTGGTCGTCCAGGCCGAAGAGCACGATCACTCGCGCCGGCACGCCCCGTCCCGCCAGCATGGGCACCGCGGTCAGGCGGCCATCAAGACCGTCAAGGACGCCATCTTCTTCCTTCAAGGCTTCCTGCAAGGCCTCGCACGCCACGGCCCAGGGGATCTCTCCACACAAACCCGCCGCCGCCACCTCCTGCATCTGCTTCTGCAGGCGTCGTCGCAGGCCATCCACCTCCCTGTCCTCGTGCTCCGCACGGGTTTCAGTCAGCTGTGGCAACAATCCAAGCAGCCAAGCCAGCCAGTGCAGAGGCTCGCGCGGCGTCGCCACCTCCACGCGCAGGGACTCAAGCGCGCCGTGCCAGGCCAGCAGCCCCTCCAACAAGGCGTGACGCCCGCTCAACTTCTCGCAGGGGAGAAAGCTCCCGTCCTCGTCGTGGGCTTCCATGGCGTAGCCAAGGAGGAGGCGCTTCAAGCCCGCCTGCCAGCTGTGCTCATCTGTGGCAGGCAGCTCCAGTTCTGCCCGATGTTCCGCGTCCCTTCCCCACACAATGCCCGCACGGCGACACCCTTCCGCCAGCAAGGGCAAATCACCCGCCTCCAGTCCACATTTCTGCCGCAGCAGTGGACAAGCCAGTGGCGCCAGCATGTCGTCCGCCAGCCTGCGGCCCTGGATAAGATCCAGCACTTGACCAAGCGCCACGGACAAGTGTCCTCCGCCGGACCGCGCCACGGCGAACGGAATGCATCGCCCCTCTTCCTGGGTGCTGAACACGGCCTCCAAGGCCGGACGGGCCTTCTCCATGTCCGCGCAAAGCACCAACACATCGCCAGGGCTGAGGGTGGGGTCCCGCTGAAAGAGATCCAACAGGCAATCGTGCAGGACCTCGGCCTGACGCCGGGGGCTGTGGCAGGCGTGCAGCTGCAGGCTGTGATCCAGTGCACCGGCGGGCATGGGCTCCAGGGCCGCCAGGCTCTGTTGCAGCCTTTGCAGGAGGGCGGCGTGGTCCATCGTCACCACATCATCCAATGGGCCTGAGAGTGGCGCGTTCCGCTCCAGCAAAAGGTCGATCCACTGCCCCAGCTCCAGACCGTTGGCCTGCATCAGGGGTGCCTCGTCAAGGGACAGCTCTTCCCTGCGGCGACGCATGGTGGCCAAGTCGCTCCAGTAGAAGCGTGGCGATGGGTTGGCCAGGTAGACATGCACATCACGCCACTCGCCCAGCCGGGCGAAAAGATCCAGCTGGGCGGGAGGCAGGCTGCGCAGGTTGAACAGCGCGATGCGGGCCGGAAGCCCCTGCACGCTCTCCGACGAAGCGCCAAGCAACCAGCGGGACATGAGCTGCGCGCGGGTGGCCACGGCGCTGCCTTCGCAAAGGCACAGCCACAGGCGCTTCTGCCAGGGCGCAAGCGCCGCCAGGTCATCCGCCAGGGTGGCGCCAGGCAGGTCGGCGTGGGGTTCACCCTGCCACTCCAGCAGCATGCCGGGCCGGTAGACCAGGTACTGATCGAAGAGGTCCGCCAGGCGCAGGCCGAACTCCCGGGCGGCGCGCAGGCCGTCCCTTCCCTGCATCAGGTGCTCACCGGGCCCGGCCAGCGTGGGATCCCCGCGCAAGAGACAGGTGATGCGCCAGGCCAGGGCGCCCTTGTCCCAAGGCGAATGACGCTCCAGGGCTTCGCCGGAAAAGGACCGCAACAAGCGTTCCCAAATGAAGGCGGATGGTGTGGGCAATTCAAGACGGGCGGTGACTCCCAAGCGACGGGTTAGCTCCAGCGGCAGGTGGCGCGCCAGGCCCCGTGACTCCACCACAACCAGCTCCTCGCCCAGGGGCCCCGGAGGATCCTCCTCCATGCGCCGGGCCAGTTCATCCAACAAGCTCTGGATGCGGTGGGCTTGGTGAACAATGAGCATGCGGCCTCCATGTTGTGCGCATGGCCAAGATACAGGCCCCTGGGACATGCCGAGCACGGCACGGGAAGGTGGCCTGCTCGCCGTTCTTATACCTGCTCGCCGTTCTTATATTGGTGCGGCCAATCTGCAAAGGAAGATCATGCCGCGTCGCAATCTACGCCGCCTGCTGAGGGATGAATTCACCGGGTATTCCCTGCCCGTTTTCCGCCAGGATCTCATGGCCGGCCTCACGGTGGCGGCGGTGGCCCTGCCGCTTGCGCTGGCTTTTGGCGTGGCCAGCGGAGCATCCGCGGCGGCGGGCCTGGTGACGGCCATCATGGCCGGACTTGTCATCGGCGTGCTGTCCGGCGCCCCCTATCAGATCAGCGGCCCCACCGGCGCCATGAGCGCCGTGCTCATCGCCCTGGCCCAGCGCTACGGCCTGGAAGGCGTGTGGGTGGCGGGTCTCCTCTCCGGCCTGTTGCTGCTCATCATCGGCCTGTTGCGCATGGGCCGCTTCATCTCCTTCATTCCCGCGCCGGTGATCACGGGCTTCACCAGCGGCATCGGCCTCATCATCGCCATCGGCCAGCTGGACAACTTCATGGGCACGCAAACGCCCGCGCACGAGAAGGCCCTGCACAAACTGTTGGCTTACTTCCAGGGAGGCTGGTCCGCCGACCTCCCCACGCTGGCCATTGGCATGTTGGTGGTGGGACTGATGCTCTTCTGGCCCCGCCGCTGGGGCGCCCGCGTGCCCGCCAGCCTGGTGGGTCTGGTGCTGGCCACCTTGTTGGCCCAATTGCTGGGCTGGAGCGTGGCCACCATCGGCGCCATTCCCCCATCGCCCCTTCTGGCGGAGCGTCTGAACCTGGGCGCCGTGCCCTGGAAGCACCTGGGCGATTTCATTTACCCCACCCTCACCATCACGGCGCTGGGGGCGGTGGAATCCCTTCTGTGCGGCATGGTGGCCAGCAACATGACCGGCGTGCGCCTGCAGGCCAATCAGGAGCTGGTGGCCCAGGGCGTGGGAAACATGCTCATCCCCTTCCTGGGGGGAGTGCCCGCCACGGCGGCCATTGCGCGCTCCAGCGTAGGCATCCGCAGCGGCGGCCGCACGCGCATGACGGGAGTGATCCACGCCCTCGGGCTCCTGCTCAGCATGTTGCTTCTGGCACCGGTGATGGGGCGCATTCCCCTCGCCGCCCTGGCGGGCATCCTCATGGTGACGGCCTGGCGCATGAACGAGTGGGCCGCCATCCGCTTCATGTTCAGCCACCGCTTCAAGACCGCCATGCTGGCCTACACCGTCACCTTGCTGGCCACCATCACGCTGGACCTCACCCAGGCCATCCTCCTCAGCACCTTCCTGGCCGGCGCCATCTTCCTCAGCCAGATCGCCAGCCTGGACATCGAGTGCCAGCCGGTGGACCCCGACAAGCTGCGCCAGCGTGGCATCGAGGTGGGGGAATGCCGCCATGTGCAGGTGGCCTTCATCACCGGGCCCCTCTTCTTCGCGGCCGTGGGCAATTTCAACGAGGCCTTCGCCGACCTTCGCCGTACCCAGGCGCTCATCCTCTCCATGCGCGGCGTGCCCCTCATCGACACGGCGGGACTGGAGGCCATCATGCAGCTGCGGGAAAACCTCAAGCGGGAGGGTGGCCACCTCATGCTGGCGGGCGTGCACGATCGCGTGCGGGTGATGATGGAACGCGGTGGCATTGTGGACGCCATCGGCCGCGAGAATTTTTTCTGGAGCAGCGACCAGGCCATCCTGGAGGCCGAGCGCCGAGGGTGCCCCTATTGTGCCCGCCCCGCACGCATGGCGTGGGCCTCCGGCGCGGCCGACCCCGCTTTCACCCCTGTGGACGAAGAGGAGGACGAGTCCCTGGTGTGACCCAGCCGCCCATGCCCAGTGGCGGACAACATTCTGTTGGAATGGGCGCGCCTCAAGGTGCCCCCTCCCCCGGACGATGAGTGCCAGCGGTGGGACCGCAGCTCCCGCCGGTAGGGATTGGGGGGGAAGATGAAACTCCATCGCCTGGGCGTCATCGCCCTGCTCGTCGTGTGCCTGCCCAGGCACAGCAGCGCGGCGCGGCCCTTTGCCACCGAAGACGCCGGCACCGCCGGCGAGCACATCACCGAGCTTGAAGCCGCCGTGGACATGACCCACGCTTCCGCCTGCAGCGGACTGGCCCTCAACCGGGGCATCGCGCC
>Ga0172367_10008210_pt1 | contig 11717 bp, 8 predicted proteins | sample Lak10m_FD_114542 | JGI IMG/M metagenome (GOLD analysis project Ga0172367, IMG submission 114542) | Freshwater microbial communities from Kabuno Bay, South-Kivu, Congo - kab_022012_10m | ecosystem: Environmental > Aquatic > Freshwater > Lake | place: Democratic Republic of the Congo: South-Kivu...
CGAGCAATTTCCGGTGGATGCGGAGATTGCGCGAGGGAAGACGGCGGCGGATGAGTCGAACCTGACGGGAGAAGCGGTGCCGGTGGATAAGACGATCGGGGATTCGGTTTTGGCTGGCACATTGAATTTGTGGGGGGCTGTGGAGGTGGTGGTCTTGCGTCCGGCGGGGCAGAGCGCCTTGGAGAAGATCGTGAACCTGATCAAGGAAGCGCAGCACCTGAAGGCACCTTCGCAGCGGTTTACGGACAAGTTTGGAACGCAATATACCTATGCGGCTTTAGGCCTGACGCTTGCGATGTTCTTGTGGTGGTGGTTGGGGCGCGGGCTACCGGCGTTTGTGTCCACAGAAGCAAGTAAGAGTGCCTTTTACCGTGCGATGACGTTGCTGGTGGTGGCTTCGCCGTGTGCGTTGGTGTTGTCGATCCCCTCGGCCATCCTGGCTGCGATCGCTTCGGCGGCGAAACGGGGCATCCTGTTCCGAGGCGGCGCTGCGGTCGAGATGCTGGCGGAGATCGACACGGTAGCAATGGACAAAACCGGAACACTGACTTCGGGGGAGTTGCGCGTGGATGCGGTGACGAGCCATCCAGCGGGCTGGGAGCGTGAAGTGCTTGGGTTGGCTTTTGCTTTGGAGAATCTGTCGACGCATCCCTTAGCCCGGGCGATTTCGAAACATGCGAAGAACGCTGGAGTGGAGCTGCGAGCTGTGGATCAATTTGAGTCGGTGAGCGGGCAAGGGCTTTTGGGTCGGGTGGGAGGGGTGGAGGTGCGATTGGGGAAGCGCGAGTGGGTGTTTGATGGGCGCGGTCCGGTGGAACTTGGTGAGCACGATTCGAAGCCCCTTGAGCCGGGGTGTTCCGAGGTTTGGGTTCGATTTGGAGAAGCGTTGGGTCGGATTACACTCCGCGATGATCTCAGGCCGGCCGCGAGGCCGTTGATTCAGGAACTGCACCGAAAAGGCATCGGCACGCTGGTGTTGACCGGGGATCGGGAGGCGAGCGCGCGGTTATTGCGTGAAGAGCTGGGCATCCGCGAGGTGCGATCGGAGCTGAGCCCGGGTCAGAAATTGGAGGCGATTAAAGCCATCATGGATCGCGGAGGGAAGGTGGCGATGATCGGCGATGGAGTGAACGACGCTCCGAGCTTGGCCGCGGCGCATGTGGGGGTGGCGATGGGCGCGCGGGGGAGTGATGCGGCGTTGGAGCAGGCGGAGGTGGTGTTGATGCACGACCGTCTGGAGAACTTTGTTGCGGCGTGGGATATCAGCCATCGGGCGCGAGGGGTGATTCGGCAGAATTTGGCGATCTCGCTGGGGACCGTCGTGGTTTTGGTCTTGGGGGCGATTGCGGGTGTGATCCCCCTGACCCTGGGTGTGATCGGGCACGAGGGCAGCACGGTTCTGGTGGTGATGAACAGTTTGCGACTTCTATTTTTTAAACCCAATGGATCGGCACATTGAGCCGAAAAGTGATGACGCGCCCGCCCGCCATCGCCCTTTTTGAGGAGAGTCGGTGGGCTGAGTCGATGACTCGACTAGGAAGCGGGGTGGAGAATGCGGACGCGATGAGGGGTGATGTGGAAGCGAGCGGGCAGTTGACCGGCGGAGTCGCCTTCGAGTTCGAGCGGGGTAGGATGTTCGGCGAGTAGCTGGAAGTCAGGGGACTGAAGGTAATCGATGCCCGAGACCTTGTGCCAATTACCGGTGAGAATGGCAAGGGAGGCTTGGGCTAGGGTGCGAGCGTTGAGACGACGAAAGATGCAGATGTCGAGGAGGCCGTCATCGAGTCGAGCGCGATGGAAGATGGGATGATTTCCGCCGTAGAGTCGGCCGTTGCCGATAAGCACGGCTTCGCCGGAGTGGGAGCCTTGAGCGGTTTCGACGCGGATTTGGTGGGAGCGGTCGGCGTAGGCTTGGAGGACAGCGACGATGTAGGCGACGACACCGAGTTTCTTTTTGAGCTCCCAATTCACCAGTTCGACGGCTCGGGCATCGAGGCCGGCACCGGCGAGTTGAGCGAACGCGCGTGATTGGTGATTTGAGCCCTCGAGGAATCGAGCGGAGGGAAGATCGATGAGCCTCTCGTTTCCGGCTTCGATGACGCGCCAGGCGTCTTTGGGTTTGGAGGGGATGCCGAGCTCGCGGGCGAACACATTGACGGTTCCCATGGGCAATACACCGAGGCGTGCGCGTAGGAACCCTTCGGGGGTGTCTCCGATCCCGTTGAGCACTTCGTTGACGGTGCCATCGCCACCCGCTGCGACGATGGTTTCGAAACCCTCTTCGACGGCTTTGCGAGCGAGCGAGCGAGCGGCACCTGGGAAGGTGGTTGGAAGCAATTTGCAGTGGCCTTCGAGATCGTGGAGGAAGGGCAGCCAGCGTCGAGCGCCTTCGCCGCGGGCGGTGGGGTTGAAGATGACGCAGGCTCGCATGGTAGGGTGCGGGATGGCGAGGGTGTCAGCTTTTGGGCCACAACCTGAGCCCAAAGCGGAGCGGCGACTGCTGCATGACTTCGCGGAACAAATCTTCGAGCGAACCCGCCTTGGGTTCGTCGAGGCGTCGGGCGAGTTCGATGGCGACGATAAAGACGAAGAAGAGCAGGAAGAAAAAGACGCTGAAGCGATTCCATTCGAAGCCGTGCCAGGCGATTTTGAGGGGTTTGAGGAGGTCGATGAAGATACCCCAGAGGATGGGGGAGAGGCCGAGCACGAGGCTACCGACGACGGTGAAGAGAGCGAAGAAATGACTTCGGCCCATGACGGGGATGGTGACCATGGCGAGGCGGGTATTGGCCATCTGGGCGAGGGCGGCGGTGAGGCCCATGAGGACCTGGAGAGGGACGAGGATGGAGATCGAGGGTTGCAGCACCCGACCTGCGATCAGCGTCATGCCGACGAGGATCACGAGCCAGATCGCGAAGCAGAACAAGAGCACGGGTTTGCTACCCAAACGGTCGAGACCTGAGCCAAGGATCCAGAGGCTAGCCCAACCGCCTAGGTAAGCGGTGGCCATGATCAGGAGAATCGTCCGTTCGGACATGAGCGCCTCGGACTTGAGCAAGGCGACGGTGAAGGTGTTGATGCCGCCGTAACCGATGGACCAAGCGAGCACGACGTGCAGCAGTTTGCGGAACGGGGGGTGTGCGGCCATGGCTAGCCAGGGGACGGGACCGCTTCCGGGTTTAGGCGGCTCGGGGGGATCTACATCTGGGATTCGTTTGAGAAACGAGAGACTGATCGCGCCCATGATAGTGCTGAACGCGAAGACGACGCCGAAGCGCCAGGGATCGGCATGGGTGGAGAGGCAGAGCGCGGCGAGGACGAAGGCGCAGAAACTGGAGCTGTTCACGAACGCGGCCTCGCGAGCGAGGAAGCGACCGCGAAGCTCATTGGGCAGGAGAGAGGTGATCCAGGGCAGCCATGCGGCGCTTGAGATGCCGCGAGAAAGATTGAAGCAGAAGAGCAGCATCAGCATGAGAGACAGGAGCGTACTGGGAGCGAGCAATCCGCTGAACAGGGGAACGGCGGACATCACACCGATGAACATCACGCGAATGCCCCAGCCAGCGTAGACAAAACGTTTGTAGCCGACCCGTGCGATGTGATTGGCGGCGGGGACTTGGAAGATGGTGAGCAGGTGGACCATGCCCGAGATGATCCCGAGCACAGTGGCGCTGGCACCGAGGCTTTTGCCGTAGAGCACCATGGGGCTACCGAGAACCAGTTGGAAGGAAAGCGCGTTGAAGGCCGCGAACGTAAACGCGTTATGCATCCCGTGAGGGAATGAGGGGCGAGCGCTCAAGGGATGGGCTAAGACAAAACTTCCTTCATAACCTCACCGTGGACATCGGTGAGTCGGCGTTCGAGGCCGTTGTGATAGAAGGTTAGCTTCTCGTGATTGAGTCCGAGCAAGTGGAGGATGGTGGCGTGGAAATCGTAAACAGTGGAGATGTGATCTACAGCCTTGTAGCCGAAGTCGTCGGTGGCTCCGTAGCTGAACGGGGCTTTGACTCCGGCCCCTGCGAGGAAGGCTGTGAAGCCGGACGGGTTGTGATCACGGCCGCTGGCACCGGCTTGGAAGGTGGGCATACGACCGAACTCGGTGCACCAGACGACGAGCGTATCTTTGAGCAGGTCACGCTGTTTGAGGTCGGTGAGCAACGCGGCGGTGGGTTGGTCCATGACCTCTCCGTGCACGGTGTATTGGTCCTTGAGAATCTTGTGACCGTCCCAATTGCTGGTTCCTTCGCCTCCGACCTGGTACGCGCCGTTGAACAGCTGGACGAAGCGGACACCTTTTTCGATGAGGCGTCGGGCCAGGATACAATTGCGTGCGTAACCGGCCTTGATCTCTTGGGTGCGATTGCCGGTGGCATCGGCTCCGTAGAGCTTTAGAATGTGAGCGGGTTCGGTGGAAATGTCGCACACTTCGGGGACGGAGAGCTGCATGCGTGCGGCGAGCTCATAGCTGGAGATGCGTGCGGCGAGTTCGGTGTCGCCGGGATAACGTTTGAGATGATGCTGATTGAGGCGGGCGAGGAACCCTCGGGTGGCGCGATCGGACTCGGGTGAGATGCCGTTGGGGCGGGCGAGGTTGCGAAGCGGTTTGGCGGCGTTGAAATCGGTTCCTTGGAACGCGGCGGGAAGGAAGCCTGGGTTCCAGCAATTCCCGCTCGATTGTGGGGCTCCGCGAGGGTCGGGGATGGCCACGTAAGCGGGCAGGTTGTCATTGACGCTGCCGAGTGCGTAGGTGGTCCAGGCTCCGATGCTTGGGAAGCCATCGAGCGTGTAGCCCGTGTTCATGAAATTCTCACCGGGACCGTGGGTGTTGGTTTTACCGGTGAGCGAGTGGATGAAACAGAGATCGTCGACGAGACCGCCGAGCTGGGGAACGAGATCGGAAACCATCTTGCCGCTTTTACCACGAGGCCGGAAGTCCCAGGGGCTTTTGGTCAGCGCGCCTTGGGCGCCTTGGAAGGTCACCAATTTATCGGCGCCCGGCATGGGTTGGCCGTGACGTTTAATCAGCTCAGGTTTGTAGTCGAAGGTGTCGAGGTGACTGCACGCGCCGGCGCAGAAGATCATGAGCACCTGTTTGGCTTTGGGGGTGAAATGGGGAAGGCGTGCGGCGTTGGGATTGGCGGGGTCGATGCGCGGTCGGAGGCTCGGTTCGGCCGCGAGGGCGCCGTCGCGATCGAGCAGGCGGGTCAGAGCCATGGCGCTGAGAGCGGTCGCACTTTGGCTGAGGAACCCACGTCGGTTTAGCAGTGGGTGGAGGCCGAGAGGGGAGTTCATTTTTTTGGGGTTAGAAAACGAACAGAAACTCGCTGGTATTGTAGAGCGCGCGGCAGAACGCCTCGAGCCCTTCGTGTTGGATGAAATCGATCGACTGGTTGAGCTCGAAGCCATCGGGGGTACGACCGTGGGTGAGTTGGAACGCGCGGCGGACCTGTTGATCGACGGCGGATCCGACTTCGCGTTGGAGTCGGTGACTGAGCAAGGAGGCTTGTTGGAGCACGAAGGTGCTATTGAACAGATTCAAGGCTTGGAGCGGGGTGTTTGAGCGGGGGCGTCTGGGCATGACCTGATTACCGCTTGGGCAATCGAAGGAGCCGAACACGGAATCCTGCTCTTGTCGGATACGGGCGAGGTAGATCATGCGACGGAACTCTGGAGGGCCGAACGCTTCTTTGGGGAAATAGCGGTAGACATTGTCTTCCTCGACCTTTTGCAGGTGGAAGCCTGGGCCGCCCATACGTTTATCGAGGGCTCCGGAGGTGGCGAGCATGCCATCGCGAATGGACTCGGCTTCGAGTCGACGCGGAGGGAAGCGCCAGAGCCAGCGGGCATCGGCATCGGCGGCGAGGTGATCGGTGCGGGGTGCGGACGATTGACGAAAGGCGTGCGAGAGCAGCAGGAGACGTTGGACGTGTTTGACGGACCAGCCGCTTTGGATGAATTCGGACGACAACCAATCGAGCAACGCGGGGTGGACGGGTGTGGTTCCGTTGGCACCGAAGTCGCTTGGGGTATCGACGATTCCGATGCCGAAGATGTGTTGCCAGATGCGGTTGACCATGACCCGGGCGGTGAGGGGGTTATCGCGGTTGGCGAGCCACTGGGCGAAGTCGACGCGTCGTTTTTGTTCGGGCGTGTTGGAATCGAGACCGAGAGAACCGAGCGCGGCTGGGGCACCTGGAGGGACGACTTCGCGTTCCTGCGAGGGGTCGCCGCGGTAGAGACGTTTGGTGGGTTGGGGTTGTGAGAAGCTTCCCAGCCAGGCGGAGTTACCGTGAGCGATTTGATTGATGCGGGTGCTGAGGGATTTGAGCGATTGGACCAGTTCACGGGCTTCTTGGGCCTCGGTTTCTGGCAAAGCGGCCAGGAACGCGAGTGCATCGTTTTGGCCGGGTTTATGGGGTGCGTGGTCTTCGGAGCAGGCGATTTGCTTCCAGGCGTTGGAGGGTGAGAGCGCTTCGATTCGATAACGCACGGGCAAGCGATCCCGAAACCGTTCCTCGCGATCGCGGCTCCAGACGATTCGTTGAATAGTCTTGGGTTCGGGGAAGTCGATCTGAACCCATCCCCCATCGCGGGTATTGGAGATCCAGCTCTTGGAGTTGCCGACGAGGCCATCGTGGATGTGTTCGAGTTTGTGGATGGCATGGCCGGGCAAGGTTCCCGAGGTGGAGGCCTTGGAACCGAGGGCGGCGGCGGCGACATTGGTGCCTTTGGGGTCGTAGACTTCCAGTTCGTCGAGGCAGGGTTCGGCTCCTCCAGAGTCGAGGATGGTGAATCGAACCGAGCGAGTGATCAGAGGTGAGAACTCTTCGACGTTCAGTGCGGCGTTGAGGGCAGGCTTGAGGGGTGATGAAGAGGGGGTGGAGTTCCCGGAGGCAGCTTTGTGTTTGAGTGTATTGAGTCGGATTTCGGCCTGTGTTTTTTGTGTCTGCAGCGAGTCGAGCTCGCGTTGTTCTTCGAGGCGGAGAGTCTTTTTCAGGGGACGCTCCGCGAACTGAACTCCGGCGAACACGGCTTGCAGGGCGTAATAGTCCTTTTGAGAAATGGGGTCGAACTTGTGATCGTGGCAACGAGCGCAGCCGAGGGTGAGGCCTAAGAAGGCGGTTCCGGTGGTGTTGATGATGTCGGCTAGTTCATCCTGGCGCTGCATGAGCGTGAGGTTGATGTCGGGGCTTTTGACGATGTCGTAGGCACCGGCGACGAGAAAGCCAGTGGCGAGGTCCGAGCCGAGGGCGTCGCCGGCGATCTGTTCGCGAACGAACTGGTCATAGGGTTTGTCGGTGTTGAGCGCGTGAATGACATAATCCCGGTAGGGGTAGGCATTCTTCCGCTCGCGATTGGTTTCGAAACCATTGGAGTCGGCATAGCGCGCGACATCGAGCCAATGGCGGGCCCAACGTTCGCCGGTGTGCGGACTGGCGAGCACCCGTTCAACGAGGTGGGCGTAGGCCTCGGGGTGAGGATCATGGACGAAACGTTCGACCTCAGCGGGCTCGGGAGGGAGACCGTGCATGACGAGGTATAGTCTTCGAATCAGCGTGGTGCGGTCGGCCGGGGGTGAAAATGAGAGCTTATGTTCGGTGAGTTTGGAAGCGAGGAAGGCATCGATGGGAGTGAGGTTGGGGAGCGGGTTGCCTGCGAGGCTTGGGAGAGCGGGCCGCGTAACGGGTTGAAATGACCAGTGGCTCCGTTTGGTTTTGGAGGAGGATTGGGGCCATGTCGCCCCTTGATCGATCCAGGCTCGAAGCAGGCTGATTTGTTCGCTGGATAGAGCCTCCCCTTTCGGCGGCATGCGGGTGTCGGGAGCGAGGCCCGCCACGAACTTGATCAACGGGCTTTCGGCGCTTTTGCCTGGATGAATGGCGGGGCTGTGATTCTCGCCTCCTTTGAGAGCAGCATCGCGGTCGTCGAGGCGGAATCCACCCTTTTGCTTGGTTGGGCCGTGACATTCCAAACAGCGTGCCTGGAAGATGGGGCGGATGTCGCGGTCGAAGTCGACCGAGTGGGCTGTGGGCGGTGGGAGTTGGGAAGTGTTGGGGGCGGGCTGAGCGGCCAGAGCGGAGACGATGGCGAGGCCTCCCGCGACCAGCCACGCGTGAGCATGGCGTGCGGGTGCAGGACTCGATGGCTGGATTAACGAAGAATGCTGCACGGGTTCGCTATGGATCAGATGATCGATAGCCTGCCATGCTCGTTTGACGTGTGCATCACATTTTTCCCTTGGACTTGCGCGTGAGTTGATTCCTGACTTCTCAGGGCGTGCGGGTTCGGGTCTGCTGGGGGGCCTGTGAGTGTGCTTGATTTGATTCGATTGGAATCGGTGACTGTGAGCTACGCTGGCGTGTTGGCGCTGGAGAACGTGACGTGGCGACTTCGCCCCGGGACGTGTTGGTCGGTGGCGGGGCGGAACGGAGCGGGCAAGAGTACGTTCCTGAAACTGCTGCGTGGCGATGTATGGCCTGACGCGGTGGGGGGTGGCCGCCGCATCTATGGTTTTGAGGGCGTGGAGCAGTCGGTACCCGCCGGGCTGAAGGAGCGCATCGCGTTGGTGTCACCGGAGCAACAGGAATTGTACTGGCGCCGGGAGTGGAGCGTGCGGGTGAGGGACGTCATCGAGTCTGGGTTTGACCAAACGGATTATGTGCCTCGAAGCCGACCCTTGGAGCGGAGGCAGCGGGTCGTGCAATTGGCGGATGAACTTCGACTCAGCCATCTGCTCAAGCGCGATGTGCAGATGATTTCGCAGGGCGAGTTACGACGGGTGCTGGTGGCGCGGGCGTTGGTTTCGAAGCCTGTGGTTTTGTTGTTGGACGAGGCAACTCAAGGGTTGGATGTGGAGTCACGGCTGCGGCTCTTGGAGTTTTTAGAGTCGGTGACTGAACTGGGAACGACCTCGGTGGTGTATACGACCCACCGTGGGGAGGAGCGAGTGTCGACGTGGACGAGGACGTTACGTTTGGAAAATGGACGTGTGATGGATGGTAAAGAGGGCGTGCTGAGACGTTCGAAAAATGTGCAGCACGAAGCATCGGGTTTTGGGATCTTGGGGCCTGGGCCGACATCGAGTGAGGTAAGAGGGAACGTTTCGTTGATCTGCTTGCGAGATGTGAACGTGTATCTGGGGCGTTGTCGTGTGCTGCGGGATCTGAACTGGACATTGGGTTTGGGAGAGCATTGGGCGGTTCTCGGGCCTAACGGTTCGGGGAAGAGCACGTTGTTGAAGACGATCGTCGGGGATTTGCACGCGGTGCATGGCAGTCGAGTTCAGCGATTTGAGGGTGAGGCGGTGTCGACGCTTTGGGAGATTCGATCGCGGGTAGGATATTTAGCCGCCGACTTTCAATCGGCTTACGAGACCGATCAGAGCGTGAGGTCGGTGGTGGCTTCCGGCTTTTTTGCGAGCGTCGGACTGGTGGACACTCCCACGGAGGAGCAGTGGGGGATGGTGGATGAATTGCTTCGACGACTGGGGTTGGGTGCGGTTTCCGGGCGGGCGTTTGATACGCTGTCGTATGGGACACGACGTCGGGTGCTGCTGGGCCGCGCCTTGGTGCATCGGCCACGGTTGGTGGTGTTGGATGAGCCGTTTGACGGGTTGGACTCTGAGTCGCGTCGGGAGTGGGGGTTGTTACTCGGCGAGTTGGTGCGGGCTGGGGTTCAGTTGGTGATGGTGACGCATCATTTGGAGGATGTGCCTTCGTGTTTCACCCATGCGCTGTGGATGTCGGAGGGGGCGATTGTGGAGACCCGACGGCTCGGCACGGCGGTTACAAACCCCGTGCGGCGATCGAAAGGGTGAGCAAACCGTAGGATGTGACGAGCGGGGCGTCCTTTTCCCACCAGCGAGCGTTGTCATTGGACCATGAACCGTCGCGCTGTTGAAGATTGAGCAACCGAGAGCTGAGATCACGGCGCCAGGGGACGCGATGGCCATTGGAAAGCTCGAGCTCCGAGATCCCTGCGGCGTTAAGAGCCTTGGCCATGGTGTGGAAGTAATAGAATAACCCCTGAGGACCCATGCCGGGGTTTTCTTCGAGCGTATAATTGGATTTGAGCCAGGTTTGGACGGCGGTGATCCTTGGGTCAGAGGGTTTGAGGTCGGCGTAGATGTAGCTCAGCAAACCGGCGTAGCTGATACTGCCATAGGACCGTAGGGCGACTTTGCCTGTGGTGGCGTTGGTGGTGCCACCGGCCATGCTATGGCCGGGATAGTAGACGAAGCCCCCGAGATCTTTGGGATCGGACGACACCCAGGCTTGGGTATTGTGACTTGGGAGATTTTGGCAGTTTTGGAGGAAGCTGCGGAGAGCGTCCCAGTTCAGATCGGGCGCGGTTGCATTGCCATCGCGAACGAGATGCCGGCTGTGGTAAATGGCTTCGAGCGCCTGGACGGTGTTACCCATGTCGGAGTGTTCGTATTTGCTACCGTAACCGATCCCGCCATCGAAGAGCGTGTCGGCTGCGCCGCGTTCTCCGAAGTCACCTTGCAACCCGACGAGGTAGGCTCGGGCTCGGCGTGCGGCGGCGGTATGTTCGGGATTCTGGGACGCGAGCAAGGCGAGCAAGCAGATGGAGGTGTTGTAGGTGGGGAGATTGGTGCGGTGGATGCCGCCTGAGGGTTGAACGCAGGTCAGAAGGTAGTTGTAGCCTCGTTCGAGGGCGGCTGGGTGTTTGGAGGCCGCTTGGCCGCTCGGGTCGCTGCGGAGTGCGAGCAGGGCAAGGCCGGTGACGGCGGGTTGGTCGGGGGTGCTCCACCAGCCGTTGGAGTTTTGGTTTGAAACGAGCCACGTGACGCCTTTATCGATGGCGTGTTGAATTTCGTGACGATAAGAGGTGGCACCACCTGCTGTCGTTCCCGGGAGTGTAGCTGGGGCACCTTGCGTGAGCGGAGCTGTCGGCAGGAGCAGCGCGGCGAGACTTAGAGTTGAGATGATCTTGGAGGCGTTCATGGCAAGGCGCGCAGGCATTTGATGAGCATGGAACCAGCGTCGGTCGAGTTTGTCGCCAGAAAACTCACGACACCGGGTGTGAGTGTTGTTTTTTGCGATGCTAGAATTTCGACTTGACGATGAGGGGGGCTTTGAGGTTTTAGTGATGTTAAGGAGGCAGTTCCGTTATGAATCAAACACAGCAAAGACAATCCGTACCCTCATCACAATCACCTCAAGCATCGCGAAGCAATGGTGGACGTTCGGTCGTTCGACCCCCGGCCACTTCGGGGGCGTCGACGCAACCCCCAGGTCCCGCATCAAGCGGGAACGCGCCACAGCGGTTTCGGTTTGAGAAATTGGAAGTGTGGCAGGCTTCGCGGGAGTTAGTGGTCAAGGTTCACGAAACGTTTATTGGCAATGGCGGACTAAACTCCGGGGGCGAGTTGAATCCGCTCGTGCGCTGGATGATCCAGACGTCGCTGGAGATTCCCGACGCCATCGCGGAGGGATCGAATCGGTATGGAGACAACGAGATGGTGGCGGCGCTGGAACGTGCGCAGTCGGGACTGGCGCGACTGGGATCGGAGCTCGAGATTGCGACCCAAGTTGGCCTCGTCACTCCGGCGCGTTGCGAGGAGTTGCTGGCATCGACGCTGGCGATCAACGCGCAACTGAAGGGATTTGAACGATTCTTGACCGGTGACGGAGGGCGCAATTCGGGAGGTCGACGCGGTGGGGATTCGGCGGATTAGGCGGGAGGGGTGGGCG
>Ga0172367_10008212_pt1 | contig 11715 bp, 9 predicted proteins | sample Lak10m_FD_114542 | JGI IMG/M metagenome (GOLD analysis project Ga0172367, IMG submission 114542) | Freshwater microbial communities from Kabuno Bay, South-Kivu, Congo - kab_022012_10m | ecosystem: Environmental > Aquatic > Freshwater > Lake | place: Democratic Republic of the Congo: South-Kivu...
AAGTGCGCCCGCCCCCATGGTCATGGTCACAACTATCACCTGGAAGTAACCGTGAAAGGTACCATTGCTGACCGTACCGGTATGATTGTGGATTTAGAAGCTTTACAAGGAGTTATTCGTCAACATGTGGTTGAACCATTGGATCATACGTTCCTAAACTATGATATTCCCTACTTTGCTGACGTTGTTCCCACTGCTGAAAATATTGCTGTCTACATCCGGGATAGATTACAAATGCCCATCCAAGCCTTGGGGGTTCAATTACACAAAGTTAATTTAATTGAAAGCCCAAATAACTCCTGTGAAGTCTATTGTACCCAACTTTTTCCCCAACCAAGTGAATCCTTATGTGAAACAACCATGTCATCCCATCAGCACTTAGTTGAAACTGTTCCGGGTTATATCTAGGGTTTCATAGTAATGCTTTTTACTGGTTAAATTCATTGGATCATAGGAGGGGATCAATGACAAGTTGGATTACAATTCCTGGAGGGATAACCGCACCTAAGGGATATCGGGCATCAGGGATTGCGGCAGGCTTGAAACCATCTGGTTCTCCCGATTTAGCCTTGATTATGTCTGATGTGGAAGCCATTGCGGCAGGAGTATTTACAACGAATCAAGTCTGTGCTGCCTGTGTGGATTATTGTCGCCAAAAACTAGCCCACAAGCCCTCCGCCCAAGCCATTCTTTGTAATGCCGGCCAGGCTAATGCGGGAACCGGTATCCAGGGATATGGAGATGCGGAGGAGTCTGCCTTGTTAGTGGCTCAAACATTGGAAATCCCTACCGACTCGGTTTTACTGGCTTCCACTGGTGTCATCGGACAACGGATTCGGATGGAACAATTACGGTCTGGTATTCCATCTCTAGTTTCTGCCCTCAGTCAATCGGGGGAAATGGCGGCTAAGGCAATTACAACTACGGATACCGTCATCAAGACCATAGCTATGGAAATGGTGGTGGGCGATCGCCCGGTACGAATTGGTGGTATGGCTAAGGGATCTGGTATGATCCATCCCCAGATGGCTACCATGCTAGGCTTTATCACTTGTGATGCAGTTGTATCCCCTTCCCTATGGCAGCAAATGTTGAGTCGGGCTGCTGATGCAAGTTTTAATCAGATTACCGTTGATGGGGATACCAGCACCAATGACACCCTACTTGCCCTCGCCAATGGTCAATCCCGCACGCCCGCCATTACCGAACGGGGTGCAGAGGCTGACCGACTAGAAGCAATGTTGACAGCAGTTTGCGTCTATCTGGCACGGGCCATTGCCCGGGATGGGGAGGGGGCGACCTGTCTAATAGAAGTACACGTCATGGGAACTAAAGATGACCGGGAAGCACGGATCATTGCCCGAACCATCGCCGGGTCATCCTTAGTGAAATCAGCCATATTTGGGCGAGATCCCAACTGGGGAAGGATTGCTGCAGCGGCAGGACGGGCTGGGGTTCCATTGAATCAAAATGATTTACGAATACAACTTGGGGATACCCCATTGATGGATCATGGACAACCCCTAAACTTCGATCACACCGTTGCTCACCTCTATTTACAACAGGCGGCTTCCGGTGCCTATCTCCAAGATGATACGGTATTGATCCAAGTGAGTGTGGGAGATGGACCTGGTTGCGGCGTTGGTTGGGGGTGTGATCTCAGTTATGATTATGTGAAGATCAATGCGGAATATACCACTTAAACCCTTACCCATTCAATAACAGGTTTGACCAATTGTTGTCATTAAAGTTAATCAAACTTGATTCGTTCCACTTCTAACTTCTTATTCTGATAGTTAACTCCATGGTCGATTTACTAGTTGATGCCAAAAATAGACTGACTGACTTGATCACCCGTTATCGTCATCGCGTTGATTATCTATCTATTCGGTTAGAATCCGGGGAACAAACCAACCTATTATTGCGCGGTGACCGGTTTGAAACCCTCAGCGATGTAATTTTATTAGGTGGACAGGTGCGTGCCTGTTACCGAGGGGGTTGGGGGTTTACAAGTTTCAATCGGATGGAGGATATAGCCACCCAAATTGAAAATACCATTGCTGTAGCCCGTTTAATTGGTGATGATGAAACTCTCCTATCCCCCATTGATCCCATTGAAGCATCCTGTTCCCTACCTTTAGTCGGTATTGACCCCCGTCAAGTCAGCATTGCCCGGAAAAAAGAGTTATGTGCCCACTATGGTGAAATTCTCCGTCATGTTGACCCCCAAATCACCACTGTATCAGTTCGTTATGGGGATAGTTCCCAGCAAATCCTCCTCGCCACCTCCGATGGCACCCTACTCCACCAGTCTTGGGTAGATATGGAAATGCGCTTCGCTGCTACCGCCCGTAATGGAGAAACTGTGCAGACTGGACGAGAAACTGTAGGGTCTCGTCAAGCCTTTGAAGACTTGACTGGGTTGGATGACCGGGTAGCCAGTGCCGGTCAAAGGGCAGTGGATGCTTTATCGTTACAACCGGTTAAAGGCAATACCTATACCGTAGTCATTGACCCTATTCTATCGGGATTATTTGTCCACGAAGCCTTTGGTCATCTGTCTGAAGCCGACATGGTGTATGAAAACCCAGAACTCTTGGAAGTCATGACTATGGGTCGTCAGTTTGGTGATAAATCTTTGCAAATCTATGATGGTGCCCTGCTAACGGGGCATCGGGGGAGTTACTTTTATGATGATGAAGGGACACCCGCTTCAACTACCCAACTGATTCAAGATGGCATATTAGTGGGTCGGTTACATTCCCGTGAAACCGCTGGTAAACTAGGTGAGCTTCCCACTGGTAATGCCCGCTGCCTAGATTATCGATACCCCCCCTTGGTACGGATGACTAATACTTGGATTGAGCCGGGTCAAACCCCAGTGGAGGATTTATTGAGTGGCATTAGGGAAGGGGTTTTTGCTCGAAATTGGTTAGGCGGTATGACCAATGGTGAAATGTTTACCTTCACCGCTGGGGAAGCTTGGATGATTCGGAATGGCACGGTGGCGGAAGCGGTGCGGGATGTTACTTTATCGGGTAACGTATTTTCCACTTTAGCTGATATTGAAGCCGTGGGTAATGATTTTATTTGGGATGAATCGGGTGGTTGTGGCAAGGGCGGGCAAAATGGATTACCAGTGGGCTGTGGTGGACCCAGTTTACGAATACGTAATGTGGTGGTTGGAGGAGCAGTTGATTCGGATTAACGGAGTAATAATGAAATTGATTGTAACCCCCCAATGACGAAACCAAGGATCCCTCCTAAGTTGACAATTGCTTGTAGTTCATTGCGGACAATTCCCTGGATTGCTGACTCTAGGTTGGCGGCGGATGTAGCCTTCACTCGATTGATAATCACATCATCAATCCTTAAAATAGGAATAGCTTGAGCGACAATTAACTCTAAATCTTTTTCTAAATATCGTTCTAAGATTAAAGCCAATTCTTGACTGATGACCTGTACTGACGGGTTAAGCACGGGGGAGTTACTCAGTCGATTGATAATTAACGCAGCAATATCCTCCCAAGCCATTGATTCACTCAGCCCTGCCAATACATCAGCCCCCCGATCCCGGATATATTGTCGCACCCCATCCCTCATGGTTCTACGCAGTTCCCTGACTGTGGTGATGGGTAAATTTTGCAACGATAGGTTTTGAATCCCTTCCTGTAGTCGCGATCGCACCCCTAAGGATTGGATGAGTTCAGCAATTAAGGCATTACTAGCCTCTTTTTCATCCAAGAAGTGGGTTCGTAATCGGGTCAATGCGTTCCGCAGTCCAAATAAATTGGCTACCAACCAATAGGTGCCACTGGTTTTTTCTCGAAACCCTTCATCAATGACTACAATATTGCGATCGGTGAGAAAATCTACAACCCCAAGACGAATTAAATCAGGGGGTAAAACCACCTGTAATAACCAATCTGCCAATTGTTCTGACTGATGGGTGTTCAGTTCAAATTCCAGTATTACCTGATCAAAAATTTGATTAAGCTGGTTTTCCAGGAAATTTTCCTGACGGGCTAACGCCTTCAACAACCGTGACAAGGATTGACCCATCAAGTCGTGAAGGATTCCAGCCAGAACCTGGGTGGTTTTGTGGTGATTCTGACTACGGATTTGTTGGAGGGCTGATTGGAGTAACCAATGGATTGCTGATTCAATTCGATGAGTTTGTAATAACCGACGGGCTAAATTTTCCAACTCCTCTGGGGTGAGCAATGAGCCCATAATTGTATCAGCAATGCGTTTAGCTAATCGTTCCTGATTACTTGGGATGAGCCCAGGAGTAAATGGAATTTGCCATGTTCCCAGAAAGAAAGGACGATAGGGACGGAACAACATTTTAATGGCTATGTCGTTTGTAAAATAGCCAATAATACCACCAACAACTGGTGGACCAAAGTATAGCCACAAATCGGATAGGTTCAAGGGAGAAGAAAAACCCAATAATTGGTCAAAGGTTGAAAGTGGGGGTTAGATTTATTTTATACAACCGTGAGTCCGTTGATGGAGTTTTTTGATGTGCTTCTGAACAGTTGGCTTATAGTCACGTTTTTTACGGGAGCATACTGGCTGGACGGGATTAATATGAGGGCACCGATTATTTGCTCACTGGGATGATTTAGCAGCTAGCCTGCATTATTCATGAGGCTTGCCAGTAGGCAGTGACTTGCCCCTGATGAGGCAAGAGCAGCAGACGCTCAGTATTAACGTCCCAATGCTGGCGACGGCTTGATCAACAAGATCAAAACCCTTAGTGAATCGCACAAAAAGGGGGACTATCATGGACTCTGCTAAAGGGCATTTTAGAATATGACGATAGAGAAACAAGATAGCACTCAGAGCTTGATTTTGAGTGGAAGCCGATACATGATCTTCAACCGCTAAATGAGTCAAAAAAGCCTCTACTTCTGCTTCTTTCATCTCCTGGAAATGACACTTATTGTGAAACAAAATAAATCATCGAATCCAATCCACATAACTTTGCTCGGTGCGATAGGCATAGTGTTTGGTTCACAAAACGTCTTGTACCTGATCCAGTAATTTCTTAGGTTTTGGAAGATCCCCAGGCGAACCCATTTCCAAACTTGACATAGGGACTAAGAATATGAACTATAAGTACAAGTATGCCATAGCTGCCCACTAAGAACCCATTTTGGCGAAATCGATCGGCATTTTTGAACTATGTACCCACAGAGTACAGCTCAAATCCTTCCCTGCTCAATTATTTAAGCTACTTTGCCTGGACTACATATTAAATATCGGTTTAAATCCAATTTCGGGCAGATAGATCCTTGCTTGTTCAGTACGCACCCCAAAAAGGTCAGCTTTTTTCGACTGGAATCCTTACGCGATCGTGGATCCCAGGATTCTTATGTTAACTTACATACCAAAATTGTGAAGTTTTCCCCCTTCCTGTTTGGAAGGTGGTGTCATTACCTAGGATTAGTACAGCAAACAGGGTCTAGGCGATCGGGTTCTCCTTGGGAGCCAAGTATTTAGATCTCAAATTGCGTTCTAAATATAGTTAGCCTGCTCTATTTCTGCGGAATAAGGAGAAGGGTAAGTGGTACTGCACTTTCGTAAAGGACAGAGAAAAAAACTGATTTCGGGAGTCTTATCTGGCAAGACCTCTAAAAATGGCGATTATTCTCCATCCTTTAACAAATAGAACTACCGGGTAAGTTTATCTCCTCAAAAACAAAGTTTTTATGAAACAATTGAAACAACTATGTACGGCTTATGTGAGTCAGATAAGATGTGTAAAACTACTTGGTATTGATTGCATGAGTATCATTCTGGTAACGGGGTCCGCTGGGTTAATTGGTTCCGAATCCGTTCGTTTATTTTGTGATCGTGGTTTTACGGTGCTTGGTATTGACAATGATATGCGCCAAGTCTTCTTCGGTGCAGAGGCTTCTACAGAGTGGAACCGGGATCTGCTTTTGGAACATTATGGCGATCGCTATATTCACCATGATGTAGATATCCGAGATCACGTAGCAATTTCCCAAATCTTTAAGCAGTACAACACAGATATTAGTCTTATCATTCATACCGCCGCTCAACCATCCCATGACTGGGCCGCTAAAGACCCCTACATGGATTTCTCGGTCAATGCCAACGGTACCTTGGTTCTTCTAGAAAATACACGGCAAAACTGTCCAGACGCTGTGTTTATCTTCTGTTCGACTAATAAGGTGTACGGCGACACCCCAAATAATTTACCCCTAATAGAGCAAGAGCTTCGTTGGGAAATCGATTCCTCTCATCAGTACCAGAATGGGATCGATGAGACGATGAGTATCGATCATTGCAAGCACTCCTTGTTTGGCGCTTCAAAGGTAGCGGCGGATATATTGGTTCAAGAGTACGGTCGCTATTTCAGTATGAAAACGGTATCATTCCGAGGCGGTTGTCTAACTGGCCCCAGTCACTCTGGTACAAAGCTTCATGGTTTTTTGTCCTATCTAATGAAATGTACGATGACGGGTCAACCCTACGAGATCTACGGCTATAAAGGGAAGCAGGTGCGGGATAACATTCACAGCTTTGATCTGGTGAATGCCTTTTATCACTTCTATCAAGCCCCTCGTATTGCGGAGGTCTATAACATAGGAGGAAGCCGCTTCAGTAATTGTTCTATGTTGGAGGCAATTCAAGACTGTGAAGCCATTGCTGGGAAAAAATTAAATTGGAGCTATGTAGAAACAAATCGCATTGGAGATCACATTTGGTGGATTAGTGATGTTGGCAAATTTAAGAGTCATTACCCGGACTGGGATCTGACCTATACAGTCAAAGATATCCTGAAAGAAATTTTTGACGAGAACATTACTCGCTGGTAATAATCAAGATTTCATATTTTTAGATACTCAAACCCAAACCCATTGTTATCCTTGCAAGCAAATGATGAAACAAACGGAATATTTAAAAACTCTATATGCCAATCGCTTTGATCATAAACAGCGAAAGGCTAAAAATGCTATGTGGAAAATTTTGGTTGATTCCTTCCTACAAGCCCATGTTGGTCGAAATGGTAGGGTTTTAGATATAGCAGATGGCTATTGTGAATTCATTAATCAAGTTGAAGCCAGAGAGAAATTTTTGATTGATTTAAATCCAGATTCGCAAGACTTCACCGATCCAAATGTCAAAGTTTTGCATCTTGATATTCTCAGCGATATTCCCGAAAACATTTTACCCTTTGTTTACTTTGATGCTATTTTTGTCTCCAACTTTTTTGAACATTTACATAGCAAGGAAGAATTGATCCAGGTTCTTGCGTTCTGCTTTGATCGTTTACGGACTGGTGGAAGACTCTTAATAATTCAACCTAATTTCAAGTATTCTTATAGAGAATACTACGACTTTATTGATCATCACTTACCTATTACAATTGGATCTTTAGCAGAAATTTTGAAGGCTATTGGATTTTCAATTGATATTATGATTCCTCGTTTTTTGCCTTTTTCAACGAAGGGAAGACCATCTTCTAGCTTGTTATTAAAGATTTATCTTAAACTTCCTATACTATGGCGTTTCTTAGGAGGGCAAATGTTTGTTAGAGCATCACGTTCATTATAAATTCCTTAGAAAATTAAAGTCTTTTTTTTATGTTCAACAAACTAATTCACTCAAGGGTATTTAAATTTCTGATTGGGGGAGGGGTGGCGGCTGTTTTCAACCTTATCTTGATATCTTTATTGATTGACAGATTAGGATTCAACACGCCTCTACTACGCAATATCGCAAATATAGTTGCAATTGAATTGTCCCTGGTCTTTAGTTTTTTTATCTACCGTATCTGGGTCTGGTCGGGTGGAGTCTGGGATGCTAGAGAAGTTTTATTGCGTCAGCTTCCTCTTTATCATCTATCCGCTGGCGTTGCTGTCATTAGTCGCATTTTCTTAATCTTTCCCATTTTAGATTGGTTAAAAGTCAATTATGCCATCAACACTTTGGTCGGAGTACTGGTGAGTGCCACTCTGAATTATTTGATTAGTGATCGACTAGTTTTTAATACATCTAATCGGCGCTCTCAAAACAAAAAACAGGCAGACTTTTCCTCAGATATCTATGCTCCAGAAGGTTTAGCACCGGCCCTGGAAAATGGCTTTCCTCCCTCACAGCAGTATCTTGGATTCGATAGATCAAAAGAGGTAAAGCTTTTTTCAATTGTGATTCCTGCTTACAACGAGGAAGACGGTATTACATCAACTGTTCAATCTATTGTCGAAACCTTAGAAAAGGAAAAAATCAATTATGAAATTCTGATTATTAACGATAATAGCCGTGATCAAACTGAAGCGGTATTGCAGGAACTAAGTGTTCAAAATACAAAAATTCGCTACATCAACAATTACTATCCGAATGGATTTGGATTTGCCGTTCGTTGTGGTCTAGAGAACTTTAGCGGTGATGCTGTTGCGATCGTCATGGCAGATAATTCTGATTCTCCAGACAACATCGTGGACTATTATTACAAACTACAAGAGGGTTACGATTGTGTATTCGGTTCCCGGTTTATTCGAGGTGGAAAAGTGATTGGCTATCCAACTCACAAATTGATTGTTAACCGCCTGGCAAACTTATTTATCCAAATTCTCTTTGGATTAAAGTTTAATGACACAACCAATGCTTTTAAGTCCTATCGAAAGGAAGTCATCGATGGGATTTCTCCTCTTTTATCTCACCACTTTAATTTGACGGTAGAGATTCCCTTAAAAGCGATTATCAGAGGATACTCTTTTTCTATAGTTCCTATTACATGGCAGAATCGTAAAACAGGAATCTCCAAGTTAAAGATAAAAGAGATGGGTAGTCGCTATCTTTTTATTGTTCTTTATGCCTGGTTAGAAAAACATCTTTCTAGAGGAGATTATCGACATAGCCAACCGCAGTTAGTCAGGACAAAATAGATAATTTTGGAGCTTAAATTTATGAATAGCGAGACAAATAAAATAACGTTCAAACTTTATCAACTTCCGTTTCTGGCTATACTTATTTATTTGTTCATTGTCTTTTTACCTCTACCCGAACCCATCAGAACTGGACTAGACCCTTCGTGGGCGTATGGAATTGCTCACGCGGTACAAAAACAACTAATCTTTGGAAAAGATATTATTTTTACTTACGGCCCGCTAGGATACTTAATTGCTAGTCCAGCGTTTAACGAAAATTTCTTACAGATAGTAACGTTTCGTTGGACAGTTTATTTATCGCTGTTTATCATTTCCGTTTTTAGAATAATAACCATAAAAAACTATATTCAGCAAATATTTTTATTTTTAAGTATTGTACTCCCACTTTTAACAGGAAGTCCCTATATCGGTGTTGGCTTTTCATCAGACTATCAAATCTTGTTCATATTCCTCACTATTCTAAGCTTTAATAACATTATCAAAAAAAATCCACGATTGATATTCTTCTTGCTAGGATGTATTTCGGGTTTCTGTTTTCTTACTAAATTTACTTTAGGAATTTATACATTTGGTGTATGCAGCTTGTACTTGCTAGTTAGTTGTCGTCAATCAATCATCAGAAAATCTGATACAGAGTTTAATAGTTATTTCTTTGCATTAATAAATTTTGTTCTAGCGTCTATTTCTGTCTCATTGATTTTTTTGTCACCTCATTTATCTTTGTTATACCTAGGCAACGTAATTGTCAATCTTGTTGTAGCAGGAGTAATTGTTGTATTAATTTGGGTGGTTCAAAAGCAAGTTGACTCTAGATTTAAAAGTCCATCAGAAAAGATTAGCAGGCTAGTGAATATCTTTAAAAACAATTTGCTATTACCTCAATTGGTATTTTATTTTGTCTATCTTGCTCTGCTTACAAAATCTATTCTATTGAGCCAATCTCCTTCTTTAGTTGATTATTTGACTAACTCTTGGGAAATTTCTTCAGGCTATTCCAGTGCAATGAGCATTATAGGAAACAAGACTGAACTTGTCCTTGCGATTTCATTAATTTTCTTAATAATCTGCATAATGATTTTTATCGCTAGGGAAGGATATGTAAATTTATCTCTTTCCTTTCTATTTGTACTCTTCCTCTCTTTCAAACATGGTTTTGTTCGCCAAGATGGTCATGTTGTCATTTTTGCAATAGTAGCTCCATTAGTTGCTTCTTTATTAATATTAAAAATTTCAAAAAGGCGCTATCAAAAAATTTCTTTTTATTTTTTAATCTATATATTATTTGCTTCTATTCTTATTTCATTACCGTCATTGGAAAGAATTAGTCATTTGTCAGAATTTAATAATGCCAAGTTTAATATTGAGAAATTACAATCGATAACTTTTCAACAATCATTAAATAACTTAGCTGAATCTCAGCTCTCCAATAACATCAAAGATTTAGTAAATACAAAAAAAGTAGATATTATTCCCTGGGAAATTTCCCTGGTGCCAGCTAATCAATTGAACTGGAAGCCAAGACCAATCTTTCAGTCTTATTCTGCTTATACTAAGTCTCTTGACAACCTTAATTTTGAGAGTTATGTAAAAGAACCAAGAGATTATGTTTTTTATGATTTTACAGCTATTGATGGAAGACATCCTTTTTTTGATGAGCCCAAAACCTTTTTCCATGTTTTTTGTAATTATGGGACATCTGCTGATGCATCGAATTTTATTAACACAAAAAATCTGTCTAACTTAATTCTTTTGGGAAAACGCAATAGTAGCCTTTGCTCGTCAAATTCTTTAAGTGATAAATCATCAATCACCTGGAGTACTGATTATCCCATGAAGATTTATGACAAAGCTTTAACTCGTGCAAGCATTAAATTTAAATACTCTCTCATTGGAAAAATTTACAAGGCTATTTTTAGAGCACCACCTGCAATGATGAAGATAAATTATCTTGATGGAGACCAAAAAACTTACAGGATAATCACAGAAAATTCAGAGAATGGAGTTATTGTTAGCCACTTACCTAGGAATGCTAGCGAAGCATTATCTTTCTTGCAAGGACAGTTACCCGCAAGAGTTATTTCATTTAGTTTTCAAACAACTAACTCTCTTTTGTATTCTCCGACAATAGAAATAGTTTTTTCGTCACACAAATTACTTCACTAACTCACAAATTCAATGATTAAAAGAATTCTAATCACAGGAGGAGCTGGTTTTGTTGGTAGTGCCTTGGGCACAGGGCTTGCTCAACGCCATCCCGACTGGAAAATCACTGCTTTAGATAACTTGAAACGACGGGGTTCTGAATTGAACTTGCCTCGACTGAAACAAGCAGGTATTCAGTTTATTCATGGCGATGTGCGAAATTCAGAAGATTTAGATCCGATCGCTCTGAAACCCGATCTGATTCTGGAATGCTCTGCGGAGCCATCTGTTCTGGCTGGATATACATCTCCAGGCTACGTTTTACAAACCAACCTAGTTGGAACTATTAATTGTTTGGAACTAGCACGACAAACTCAGGCAGATTTCATTTTTCTATCAACCAGTCGTGTTTACCCGATCGCTTATCTTAATGCTCTTAAATTTGCTGAAACTGAAACCCGATTTCGACTTTTGGAAGAACAGCCCTTACCTGGTGCATCCTGTGAAGGCATTTCAGAAGATTTTCCTTCAAAAGGAATAGAAGTGTAACCCCTCCTCGACAATACCAGAGTAGACCTTCCAAAATGTTTTGTGTGAAGACTGGTTCTTTTGAGATATATGGAGCAGATAATCCAAATGAGTG